>ENA-OURS01002551-OURS01002551.1-human-gut-metagenome-genome-assembly--contig:-NODE-2551-length-12708-cov-2.132854_pt1 | contig 12708 bp, 5 predicted proteins | sample MGYA00242109_ERZ509010 | MGnify/ENA primary metagenome ERZ509010 (study PRJEB26280, sample SAMEA2338774) | human gut metagenome | biome: human gut; feature: human-associated habitat; material: faeces... | reverse complement strand
TAATAAATACACCTTATAATATTTATCTAAAAGTCAACATATTGAGTGAATTTCGTCCTAATACCTGACCAAGAGTACCCTCTTGAATTGCCTTCACAAATCTCTTATCTTTTACCATCTGTTTCATAAAGTCCTCATAATTCTGTACATTAGGTAATGATAAAGTTACATCCCCGAATTGTACATCAACCTTATTAGACAGGTTGTTAGACATATTAGAGATATCAGGTAACTTAGCACCAAGATTATCCATATACATGTTTGGTGTAGTGATTCCTTTAGAAAGATTCCAAAGTTTTTCGACTTGGTCTTTGTTGAATACTGTATCACCTGAATCAAATTGACGAAGTACACCATACTTAGTAACAAGTACTTCTGATCCAGGATCTTCTTCATCATAGATATGTACACCTGCTGACGCTGACCTAGTACCGTTACGATAACCATGACTTTTCATCCAATCGAGCATCCACACATTCTGATCATAAGTGCCGTAATACTGTCCTTCACCGCCCATCTGGTCATAATACTGACTACGGGCTGCGAAATTACTAGCAAAATTGTTCCATTTGAGCCTATCAATTACACTCCTGTCGATGTTCAACAAATCACGAGGAAAATAGTTCTCCTCGTATATCCAATCAACATCTCCTGAATAACTGCTACCACTATCTGAACCAGTATCCCAGTTTCCACTCCAATCATCACCAGAATAATCATTACCACCTGAGTAACCGCCATCAGAACTTGCATTCTGTTCAGCCTGCTGTCTTGCAATCTCATCGGCAACTCTCTGTGCTTCGGCATTACTATTTGCAAGTAATCCCTGTACAGCGGAATTGATATTATCACAAACATCTTTAATCTTTGAATTGCTATCAATGAAATTTGTGCTGAAATTATCAAGAACCTTAGTTATATTACCCGTGTTAGTACTCCATATAGAAGCCATTGATTCACTTAGTTTATAACCATAATTTTCAGCAGTAGAAGTAATAGTTTCTGCAATATCAGAAGCATTATTATTAGATTGGTCAATAATATCCTGAATTAGATTATCCAATTGATCCAAACGCTGATTGAGCCATTCTTGTGTATTATCTTTTAATTGATCTAAAATTTTCTCAGTGTCGCTAATAAGCTTTTCATATTCAGTATCTTTCAAATCATCTTTAGCAGAATTAATCTGGTCTTTAAGCTGCTGAATATTCTTTTTACCTTCTTCAGAATTATCACCCTGATAAGCCGAATACTGTTTTTCCAAAGCATTAAGAGCTTCCGTTTTCTCACGAATAGATTTCTCATAATCGTAAGCGTCCTTCATAGTACTCATAAGCTCTTTGTATTTATCAATGGCATCTCCAAGCTTATCAATAAAATCACTATAAGCATCATTAGTCAAATCCTTAATGGCATCTTTTTCGCTCATAGCAGACTTAATAGCTTCTTGTTCCTTATCAATAAGGTCTTGTTTTCTGTCAAGTAACTCTTTGTCATAAGGATCATTAGCTAAATCGGCATCAATTTTAGCAATTTCATCTTTATAAGCTTTTGCTTGATTAAGGTATAATTGGTATTTCTGTGCAAGTAATGCCTGAGCAGCCTGACCTTCTTTGGTCATATTACCATTATCATCAGTTATTCCGACATCCTTAAGTAATTCTGTAAGGAAGTCTGTTTCAGTAATAAGGTTTTCAACGTCATCACGAGTTCTATCAAATGCGTTCCAATTAACTTGTCTTATAGCTTTATCATATGATATGATTGCTTTCTCAGCATCATAGATTGCAGAAGATACACTATTTATTGAACTCTGCATGTCATACCACTGCTCACTATACTTCTCAATCTTTCCTGAATCTAATGCATTTGTTAAAGCTGTTCTCTCATCTTTTAATCTTTCAAGATTAGCCATGTCCTGCTCCTTCATAGATTCATTAAGAAATGTAGAAGAAATCCATCCTTTAGTCTCAATTATATCTAATTCCTTTTGAAGCAAATTATTATATTCATCAACTTGATTAATTTGTTCTTCATACTGTGACTTAATATTATCGAACCTACTCTTAGCAAGTCCTTTTAACTCAATACCAAGTTCCTGTACAGCAGTCTTAGCGTCCTGTGCTTTATCATAGAAATCCTGACAATCAGATATAGCATCCTTCAAATCGTCATCATAAATAACATCAATGCTTATTGAGCCATCTGCAATCTGATTCTTATAATAGTCATCAAGATCATATGAGCTAAATACATTCATGTAATACTCATATGCTTGCTTCTGTGCGTTTATTTCGGATGAAAGAGTAGACATTGAATCAGAAAGGGCATTATTACGCTTGAGCCATGTAGTTGTTGTATCAGATACAATATTCTTAAGTCGTGAATATGCTGTAGAAATCTTATTGATTAAGCGTTCAATCCAATTGAGTTTTTCGGCTGTCTGTGAAGAGGATGAACTATCACTACCGCCTAGACCTTGCCATGATGTATCTATACTTGCATTAATCTGATTGTAAGCTGCATCATCTATGGCATTTTTCATCTTTTCGGCTGTGTTCCAAACTGAATCTATATTATTCTGCAATTCTTTATAGGCATTACTAACATCATTGCCATTCATTTTGAATTTATGATTGTTGTCAGTTACAACCTTATCAAAGTTAGATTTTGAATAAGATTTACTGAATAATGAACCACCTATAGCACCTGGATTTCCTGCGGATATAGCATTTTTAGTAGCTTGAATATTAAAGTCAATACCATCATTTACACCCATAGCCTTATAAAACTCTTTATAAATGTTTGCTATTTGCTGTATTGCCTGTGCTGTAATATTAACCTTTGCCTGTTCCATAGTAGTCCAGTTTGCAACATCTGTGCCATAAACCGCCCCTAATTGATTAATCAGTTCTGGATAATTGGTTTTAAGGGTATTAAAGAAATCCTCATCTGTCTTAGCTTTCTCTATAACAGATTTAATATAAGCATCCTTATCATCCTCATATACTCCCTCAAGCTCTGCAAACAATTCTTCTTCCGATATTATACCAAGTAAATATTCAGATAAAGCCTTTTTAGCTTCTGGATACTGCTTAATAATACTCTGCATTGAAGATACGCTAATCTTACCATTATCTGATAATTCTTTCTGAATTGTTGATAGCAAGTCAGCTTCTGATTGTAAATCTGCAAGAGTAGCAGTTTTAGATTTATCGTCTGATTCAGTGAGAAGAGAAGTAGGATCATCAAATGACTTTACTTCTACACTCTGTTCAATAGGGTTTTTATCTGCTTCCTCTTGAACTTTCTCCATAGCTTTCTTATATTCAGGAATATACTGTTGGAATATTTCAAGCCATGACTGCATATTTGCATAAGCTGTAGCATCATATGCATCTGTACCCTCTGCCTTTTTCATCTTCTCCATTTCAGAAGTAAGCTGATTATATAAAGTCTCTTTATTCTTATCAAAATCCTTTGTCAATAAGTCAAGAGTATACTGTGCATTTTCAACTGACTGCTCTGCTAAAACCTTCTGATCTTCATCAGTGGCATTGTTCAACTCTTTTACTGCGTCATTATATGCGTCTGTAGCAAGTTTAATTTTTACTAACTGTGCAACAGCTGTATCCTTGTCATTACCGCTTGTAGCCATGTTCCAACTTACACCGTTGGCAGTTCCGTCACCATTAAAATTCTTAGAAACAGATGATATAACATCTGAAGCGTTAGAGCCAACATCAAAACCATTACCAAACTGTTTATTAAATGCTTTCTCTGAATCTCTAGCCTGAGTTTTTACCTCTTCATTATTAGCTTCCTTGAGTTTTTCAATCTTCTCATCTAATAAGGCATTCTGATATTTAAGGTTTTCAATCTCTGCTTTCTGTGCTTCTGTTATAGTACCATCTTCCTGAAGCTTATGTAATTCTTCAATTTTCTGCTTGTTTTCTTCAATAGTGGAACTATATTCAGATATGGAATCAGAATTTTTAGATACATTTTCTTCTGATTTTTCAATAGACTTGTTATATTTGTTGACTGCTGTTGTATCATCAGCCCAGTCCTGAACTTCATTTACAAGTTTATACGCACCATACATAGTTCCTAGTGCTGCTGTAATCGCTAATAAATACGGATGTGCTAATGCAAGATTTTTGAGTGATGTTCCAAGACCTGTAATAGAAGTTGTAAGTTTCTTTGTTGTGTCAACCGCACTACCTTCTTTTGCAACGACATTTGATACTCCATCTGATAATACATCTGCTGCCTCACCAACTTTTAAGAATCCATCTTCTACTTTCAGTGAACCACTAACGGCACTTTCAAAGAATATCTTCATAAGATTGGATGTTGTAACAAAATTGTCCTTCTTACCCTTCACCAAGTTAAATATATCTATACCCTTAGTGATTGTTTTGTATGTGATAAATAGTTTTATCAGCTTCGCAACACCATCATTTCCCGTAATGTCTTTTAATGACTTTGATAAAGCCTTAAAGCCTTCTGCCAAAACCCCTATACTTGAACTTACAATAGTGTCCTGTTCAATGATGTTTTCAAACACTTTTAATAAATCTGTTGCACCTGATAATACATCTTTTATCCAGTCAGAACTTATTACCTTCTTTGATACAGATTGAAATTCGTTCTTAAGTTCGTTCTGTAAACCCTCAACGCTCTGGCGATATATTTCATTTTCGTTAGCTGCACTTCCAAGACTATCCTTTGACTGCTCAACTGCTTTATTAACATCTGCCATCTGTTGTACTATTGCATTAAACACATTAACTTGTCTTTTTCCTGCACTTAATTCAGCGTAATACTGCTTCTGTTCGCTTGTAAGTTGTGGATATATCTTAGCATAGTCACTCATAATATCATATGTACTTCTTAAGTCACCATTAGAATCTTCAATAGCAACCCCTATCTTTCCAAATGATTCACTTAACTCTGCTGATAATCCATCAATTTCATCTCCGTCCTCATCTATCGCTCTAAGTCTTTGAGAAATAGTGATAAGACCTGTAGATACTTTTTCCATGTTTCTTAACTGTGCATAACCACCAGTTAATAATCCAATTGTCTCATCAATGCTGTTACCAGCCTGATTCATTGTACCTGACACACGCTCAAGACCATCAGCCAAATTATCAAATCCAACTGGACTTTGGTTTGAAACACTGTTCATTTTATCTACAATGGTCATAATATCAGATTCATTGATATTAAAGCCTTTTAATACCGCTATAAGGGTACTTGCTGCATCAGAGGTCTGTGTAATTCCATCCGCAACATTTGTCATAAGAAGTGCCGACTTACCCATATCCAAGCTGTCTTCAAGACTATAGCCAGCTCTTTTAAACTCTGTTGCAGCCTCTATCATATCAGAACCTGTACGACCAACCTCATCTGCTGCATCAAATGCCCTATCTGAAAACTCTAACAATTTATCAGATGTAAGGTCTGCTACCTTGTTGAACTCTGTAAGTTTCTTATCAAGGTCTGCAACCGCATTAACCATTGATTTAAAACCACTTATAACCTGGTCAATAACTTTGTAAGCCAACTGATATCTAAGAATATTTTCAAAAGCGTCTTTAATACCACTCTTCAGCCCATTAAAGAATCCTGTGTACAAACTTCCAGAAGACTTTACTTGCAATGCTATATTGTTGAACTGTCGCTGTAACTTTGAGAAATCAGCCTTGTTATTACAATTCTGTAAATCAGATATAATCTGTTTTAACTCAGAATCATACTGTGCCGCTGCCTGTCTGTTCTGCCCCATCCATATAACAATCTTATTAGTGAGTGCAGAAGCCCCTTGCATTGTTGAAGTATCAGCACTAAGATTTCTCTGCTCTTGGGCAGTTACCTGATACTGTTTCTGTAAGTTCTTTAAAGATGTGACAATCTCATTATACTTAACAATCTTTTCCTGCGGATCACTTATTGTATTAATAGATTCCATAGAAGATTTTAACTCTTCAATCTGTGTTTTAACATTATCAGAAACTTTAATAGAATTGAACTTTGCTTCAATTAAAGCTATATCCTGTGGTAATGTTTCCAGATTGTTCTTCATTGCTTCTAATGAACTGGCATGTGTACCCTTAGAAATTTCAGCATTAAATGTCTGATACTCCGTTCTTGCTAAACGAAAATATGTTTCTAACTGTTTAATATCATCTATTGAGGATGCTTTGATAGATAAATCATTGAATTTATTCTGATTATCAGAATTAAGAGATATACCGGCTTTTTCTGCCTGAGTATTAAGAAGCTTCATCTTAGCAATCAGTTCTTCCTTCTTACGGATTACCTGATTATCTGATTCTGCCTGTCTTTGATTAGCCTTTGTTGTGGCTTCAATATTCTGTGATAATGATTTCTGACCTTCTGACCATTTGACAATGTTATGTTCCATGCCATTTGCATCATACCACTTACCTACTGATTTTAACTTTAATGTAGCATTTGTCACCTCATTAAGCTCATTACGATAAGTAAGTAATGCCTTTGTAGCCTGTCTATTATCATCAACATTAATCTTGTACTTGACTAATTGTCCTTTGTTATTTGTGATATCTGCAATGATTTTATTAATCTCTGCTTTAACTGCATTAGCATCAGACAAGTCAAATTGAAATGGAACTTTTACATTAAGTCCTGTCGTATTAATTCCTGATTTTAACTGCTGATTAATAATATTCTGTTGCTGTTTGATAGAGGAAGTATCTAATTTGACTGTCCCCACATTGATTTGTAAATTTTTAGATATGCTATTCAACTGCTGTTGAATAAGCATTTGAGATTTGCTTGAATCAAGCCCTACTGCAACACGTGCAGCATTTGTATCAGACAAGTTCTTTAGCACCTGTCTCAACTGCTTGGACATAAGTTTTTGTGTTGCATTCATGTCTAATCCAAGCGTAACTAAATTGTTAGCCATTAATTATAAGCCTCCTTAATAATTGATTTTAATATCAATACCTAAAGGATTATTTTTATTGAATCTGGCTATTGCTTTTTCTATAAAGTGACCACCTTCTCGATATCCAAAATTTTCAATATCTTTATGCCAGCCACTTTTCACCTTATATCCTTCATTCATAAGTTCAATTGAGTTTATTACATCATCACTCCACAACGATTTGTGAAATGCATCATCAGAATATACTATGTCAATTACAAGCTGATTCTTTGATGGATAAACCCTTACAACATCATCAACACTTATTGAATCTCTCATATTATATGTTCTGTTATATATTGTCGGTCTATATGAGAAATACCATGCGTCAATCTCTTCTTGAAGGATTTTAAGAAATCTGTCTGCTTCAACTTTAAGCTGTTTTTCTATAGTATTACCAGTCGGCAAGACAAGCTTTCTTAAATCAAAACCTAATGTATTATTCATAAGCTCCTTTCCTCCAATTTAAACAATTCTAGGTATTAACATTATTTGTGAGACCTATCATCGCAAAAATCTTCAATTAATTTTATCTGATTATCATTTAATTCATAATTATCAGACAGCCATCGAGACATTTGAGATGGATAGATTCCAACTAATGAGGCGAGATATGATTTCTTAATGCCATGCTGCTTAAGATGTTCTTCGACTTTTTGTTGTAAATCCATTTCAATGTCCTTTCTTAATGATAAAATCTATGGTAAAAAGAGATAACTTCTGCCATAAAATAGGCAGTTATCAAAATAATTTTCAAAATTATTTACTCTCTTCCCCTATATAAAATTTGTAAAAATAAAAATGGAATGTGAAATTTGCTATAAAAAATAAGGCAAAAATCACATTCCGACACTCAATTTGAAAACTTTAAATTCTCAAATATGATTCAGACAGCAGGCTCTTTCTTGTCCTTATCCTGCTTCCCTTCATTCAATTTTTTCAAGCTGTCACTACATTTTTGACTGCATGTCTTGGTGTTCCCGACTTTTATAAAATGTCGTCCACATATCACGCATTCACACAACTTCTTTCTTCCATTGCTTTCAAATGCTTCTAAGTAAACTATAGGATTATATATATCCTGAACCTCAAACAACACATTATTATCATCTGGTATATCCATATTCAGAACAAATCTTTGCTTCTGCTTATCATCTTCTATATGAATACTGCCAGACTTATTGAACCTTTTGAAACTGCTATCAAATGAAGCTGCCCCAACCATTTTCATAATTGTATTCATATTATAATATATCGGAGTTCTTTTCTTCTTACCATTCGGCTTGATTTCAGTTTTATGCTTATACTTTGTAATAAAAAATGAGTCTCCTTTTAATCTGTCAGTCTGTTTAGCATATTTATAATGACACAACAGGGTAAACAATAATTCTCTGTCGTTCTGATAATATGTGCCATTCTTCTTTTTCTGAAGAACTGCGTCCATGAAAGTCATATCTGCCTGTGTTATATTAACGCTCTTTCTGCTCAATTTATTCTCAAGTATATTATCTAAGGTATCATCACCCTCAACAGCTTTTTTATAGCACATTCTAGCTCTTTCCTTTATAACAATACCTGTCCTCTGATTCTGATTAAGGTTATCAACAATAACATGTCCAAAACATTTCCACAGCATATCTTTAGTAGAAGTCTTAAACTCATTTTTATTATATTCCATATCAATAAGTGAATTAACTGCAAGATTAATGTTAAACTCACCATTTTTAGTGAAGATATCCCTAATCTCTCTAATACAATGATAATGAAATACTTCAAACTTAGCTGTAATATCTCGGCTATCAGTGTTTCTTCTGTCCATCTCTTTTTTGATATCTTGACATAACTTCTGCTTTGCTTTCTTCCTGTTGTTCCAGACAGCATACGCCTTTATATATTCATCACTGTATCTGTCAGGTTCGTATAGTGGCTGCTTAACACCGTTATCATCTAACACATAGGAATTGTTCATAAGATTCTTATAATCGAACTTATTCTTCTTATTATCTGCATCAGTACCAACATCATACAAAAAATGCTTTCTTCCTACTTCTTTATCAATGTACTGAGGGATTTTATCCATAGGACTATTAGTATAATCTTCAAGGCTTGACGACTTCTTACCTTTAGCAAACTTGAAGAATTGCGGATACTTTATCTTCGATGGTTCAAACATGTTCTTAGGATCAGGAATAAGTTCCTTATATAATTGCTCATATTCACCTATTAAAAGATTCTTTCCAGTTTTAGGGAAGTCTATTGCATAGTTGGACATTGCACATATGACATTAATAGCATCATCATATTTTAATGGATTATCTTCTAAATCTGGTCTGTTCCATAATTTAGTAATAGCATTACTTGATAAGCCAATAATATTATTTTTGAATCCAGTAACAAGAGTTTTGTATATAGATTCATTGTCTATCTGCTGTGCCTTTGCTTTCTGCATATCATAATATAAAGGTACATCGGGTAAACCTTCTGTGGCTTTTAATACAGCCTTATCAGCTATAACAAGAATATGGTCTCCATCCCAGTCGCACATAAGAAACAGTGAAATCATATCATGGCAGCTTACAACCGTATCACTTTCCATATACTTGAACCACTTCTTACATTCATCTGAAACTATCAGTTTTCTTCTAGGGCATTCATATCTTGACAGGTGTGGGCTTCTAAGACATAACACTTCTTCCACATCCCCCTGCTCACCATAATATTTATTATATACATGATTCTCAGGTACTAAGCCTTGCGGATTGACATTACCCATAAAGAGATACTCACAAAAAGCGTACATGTCAGGTGCTACATAACTGTAATATCCTCTAACTGGAATCTTACCGCCCTTATATGAATTCTTTCTTGCATTATATAAGCTATGTATCTTGCTCATAATATATTTGTCCTGTATAAGTGGTGGGTAGATATCCAGTGCCTTTGCTATATAATAATTCGCATTTTCAACCTTTTCTCCATCTGCTGCCAGTACAGCAACATCATTATCGCCAATAATTTCTTCATTTAATATATCGTCAATTGTAAGTCCCAACTCTTTCTTTATATATTCAAGATCTGTTTTTAACTTGCGTAAATCTTCTATTGCTGGCTGGCATAACTCTGTAATATCTGTATTGTATGGGAGTGTCTGTAAGAATTGATATGAGAAAGTAACCTCTTCCTTCGGAGGTTCAGCATAAGCATTAATGGATAATTTTAGATTATTTTCTTTGAATTTTTTCTTGTATTCTTCCCAAGAACTGTACTGCTTCCACATTTTTAACTGACTTGTTGTAAGAATATATCTTATATCTTCCTTTTCTACATCATGCGGAGTTCCCCACGAATCAACCAGAATACTATTATGAGATATCTCATGAGCAAACAGTCTGAAATCAAACGGGAACATAGCACCTTTGATATAACCACCTCTTATCTGACAACTTGAAGGCAATTCTCCTGGAATAAACATTCCTGCTCCGTCTGTATGTTCAATAGAAATCCTCTTTGTCTGATATTCTTTCGGTGTATCATTCACATAACATTGTCCGCTATCATCCGTCTTTATATCAATGTACTTAACCCTCCCATTAACAACAGTTTTAAGACCATCAACAACTATACACTTATCAATATCAATGTTCTTAGGCGGTAATTTGCTTGATGATAATAATAACGCATTATATGATAAATACTTACCAACATTCATTCCTTTATTATCATTACCCTTATCAGCATTTATTCCATCAACTGTAAGTCCTGCCATCAAGAATGATTTATGCGCTTCATAAAATTCTTCCTCTATAAGAGTAACCTTACAATTTCTCACCTGACCTGTAGTTGCTGTGAACAATTTATATTTCTTACCACCTACAATGATTCCCTTATCTATAATCTGCCATAAGATTTCATTATGATTGATTACCATATATATAATCTCGTCTAGAAGCTGATAATTACATTTCTTATACCCTCTATCAGCTAATGCAAGTCTGACAATATCATTCTCAAATATCGCAATCTCGTTTCTTTCATTCAAATACTTGTCTGATACTGTCCTGACAGATTCATTGTTATGAATAACCTCTAATAATTCTGTATTCTTTTTCTTCTTATCATTATAGATAGCATTCTCGTCATCTGTGAATGTCTTAAATGTATTTAATTGATAAATCCTTACTCTTCCTAGTTTAAGCTTTGTATAATTGTGTTCTATAATTAACACCAACCTTTCTGTATATTCTTTTTATAGTATTCTCTGATTTTATTGTGTTTTGGGGTAAAAAAAATACCAACCACCGAATATTGATGGTTGGTATCTTCTATGATTCATTTTTATGGAAAATTAAAGCAAATGTTTTTGCGAGTAGTGTCAATGCAAGTATTGTATGAAGCATTTGAAAAATTCTCGGAATAATTCCTGTCAAGACAATAATTCCACTACTATATGTTGTTAATATAGAAAATGTAAGATAAATAAATTCAAACAATTTCTGTCCTACTGTATTTAATGAAATATTATTTATTTGAAACCAATTAGGATTTATTACATACAATGTATAGTATGTAAGTGCCATAGACACAAATAATTCTACAGTACAAGAGATTATTATCATTCTATAATTATTATTTTCTTTTTTATCTTTTATTTTCAAATAAATACATAATTGCACTGTACTCGATATCATGCTAAATAATGTCAATAAACATAGAAGTATTTTACGTTCTGAACAACAAATGATTGCTAAAAAATATAAAGTAATATATCTAAATATATCTATCAGCTTTTCTTTTCTAAAATCTGCTTTCTTTTTTAAATATGGTTCTATACCTATCAAATAAACCATTAATATGACCGTAAATACAATTGTCATTTATGCTTTCTCCTCTTATTAAAGTAATCATAGCACATCTACCATCAATATTCAATTTTCAATGTACACATATTATTATAATTACCTTCCTATATAAGGCTTAAATCGCTTCTGACAGACTAAACAGACGCTTTTATCTGCCAGATACACAATTTACTATCTAAAATAATATCACCCGAATTTGATACCATTTTCTTTAATTTAAGCCCATATATATAAGTATTAATTGCTTTAAGGAAATGCTGATTTCATGGGATGTTTTTCAGCTATTTACTCTGCAAATACCCTCATATCTTTTACATCTGTCAGGTAACATTCATTATCAATCTCAACAACCTTATCAATAAATAATGTACTGACCGCATCCGGTCTTATCATTTTAATAAGAAGCTCTATAGATACTGAAAACTTAATTGTTTTTAAGTCACAACCAATTACATCATATTCATAATCTTCTATTTCTGTAGCTGGAAGATTCTCTATGCACCATATCATATTTTCAATAACCGTATACTCACGAAAATCTCTATCAATTCCACTCTGTGAAAGAATAATCTCTATCTCTTCTGGACTGTTAGAATCGAAGTCACAATATGGCAATATTAAATCTCCATTACTATCTGTATATAAATTGTTCCATTCTTCATAACCATAATTTGTTATTCGGTAGAATATTCCTTTACCGACAACAAATACATCTAAATCCATGTTGTTAGCACTCTTAATAGATGTAAGTACCTGAACATCTAATCCAAATGACCTTATCTTTTCAATATCAAACTTTTCTGTCTTATGAAATGTATAATCAACCATTTCAGTATAATCTGTATTGCTTTCAGACATCTGTATAAATTC
>ENA-OURS01002549-OURS01002549.1-human-gut-metagenome-genome-assembly--contig:-NODE-2549-length-12711-cov-6.810446_pt1 | contig 12711 bp, 19 predicted proteins | sample MGYA00242109_ERZ509010 | MGnify/ENA primary metagenome ERZ509010 (study PRJEB26280, sample SAMEA2338774) | human gut metagenome | biome: human gut; feature: human-associated habitat; material: faeces... | reverse complement strand
CAGTCTAAGGGTGACTCTAGCCATCCAATCGGATGACTAGTTACAATTAAAATTAAAACATCCTCCTCATCCTCCCCACCAGTCAGCGAGGTTTGCTTGACCTCTTTGACAAAAGGAAAGACTCCCCCTGACCATAGTGATCACTTCCCTAGCGGTCAGAGAGAGTCCTCTTTAATAGTGTTGATTAGTCCTGATGAGTGATGATGCTGTCTATATGAGGTTGATATATTACTGTGTAAGCGAGATCAGCAGGATCACATTCAAGATCGTGAGAATTGAGGAAGGTTCCCGCAATTTCCCAGCTGTTTCCATTGAATCTCCACGTTACGATAGCTGCATCGAAGAGGTTGTTCCTTTCACACCTTTCAGCAAATTCGTATGCTGTATTAAATACCCTTTTGTAATTTTTGTAGTACACTAACCTACAGTCATTGGGTCTATAAGGTTTCAGAAGCTCTTCAAACTTTTTATTAACTTCTTCATTCCAAGCGTCAATCTGTTCGTGTCTCATTTTGTTTATTATAATCATAAATCAGTACTCCAGCAGTTAAGGTTGCCAGCCATTAATTATGCTTATATTATACATCAAAACGTTAATTATGTCAACTGCTTTAGTGTATAATTAAGTAGAAATTGAAACAACTTGAAAAAACTGAAAATTTTTTGTTAAAGTTACAGCTATAATTAGTGTAAGATAATTAAGGAGATAATAACATGGATACATTAACAACAGAGGAACTTAAAGAGTTAACAGAGGCAGCAGTAAAGATGCTTGAAGACTGGGATTACGTCTATAGCTCAGATGACATATTAGAGCAGATAATTATCATAGCTGAGAATGAAGATGCAGATCCACTTGAAAATTATTACAAAATTTTAGACCTTTTACGGTCACAATAGTTAATTTTAGATTAACTATTGTGTATAATAATATAGAATGCTTGCTCCCAGGCACCATAGGGAAAGGAAAACAGTTATGCGTAAAGCAGTTTATAAGAATGAGAAGACAAACGGATACTACACATTTGATAAGCAGGGACTATTTAATGTCTACTTAGCTAAAGACACATCATGTGAAGTGAAGGTAGATAGTAAAGGTCGCAACTACATTGTTGCAGATGTAGAACCTATTATCTCTAAGAATGGTAATAAGATTTATATACCAGTAACCACAAAACTTAACTAATTAGGAGGAATCGATTATGGATGCAAAACGCGAATTTAGTATGTTATATGTACCAAAAGGCAACAAAACACTTAAGTGTATGCTTAAGGCTGATTATGAAAAAGCCTACGTGAGGATATTTCAAGAGGATAAAGTTAGTTCCTTCAAGCAGTATTTTCAGGTAGCTTGGATAGATCAAAGAGGTGAACGTCATTGGGACTCTTTCAAAATCTATTGCGATGAAGAAGAAAGAGATTTACTCAATGAGTTTAAGGGCATCTCTACATTACACAAGCACGTTCTCTAATTCATCACCAGGTGAGGGGTCTACGGACCCCTTGCCAAATTTTTAATTGAGGTAAGGATCAATGATAACATTCGCAGATAAAATGGACTTAATAACACAATATGCAGATGGAAAGGTAAGCAAGAAGCATTTATACTCCTTTATAACAGGTGAGGATGTCGTATCCAACACCAAGATAACCTCTGCTATTGAAAGAGCTGCAAAGCTAAGAGCTAATAAAATAAAGGACAGACACTTACAAGTATTGTATATTGCAGGTGAATCTGGTTCAGGAAAGACAACAGCAGCAAAGTATTTTGCTGAAAATAAACTACATTATGACTATTTCGTAACTGGTTCAGGTGAAGATTTCCTTGACGGTTATGATAAAGAAGAATGTTTGATCTTGGATGATTGGAGAGCTGGTTCTATGAAGTTCTCTGAGGTGTTAAAGATGTTAGATAACAACACTAATTCATCAGTTAGATCAAGATACAACAATAAAGACTTAAGTAACTGCAAACTAATAATAATCACCAGTATAAAGAAGCCAACAGATCTCTATCAGATGTTACAGGAGGAGGGATCTGAGGAGCCAGCCGAGCAGTTTTATAGACGATTATTACATCACTACTTCGTAGTGGAGAAAGAGGGTGATCGTCTGATAAAAGAGTACTCGTTGAATATGAAGTCACTTGGATGTCCCACTGGTAGGACACTTGGATCTATGAACACCATTTATAAGGAATTAAATATTGATCCAAACAAGTGTGACGACGACTTTATCTTAGAGGATTGTGTATAGGATTCAGGTGAAGAATTCACTGAAAGAGAGGATATATTCTGATGCAAAATTGTAGAGAGAAAATTTTTAAGATGTGCCGAAGTATTTATGAAGGCAAACACTATGGTTTTCTCGACTATAATCATCCAAATACACCTTCTCACACCTTTAATCACATTCTTGAAGATAAGGATACCATTAATAAGCTGTACAAAACCTTAAAGGAAAGTGATCTCTATCCCATTATGAGAACACCAAAGGGATATATAGCTAAGTACAACATTCACCATGCAGGTGGTGCTTGGGATGTTAAAGTAATTGAAAAGAATCACATTCTTAAGGGTGTTATCATTACAGTAATCATTAAAGGTTATGTGTTCGTATTCAAATGTGGTATGTTTGGTGCTAATAAAAGTAAGCTGAATGGTTGGAAATCATTCAGAGAGTTTCAAAAAGTTTGTAAAGAGTATGGCATTGATCTTGATAATTATGCTACTGAAAAAGGTGAAGAGGTTAAAGCAGAAATTCAAAAGCCAATTATTCAAAATTACAAACTCTATAAAAAGATTGAAAACGTTAATCACTTAGATATAAACAGTGCTTGGCCTTCAGGTGTCTGTGAAACTTATCCAGAATTTACTCCAGTATTTAAGAAGCTTAGAGAAAAAGACAAATTACTAGGTGATATGGCTTTAGGTTTCTGTCAATCTCCTCTATGTGATTATAAATATTCAATTCTTGCAAGAGAAGGTATTAACAACTGTAATCAACGTATCTATGGTTTCATTGATAAGTTATCTAAACAGAAGTTTGAAATCATAGGTATTAATACAGATGGTATTTGGTACAGAGATAAAACAAATCAGAATCGACTCTACACAGATGAAAACGAAGGTACTGGGCTGGGTCAATGGAAAACAGACCATAAACACTGTACTTTTATGGCCTATAGCAATGGTCAGTATTGGTTTAGAGAAGATGGTAAGTTTAATGTCAGAGCCAGAGGTTTCTACTATTATGAAACTATAAAACCACGTGAAGAGTGGGAAGAGAGAGATTTTGATATAGCTGTATCCAGTCAGGTATGGTTTATGTGGGATGATAGAGAGGGGTTTGTAATTAATGAAAAGATCCTTAAGACAGGAGCATGAGTCCTGGAAAATATATAAGAAGTGGCAAAAAGAACACGCAGATCAAATCAGAGAAGGTCAATGGATTAAGTCCTTGAGTGAATTTAAGGAAGTTTATAATCAATCTGGTAGAAGACTTCGAGATGTTCAGTACTATGTTAGATACCAAGTTAGTTGGGATACGTTCAAGGCTATAAATAAACAGTATAAAGAAGATACTGGTATGCCTTTAGATCGGGAATTGAGAAAGAAGTCTACAAAGGATTTGGCAGCATTCATTTAGAAAGATATTGAGGCTTATAGAGAATAGCTGAAGAATGCAGTTGATCCTGAAACAGGAAAGAAACTTACTGCTGCTTAGATTGCAAAAATGGTGTCTACCTACTTTTTCGGGAGTTAATGATGGAAGTACCAGCTATAATTAAATAGAAGGATAAAATACAGCGAGAAAAAGATCAGGCAGCTAAGAAATTCAAAACTTATAAGGATGAGTGGTATTCAGTCAATTCTATCTTTGGAAATGATTGGGCTATCTTTTATGCACTATTGGGAGGTCGTGAGGCTGGAAAGTCCTATAGTGCGATGAAGTGGGGAGTTAATAGAAAGCTCAAACATCCAGATGATATGAAGCTTTATTGGTTCAGATTGACAGAGGCAGCTACAAAGAATCTGCTGAGTGATGGAGCTAATAAGTTTATTGACCCTGATATCAAGCGAAAGTATGATATTAAGACTTGTGTCAAAAATCACACTATATACACTTATAAGGAAAGGGAGAAGACATCTAAAAAGACTGGAAAGGTTACTAAAGAGAAATATGACATGAAGCCCTTCTGTGAAGTGCTTGCATGTTCAACATTCTATAATACTAAAGGTGTTGGCTACTTTGATAATGAATATCAAGGTGAATACTTTATTGTACTTGATGAGATGAACAGAGAACAGTCTGAGAAGAATTCTTTTGATATAGTGTATAATTTCGTCAACTTGCTTGAAAATGTGGCTCGTTCAACTAAGAATAAGATTAAAGTTGTTATGATTGGTAACACATTGGAAGAAGCTTCAGATATTTTATCAGCATTCAACTTTATTCCAGATGACTATGGTAGATATAAACTTAAACGCAGAAGAGCAGTTATAGATTATATTCGTCCAAACTGGAAGTACTTAGAGCGCAGAAAAGGTACTATAGCAGATATATTACTACCAAATGCATCAACCTTCACTAATGAGCTTTAGATTGATAGATCTTTAGTAGTTAATAAGAGACTGGCTATTCAACCTCAGATTTTAATCAAGTTTAATAAGACAGAAGATACCTGGTTTACCCTGTATAATGGTAATATTATAAAACCTTATAATAAAGAAAAGGTACCTGCTATTGCAATGAGGAGGTATCTTGATGAGGTATTTGATCCTGAATTACAAAAGACTGTAATAGAGAGGTTTGACAATCGAGTATTTAGATATGTCAGCTTAGCGTGTTACAAACAGTTTAACAAACAATTGAAATTATTAAAGAAGCAATAATAATATACGGGGGTGGCTACCACTTATATCTTAAACAATCACGAGATATTAGCGGACACCTGGCGAAGAACCACCGATAAGTGACAAGTTGGTTTACTTGAGTTTATCAAGTGGATAGCTCCCCCAAAATTTTTTATTTAAGGAGAATTAAGAGTTATGGCAGATGAACAATTAAACAGCGTAACGGGCGAAGGGACAAATGAGACAGAATTCGATCCCATATCAGCCATTAATGATATGAAAGCGAATATGGTCAACAAATCAGATTACGAGAAGGTATTATCTGAAAGAAACAAGTATCTCAAAGCACTGGTCAATGGCATTAATGAGGAGAAGAAAGAAGAGAAGCCTAAAGCGTCCATAGAAGAGCTCGAGCAAAAGATCTATGGTAAGGATCTTGACGGTAAAACTTCTTACAAATCCTCAGCAGAAATGCTAATGGCTATGTGTGACTTAAGAGATGCTATGATGGAACAGAGAGGTTACGATCCTGGTGCTGGCGAGCACGATCCCTCTATCAAAACCACCTGGATGTATACGCCAAAAGACGAAGATTTAGAAGGTAGTCAAGAGGTAGTTGACTATATCAGATCTTGCTATGAGGCAGCTGAAGGTGATCCTGAAATGTTCCATGCGTACTTTAAGAAAGGCCTTAAGTAATCAAATAATTTTAAGGAGAATTATCTATGGCCGCATTTAATGGGCAACTAAATGTCAACAAGATCTATGCATTCAGCTATAATATGCTATTGTCACAGATCGTAAACAGTAAAAACTACACTGATGCTTATTCAGACTTCTTGAATGCATCACGTACTGATGTAGGTCTTTATGGTGATCAGAAACCTTTCTATGAGACCTACGCACCTAAGATTTCTAAGTGGAAAGGTGATGATGAATCTACTGACCTCTTAGAGACTAAGAAGTACAGAGTTCATGGACCAGAATGCCAGACTGTACAGATTGATACTCAGATGAAAGTTGTGCTTGTTCTCGATAAATATCTCACCAAGAATTTCTGGATGAGTGAAGCAGCTTTTGAAGAGTTCAATAGCACCATGCTTTCTTGGATCAGAGATGTTATTAGTGAATACACTCGTTTGACCTTTAACGTATTCGCTGGTACTGAAGAGTCCTCTGTTGGTAAGCAGCAAAGAACTGTAAATGTCACTGAAAAGGTTGGATCTGCTACTGGTGAAGAGGCTAACAGAATCGAGGCTCAGGCAATTGCAGAAGATGAAATGATTCTCTGTACTGACCTAATGGATAACACTGCAAACTATATTGACTATGGTGCGAAGGGTATGAAGAGAGGCTTTAGTAAAGAAGATCTCGTTAAGTTAATGCCTGTATCTGTTGCAGCACGTATCCACAAGATGGATGTGCCCTCATTATTCCACAAAGATGGATTATACGAAGGCATTAAGACTTATGTATATCCTGATCGTTTCTTCGGTAAGATTAATACTACTACTAAGACTGGTGATGGTGTTGCTAAATCAAGAATCTATCAGGTATTAACTGGTACCGATAGTAAAGAGTATGAATTGCTTCCTGGTGACCTCATTCCTAATGTATGTACTGCACCTGCTAATACTTCCTATAATGAGGATGACACCATACTTTATAAGATGTTTACTAAAGATAGTATCCCCTGGCTCGATCAGTTCGAAGCTTCTGGATCTTTCTATAACGTACAAGCTCTTAATGAGAAGTACGTCACTGTGATTGGCCATAACACTCTCGAACACTTAGCAGGTAAACCCTGTATTACTGTTCGTAAGGCTTAATCGCCTATATGAGGGGTGGTTTAATTACCACCCCTTACTTTTTATAAATGGAGGATTTGATGCAAACAGTTTAGATCCTTAGATTTAATAACTATATCAATCACACACTAAAAGTGTACAGTACTGCAGATCAATACAGTCAGTATGTAGTCAATATATTGAATGATTATAATTTCAATCCAAGTGATGGTGTTGCTACAGAGATTATAACTGTCTACCCTATCTATATAGGTGATTATGTGCTGGTGCTTAATGAGGACAATTCTATAGACTCCAGATGGTTTATAATGGATCAATCCAGACTAAGCAGAGGTGATAATGTTGGTATGTACAGTACACAGCTATACAGAGATGTGATAGCTGATAATATATCAAGAATTAAAGACAGTCCAATGCTTGTAGAAAGAGCATTACTTAAAGAAGATGATAATCTGATCTATAACAGTGAAGATATATTAGTCAATCAAATAAAGACTAAAGAAACATTAATCAAAGACAATACTGGTGTACCTTGGATTGTTGGATATCTTAGTCGTAATTATGCAGGTGGTACTATTGAAGGTAATATGGAGATAACTCCCTTTAGAACTTATAGTACTTTGGATGAGTTTGAGTTTCATGACTATATCGATAATTGGTTTAATGGATTTGCTTCTGATGAGAGCATTTGGTTTACTTTATACTGGCATCAGCCCATTTTTATTGGCAGTAACTGGATAAGGTCATGGGATATAAGAAGTTCATCAATAAAACAAAACTCAGACTATAAAGGTGGTATAGGCTTAGGCTATCAGACAATAATTGATGGTGATGCTGGTGACATGCCAACACTAGAAGCAATAAGAGGCAAATTCAGTCCAAATACTTGGATTCCAGATATCAGAAATCGATTCAGTATAAAATCCTTAAATGAAACAAGTGCTTTATTGGCATTTCAAGGTACAATAATAAAAGTTGCCGATACGTACTATAGAGTTATTATAGATAATGAGCCCTATGTTTTTGAAGAAACATTCAATAAAACTGATGCAGAATCAGATGCACCTACTATTAGAGCCCTCTGTAAAAGCTTAAATGGTTCATTAGCTCAAAATGCACCCTCTGCAGGAGTATATACCTTTCACGCTAACGGAATTCGCTATAAACTTAAATTACAAATTGAAACTACCAATGCAGGTTTTAGTTTTACCATACCTGCACAAAGACCAATATTGGATGATGCACCTTACGATATGTTTGCTATACCTTATGGTAAATATAATAATAGTGGTGACACACAAATTGCTATAAAAACTGCATCTACTATTATGTCAAAACTTAATGTTGGCTCTACCTCGGATCTATATGATGTACAACTGTTACCCTTCAGTCCTTCACTATCAGAAACAACAACAGATATTAAAGATGCTAGTGATAATGTAATAGGTAAAATATATTGGGCCACAGAATCGTCATTCAGTAAAACTATACTGTTGAATGAACCTATTGGTGTAGATAATAAAAAGATAGATAATATCTGTAATAAATACAGATTAGTAAGCCCCAATTATAACGGTCAATTTGAATTTACTGCTGCAGCTAACAATGGCATCTCTGGTTTTAAGGTTGACTGCACTTATCAACCTATCAACCCTTATATCAGAGTAGCACCTTTATTCGGTGGATTATATGGTAAAGAGTTTGATGATGCCAGAGGACTTATCTGTGGAGGTGACTTCTCACTTCCTGTAGTCAATAGTGCATGGGTATCTTATCAACAGAATAATAAAAACTATCAAACAGTCTTTGATAGATAGATATCCAACATGGAATTCACCAATAATGTCAACAGAAAGATGGAAATTTTCAATGCTTTAACTGGAACAGTTTAGGGGGCTACAGCTGGAGCTATGGCAGGTAGTACTTTTGGTCCATGGGGAGCAGTAGCAGGAGCTGTTGTAGGAGGCGTAGCGTCTGGTGTTGGTGGTGCAGCTGACGTAGCTATTAATGAATCTGTTAGAAAAGAGTAGATGAGTTATACAAGAGATCTTTTTAAGCTTAATCTGGGTAATATTTAGGCACAACCTTACTCACTATCAAAGACAACAGCATTCACTGCTAATAACAAGATATTCCCTATATTAGAATACTACACCTGTTCAGATAGAGAGAAATTAGCAGTAGCTAATCAGATAGCACAATTCTCAATGAGCGTAGGTGTTATAGGTACACTTCAAGAATATATCAATAATTCGTGGAGTTATCAAGGAATCTATGCACGAAAGTATTTCAAGGGTAGATTGCTTAAGACAAGTATTCACGATGATGATTACCACATCGTAAACGCAATTAATCAAGAATTATAGGGAGGTATTTACTTAGATGAGTATATAGAGTAATATCAATAGCCTAATAGGTCAATCTGCTATGCTTATGGCTCTGAGCCCTGCTGTTTAGGAGTTTGGTGAGGGTGTCAGAGATAATTAGAAGATGGGTAAGATAGAGAAAAGTATGGATGATCTAAAGGGTCGTGGTGCCAAGGTATTAGCAGAAGGTGAGATAGGTACTGCTGATGATAAGGCCTACACTGAGCTTATGAAAGAGCATCAAGATCTTGACCTCAAGCGTATAAAGAAGGGTGGTTCAATGCAACACTATTCCTCTAAAATGGGTCCAATAGATAAACTTGAGCTGACCTATCCTGGACTATTTACTGGAAGAGCAGCTAAGGCTGATGCTGATGCCAGAGATAGTATGATTAGTAAGGCACCACCTTTTGTTTACTATAATGCCTATAATCAAAAATAGATTTACAATAAGGAGGAGAATTAATGACAGAATTAGAACAAACTGGATTGATCAGTGTTGCTCCTTTACAGCAATAGACAGGTGAAGCCAGATTTTCTAAAGGTAAGAAGGGTAAGCAACAGAGATTATGCCCTTCAGCTTTACCAGGTGCAATATTAGCTCAGCTCAGAAATCTGGATGAGTAGACAGCTGTCAACAGATATGTCTGGTATAATCTTCCTGATGGCATAACTGGTCAGATGATAGAGAGGATGCTCTATTACAGATCAGTAATAGGATTTTTCTGGATGGATGATGATGAGTCTGGGGATGAATGGGGTACATTCCGTGTACTACCTCAATCACCTACTGCAGGCACTGATATCTATGGTAGATGGAATAAAACCACACCACTTCCTTTTGGCTCTGCGAATGAAAATGAGGATAAGCCCTGGATTAATGGTCTTGAATATGAAGTGCTGAAGAAGATGCCTGTCGACTTCACTGAAGAAAACTTAAAGAAAGTTGTAATACTTCAAGACTATACACCTCAAGCTAATACCATGAAGTCTATACCAAGATGGGCACTTAATGATCAACTACTCAGATATATGAGTGAAATACTGCCTATGAGCAGAACTAAACTGCTTAATAGTACTGGTGTTACTGGAGTCAGAGTGCAGAGTGATGCTGATAGTTCCTCAGTATTTGAAGCTGCCAAGACAGTAGAGACAGCTGCACTAAATGGTCTTTCTTATGTACCTATTCAGTCATCCTTAAAGCTTGAAGATTTAGGTAAAGATAAGGATGGTAATGTATCAGATTTCTTGCTGACATTACAGACTTTAGATAACTACAGATTATCTTTATATGGTCTTAAGCAAGGTGGAATATATGATAAGAGTCAATATGTCAATGATACTCAAGCAGCTGTACAGCAAGCTAACATTGGACTTATCTATCAAGATGGATTGACAATCAGACAGAACTTCTGTGACTGGGTTAATGCTAACTTTGGACCTATACTACTTAAGAAAACTGGTAGGTTGATTTGGTGTGGACCTTCTGAAACTGTTGTATCTCAAGATATCGACGGTAATGGTATTATTGAAGACACTACTGACACTCAAAGAAATATGGAGGTGCAGGATGAGCAAGCTAACGTATGAAAGCTATGATGGTACTATCTACTATAACAGACACAATAACTACACTTTTCTTGAGATGTACCCAGAGGCTACAGACTTTATTAATGATTACCACTTATGTGAATTACCTACTACTATCAGTGATGAAAATGCTAAGATATTGTATTATGTACTGGTAGGAAGAAAGGGTAATGATAGCATAAGAAGTAATAGTATAGCTCAATTCAAATATCAATTATATACATTGATATGGGAATATGGTCCTTACTGGTAGAAACAGTTAGAGATTCAAGAGAAGTTAAGAGCTCTCTCTGATAGGGATGTGTTAAAAGGCTCTATACAGCAATACAACTCTTCTGCTAATCCTTCACAGCCTATAACCGCTGATTCAGATGGACATAAAGGTACTCTCACTACCTCTGAAGTGCCTTATCTTAACAATCAGAATGCAACTATCAATACCAAATCTACTATAGATGGATATAGCTTATTTGCTGAAGTACTGAAGATGGATGTCTCAAGAGAATTCTTTGAGAGATTTGACAAACTATTTCAATTCATGTCTACTTGTGAAGAGTGGAGATTATATGAAGAGGAGGATAATTAATGCCAATATTTAATGACTTTAGAGGTGTAAAGGGTTCAAGACTTGAGGCTGTAGTCTATAATACTGCTGCAGAAGTACAGAAGCTTAAACAACAGCAGACTGCAGGAGCTAATATAGAGATCTTAGACTTAGCAGTTGGTGAACCTACATCGCTAACTTATGATGTTGATAATGGTATATCGATAACAAAATAGGGTGAAGTGACTGCTTCAGATGACAATAAATATAATATATCTGTTAGTGATGAGATACCTCTAATACCTGGAAATAATATCAATATAAATACCTCTGAAGATGGTAAACACATTATCATTAGTTCTATCGGAGGAGGTGGATCAGAAGTTGCAGGAGTCAGCTCTTTTGGTGGTCAGACTGGTGATATAAGAGTTGGTAGTGGATTGACTATGAAAGACAAGACAGTATCAGCTCAGATAAAGCCTACTGAAGTAGTCATAGATACTAATGCTTCTTCAGGAACTCTTACAGATGCTCAATTAGCGACTCTTCAAGCGTCCACTCTTAATCCGATTGTAAAATAGAATGAATATTACTATCTTGATGAGAATAGATCCAGTCCTGAATCACTAAGTTATACGCACATAGGATATGAAGGCAGCAAATGGTATACTAAAAATATCACAATTACTCTATCTAATAACAGTTGGGTATTAACTACTAATACCATACCAGAGCCTGTTAGTATAAACAATAAGACTGGTAATATAGAATTAGGAGCTAACTTATCAATTAGTGAGAGTAATGTGTTATCAGCTACTAACACTGTAACAACTGTCAATGGTGCATATGGAGCTGTAACACTCGCTGAAGGTAATAATATATCACTATCTAAAGCGGGTAATACTATCACTATAGCAGCGTCTGGTGGTGGTGGTGAAGGAACTAATACTGGCTTTGATAATGTAAAGAAGATAGAAGCCGCAGATGAGCATACTACATATAATCCTGATACTAAAGAGTATGTAATTTCTAGCGGCACAGCAAAAGTATACTATAAAGATAATACTAGCGTTGATATTCCCTATGTCCAAGAAATAGGACTTATGGCAGGTGATAATATAACCTTTACCGAAGAGTTGATTGATGATACTAATTGGAGATTAAAGATTAATGCTACAGGTGGTGGTTCCAGCTCTGTTCAGCAAACTAATGGTTTCTATCCTTATGGTATAGCAGTTGTTGATAATCCTACAGTAGGAAGCACTTACACTTATGCCGATAATAATACAACATATCCTTCAGGCTGCTCTTTCTATTATGGGCAGATGATCATAGATCCCAATGGAGCAATTTACAAAGTTACAGGTACAACTATGTGTGATTGTGTTTATGTTCCAACTAAAGGCGTTACTAAGTTAATGAATCAGAACGGCACTAATGAAGCTACTGGTACTATGTTTGTAGGCAGTGGTCTCACTATTGAGAATAATATCTTGAAGTCTACAGGTGGTGGTTCTGGTGGTAGTAGCACTCTTTATCAACATCAC
>ENA-OURS01002539-OURS01002539.1-human-gut-metagenome-genome-assembly--contig:-NODE-2539-length-12749-cov-2.347960_pt1 | contig 12749 bp, 10 predicted proteins | sample MGYA00242109_ERZ509010 | MGnify/ENA primary metagenome ERZ509010 (study PRJEB26280, sample SAMEA2338774) | human gut metagenome | biome: human gut; feature: human-associated habitat; material: faeces... | reverse complement strand
GGAATTGAACAGGGAATTACGCAGACGGTAATTAATTTACTGAAGTCGGGGCTTTTAACAGACATTCAGATCAGGGAGATAACAGGACTTGATCAGGAGCAATTGGATGAATTGAAGAAGAGATGAAATAAAAATATTGTAAGACTCATCAGTTAATAATGGTGAAAGAAGCACATACTTATTTTACAATTTATTTTGTGAAGAAGTATGTGCTTTTTTATTCAAAAAATCAGTGTATACAGACAAAATGGAACAAATGTGAAAGCATATTATATTACACTGGTAATTGTAAAGGACAGAAATAAAAAAGAAGGAAGTTATTTATTACCACTTTGGGGCTATTTATGTAGAATTGTTGAAGTAAGAAGGTTCAGGATGTTATGATTTAAAAAATATATGATTATAATTCAGATATAGGAAGAGTTATTTGTTTACGGATATATTCATCACAATGACTTATATAATAACAGAGGAAAACAATGAACAGTATATATTTGATCCTGATGATCATAATTGGAGCAACAGGCATCGCACTTATTGGCAGTATATTTTTTTGCTGGATTCCGAGTGCGCATTTCAGAAAAGTTTATCATGTGGGGGTAATTCTGTGTGAGTTTTTATTTCTGAATTTTTTCATTGCCGGATCGATTTTGAGCAGGATTCACAGTGGATTAAGTATGGGAATGTTGTCAGGAGCACTGTTTGGCATTTGCATGAGTATTTTTATCAATTTGAATGAGAATGGAGGCGGATCTGATCAGCTTCAGATTATCCTTACCATTATTACAGCAGTACTTGTGTGCGGACTATCTGTACTGCGACTGAGAATAAGTACAGCATTGAATATTTTTATGGGTTCGTTCGTTATTTTGTTTTTGCTCTTTTGTATGTTTTTGCAGGGAAGAGTACAGTCAGGAATAATGCTGATAATTACGCTGATCTTAGCAATGGGACTGGCAGTCCTGGGATATCTGCAGCATTCTTATGGTTTTATGATCGTGACAGCTGTTTTGGGTGGCTTTATTGCAATGATTGGAGTTTCCAGTATAAGTGCAGATTCGAATCCGGGGTATATTATTCTGACACTTATGACAGAAGCATCTGAAACAGAAAAAATCCTGCTTCTGGCAGGAAGCGTGTTGCTGGCAGTTTGTGGGATCGTGGTTCAGATGCAGTCAGATACCTGGAGAAATCCGGAGGCGGAAACGAAGCAGATATATACACTGATCTCTTATATAAACACATTTCTGGATAATGATAATGTAAGCCTGATCGCCAGTGTACTATCCCTTATTGCGATTCCCTATTGCGGATACATGTTAAAGAATAATATGGGATATATGCTTACAGGAATTGCGTCAGCTGTTTCTGTATTTATCCTGATACAGTGGACAAGAAAACGGGAATATTTGAAAATTATGCTTTTTCAGGTTTTCTATATGGCAGGATATCTGCTGGTGGAATATGCAGTATATAATGGAATGTATGTAAAAGGACAATACCTTGCTGCATTTCTGTATCTCTGGAAATATATGGCTGCCTGGGCTGTACTGTATCTGGAATATGAGATCCTGGGAATCAGGAACCGTTTGTCAATGGTTCTTATCGCCGGATTCTTTTCCAGATATCTTGTACGGATGATCGTTACTGGAAAACCGGAGATCATGATGTTTACCGGTGATATTATATTCTGGTTTGTATCTTTTGTTCTGTATGTGATCGTCTGGTGGAATGAAGACGAAATAAGTACAAATTGAAAAATCCGATCCACAACGCAAGTGGATCGGATTTTTTGTGCCGTATGGAAATATGTGCGATCAGTGGATCCCCATCCCCGCAACAAAGAAATACATCACAACAAAGTGGCATACACTTCCCAGCATAACAAAGATATGGAATACTTCATGGGAACCAAAGTTTTTATGTTTCGCATTGAAGATCGGAAGCTTCAGTGCGTAGATCACACCGCCGATAGTGTAAATAATACCGCCTGCCAGAAGCCATCCGAAACCTGCCCGCGGCAGATTGTGGAAGATCGGCACGAAAGCCAGGACACACAGCCAGCCCATTCCAATATAGATTACGGAGGAAAGCCATTTCGGGCAGTTGATCCAGCAGCCTTTGAGGATCATGCCGATGATGGCAACAGTCCATACCAGTGCACAGAGGATGTAACCGGTGCGGCCGTGAAGGACGATCAGGCATACCGGTGTATAGCTGCCTGCGATCATCACGAAGATCATCATGTGATCCATTTTTTTCAGGCGGCGGTTCACCTTGGCGGTGGAATTTACAGAATGGTAAAGAGTGCTTGCCAGATAAAGCAGGATCATGGTGAGGATAAAAACACTCACTGCAAAAACGTGAAGGATATCTGCGCTTCTGGCAGCTTTCACGATCAGCGGAGTAGCTCCGGCCACTGCGAGGAGCGATTCCATGAGTAATGGCACTTCCAGGGTCTTTTAATTTAAGTTTCATATAAAAAACACCTCCTGTATGATATTCCGCAGGAATCTGTTGTACGGATGCGGAATAGCAGTCAAATAACAATGTAGAAATTGATAAAATAACATGTAGTATTAAAAACTACATAATAAGTATACAAATACTATACCACTATTATTCGAAAATGCAAGCCTTTTTTTCGCTGAAAATTTAATCGGGATTTTACAAAGTCTTGCACTGAAATAAACATTGGATAGCTATACTGGTAGCATTGCAGGCAAATTCCGGGCAGATCAGGGGAAAAGCAGATATCGCGGAACAAATGCCGGCGTTACAATAACAGAGCCTGCCGAAAAAGAAAAATATACGGTGGCACAGGAGGAGAAAATGGCAGATACAATATACATGAACAGGGAATTATCCTGGCTGAAATTTAATGAGAGAGTACTTGAGGAAGCTGAGAATCCGGAAAATCCGCTGTGTGAACGTCTCACATTTGCTTCGATCTATCAGAGCAACCTGGATGAATTTTATATGGTACGTGTGGGATCTCTTGTGGATCAGATGCTTCTGGCAAAAGATATCCGTGAAAACAAAACCAATATGACACCAAAGGAACAGTTGGATGCAATCCTTGCAAGAACCAAAAAGCTGAACCGGAAAAGAGATGTGGTTTATGAAGAGATTATGGAAAGCCTGGAAGAATATGGCGTACATATGCTGAATTTCCATAAGATCGAAAAAGAAGACCGCAATTATCTGGAACGTTATTTTGAGGCAGAAGTGGCTCCGGTTATTTCTCCGTCTATCGTCGGAAAAAGGCAGCCGTTTCCATTTCTCCGAAATAAAGAAATCTATGCAGTAGTAGTTCTGGAAACAAAAAAAGGAAAGGAAAAACTGGGTATCATTCCGTGCAGCAGTGCAGGCATCCAGCGCCTCATCCCGGTTCCCGGAAAAACAGGCACTTACATGCTGTCTGAAGAACTGATCCTTCACTTTGTTTCAAAAATCTTCAAAGGCTATCACATCAAGGCAAAATCTCTGCTCCGTATTACCAGAAATGCAGATATTGACGCAGACGCTCTTTACGATGAAGATCTGGATTACCGTGAATTTATGGTAGAGCTGATCAAGGCAAGGAAGAAACTGGCACCGATCCGTCTGGAACTTTCCAGAGAAATGGACGGAGATGTTGTTGAAACACTTTGCGATTATCTGGAAGTGGACAAGAATTTTGTATTCCGGGGAGATATCCCGCTGGATCTTTCTTTTGTATTCCAGATCCAGGATGGCCTCAGAAAAAGAACAGAGCTTTTTTATGAAAAAAGAATTCCTCAGAAATCTCCTGTGTTTAACAGCCATGAACCGATCCTTGACCAGATCGCGAAAAAAGACCGTTTTCTTTCCTATCCATATGAGAGTATCAAACCGTTTCTTACAATGCTTCATGAAGCAGCCAATGATGAGGATGTCGTTTCCATCAAGATGACTCTTTACCGTGTAGCGAAACAGAGTAAGGTTGTGGAAGCTCTGATCGAAGCGGCAGAAAATGGAAAAGAAGTGTTCGTTCTGGTGGAGCTGAAGGCACGTTTTGATGAGGAAAACAATATTGGATGGTCCAGACTTCTGGAAGATGCGGGCTGTCATGTGATCTATGGTCTGGATGGTTACAAAGTACATTCCAAACTTTGCCAGATCATGAAGAAAAAAGACGGAAATGTGGAATATTATACACAGATCGGAACTGGAAACTACAACGAAAAAACAGCCCGTCTGTATACAGACCTTTCTCTGATGACTGCTGATCCGAAGATCGGAACAGAAGCAGCAAGAGTATTTCAGGCACTGGCAATGGGAGAAACGGTTGAAGATATGGACCATCTTCTTGTGGCACCAAAATGTCTCCAGAACAAAGTACTTGCCATGATCGATGAAGAGATCGAACATGCCAAAGTTGGAGAACAGGCATATATCGGGCTGAAAATGAATTCTCTGACAGACAAGCGTATTATGAACAAACTGGTGGAAGCATCCTGCGCGGGAGTACACATTGATATGGTTGTCCGCGGTATCTGCTGTCTGATCCCGGGAGTAAAAGGTCAGACAGAAAACATCCACATTATCAGTATTGTAGGACGTTTTCTGGAGCATTCCCGTATTTACATTTTCGGAACACAGGAGAGGGCAAAGATCTATATTTCATCTGCGGACTTTATGACAAGAAATACTCTTCGCCGTGTGGAAGTTGCAGCTCCTATCGAAGACCCGGATATCCGGATGCAGATCCAGGAAATGTTCGTGACAATGCTCAGTGATAACCGCAAAGCGAGGACCATGAATAATAAGGGAAATTATAAGATCGAACCATCCGATAATGCTCCATTGAACTCCCAGGAAGTATTTCTGGAGCAGGCATACGACAACGCTGCTCCTGTAGTTATGGAGAAATAAGAAAACAGAATGTAAAAAGCGGGGTTTTTCTTTAATAATATGTCTGTACTGTGATAAGATAAAAACAGTGTTCCTGCAAATGAGTGCAGGCGGAAGGGAGAATTTATGGCACACAGGAAAGTAGTGCTTTGTCTGTTAGGCGCGACTCTGGCAGCATCCCTGTTCAGTGGATGTTCCGGAAAAAAGTCGGACCCTGTTACAGTTACAGTATGGACATATTATAATGGCGATCAGCTGGATACTTTTAAAGACTTGACAGAGAAATTTAATGACACAGTTGGAAAGAAAGACGGCATCACCGTAGAAACCAAGAGTCTTGGAACCGCAGAAGATCTGGAACAAAATGTCCTTGCTGCAGCGGATGGTGAGGTAGGGGCGTCCGAAGTACCGAATATTTTTTCGGCTTACTCAGATACAGCCTATACCATGGATCAGAAGGACATGCTCGTAGACCTTTCCGGTTATCTTACAGATAAAGAAAAAAGTGAATATGTAGAAGAATATCTGAAAGAGGGAGATTTCTCGGACGACGGAAGTAAAATGTTCTGACGTCCAATCAGGAGCTGTCAGCTTTGCAGGAATATGTCAATGAGGAGGCACAGAACCTTATTGATTCCGGACAGATCCGAATTGAAGATATCGGAAATAATAAAGAATCTTATCTGCCGCTGATGGAAAATATCTGCAGCAAAATGATCAATGCTCTGCGCCGAAGGTCCGTTACAGGAATTTATGTAGCGTTCAACACAGTAGACCTGGATAAAAGAAGCCAGAATGATTTTATTCCGACTCTGTATATCCGTGATCTGGATCCGGATTCCCTGCCACCGGAAAAAAATACAGATCTTTTGATGGAGAGATCGCCTGTGGAACTGGTAAAATTCACAGGGATTTCCACAGATAAAGGCTGGAAGTCTCTGATGTCCGTTTCGGCGGAAAGCACTGAAAAATTTATATATCCGGTTTTTCAGAAAGCGTTTAAAGATCAGGGCAGTCTGCGTGCGGCAGATTATGGACACTGGACTACGGAGAACTACACTCTGGATGGAGATGATCGGTCCGCGATCGCTTATTCAATTCCACTGATCCTGGATGATGGAACTGTTTATGGTGTTCTTGGCGTGGAAATGCTCACCGAGTATCTGAATATTCAGATGCCCTATGAAGAATTGCAGAATCAAAGCGCCGGTACCTACATGCTGGCATATACGAAGTCTTCATTGAAAGATGAGGAAATCGTTCTTGAAAATATCTGCGGTGTCAGCAGCAAAAGTTCATCTATGGAACAGTGGAGATGGGACAGCTGTTTTCCTTCTCCGGACATGTGATCAAAGTACTGTCAATGACGATTCTGCTGACTTTACTGGTGGGTATTTTAAGCAGTCTGATCGTCAGCCTCAGTCTTGCCCGTCCGGTAAAGAAACTTTCTGATGAGGTAGAAGAGGCACAGAAGAATAACAGCACTTCGCTCCGCTTTTCCGACACGGGAATCCGGGAACTTGACCAGTTTGCCGGAGCAATTACGCAGATGAACCAGGACATGCTTACCATATCTACGAAATTCTTAAGGATCATGGAAATGGCAAGTGTAGAACTTGGAGGTTTTGAAGTTCGATCGGAGAATGAAAGCGTTTATGTAACAGATAACTTTTTTTCTATGCTGGGCAAAAAGGAACTGTCGGAAAAATCAATGACAGGAAAAGATTTTATGGAATTTTTGGATTCCTATAATAAAAGCTGCCATCACACGGTTAGAGGAGATGGTTCCAGAGTTTACAGTGTGATCCATAATAGCGGAGAAATACGATATGTCCGCATGGAGATCAAGACAGAACCGGATCGGCAGATCGGCCTTGTGGAGGATGTTACAAAAGTTACCAGGGAGCGTATGAATATTGAACATGAAAGGGATTATGATACGCTTACAGGACTTTACAACAGGCGGGCATTCCAGAGAGAAAGTGAAAAACTGTTCCGTGAGCATCCGGAGAAACACAACTGCGAAAACAGTTTTTGCAGTTGATGAAGAGGGAAGATATTGCCTATTATTATCAGCCTATTGTATCGGCGGTTACAGGTAAGATCAGAGCTCTGGAAGCATTGATGCATGTAGAAATGTCAATGCTGAAATCCCCGGAAGATGTATTGCGTCTTGCAAAAGAAGAAAAATGCCTTCATGATCTGGAAAGAATCACTTTTTTCTGCGCGGCAGAAGGATATTGCAGACTTCGGGCAAATGGAAAAGTAAGAGGTGATGAGCTTCTGTTTGTAAATTCCATTGCAAGTGAGTACATGACAGATGAGGAATGCAGAGAATTCAGGCAGAGATATTTGGATATCCGGTCTCAGCTGGTTCTTGAGATCACAGAACAGGAACTTCTCAGCAAAGAAGCTCTTGAAAGAAAAACGTCAAAAGGATTTCTGGGTGCGGTCGCTCTGGATGATTATGGAAGCGGATACAACAGTGAAAAAAGTCTTCTGGCACTTTCACCGAAGTATATTAAGGTGGATATGGTGATCATCCGTGATATTGATACGGATATAGATAAACAGCAGATCGTAGCAAACATTGTGAAGTATGCACATCAGCGTGGAATGTATATTGTTGCGGAAGGAGTGGAGACAGCGGAAGAGCTTAAAAAAGTTCTTGAGCTGGAGGTAGATCTGCTTCAGGGATATTATCTTTCACGGCCGGCAGCAACGCCTGGAGCGATTAATCCGGATGCTTTGAAGATCATTGAAGAAAACAGGAAAAGATAAAAAAGAAAGTCGGGAAGAGCAGGTTTTCCCGGCTTTTTTTATACATATTTCTCCCAGTTTTTCACATAATAACCATACGGATAAAAGATAAACAGATAAAAGATACAGGAGGAATATTAGAAGATGAAAGCAACGGGAATTGTTCGTCGGATCGATGACCTGGGCAGGGTGGTGATCCCGAAAGAGATACGTAAAACGCTGCGGATTAAAGAGGGGACACCGATGGAGATCTATACAGACCGGGAAGGACAGATCATTCTGAAAAAATATTCGCCCATCGGAGAGTTGAATACTTTTGCCCGGGAATATGTGGAGGCACTGGTGCAGACTACCGGGCTGGCGGCATGTATCACAGATCGTGATCTGGTGGTGGCGGCAGCAGGAAGCGGAAGCCGGGAACTGGAAGGAAAAGAGATCAGCCGGGAACTGGACATGGTTATATCCGGGCGGGAAGGAAAGATGATCGATGGAAAAAGTCGGGATAATATATTGGTCATTTCCGGAGATATGGATTCTTACTGCGGAAAAATGATACAGCCGATCCTGTGTGCCAGTGATGCCATCGGTTCCGTGATCCTTCTTGGAAAAAATGAGAAAACGATCCTGGGGGATAAGGAACGGGTTCTTGTCCGCACAGCGGCCAGTTTTCTGGGACGGCAGATGGAGCAGTAAAGCAAGTCTGCTGTGCAGATGTAATGTTGCTGTTCAGGGTGGCGGCGAACATCTCGCGGGAAAGTTGTGGTATTCTTCCAGAGTCAGGTTGGTGATGGTAAGCCAGGAGGCCAGCGGTTTTGTCACATAGCGGATATGCCAGGGCTCATAGGGGACGCCAGTGATCTCCTCCCGGTTTTTCGGATACCGGAGAATAAAACCGTAGAGCGGAGCGTTCTTTTTCAGCCACCTGCCTTCACCGGTTTCGGAAAACTTTTCGGAGAGTTCCATATGGATGGAAGGACAGGAAACGTCCAGAGCAAGTCCGCTCTGATGCTCACTTGTTCCTGGCTTTGCCACAAAAGGGCTTCCTGTAAAAAGTTCCTGTTGCCGCCTGAAAGAGCGGTATCCGGAAACTGCCCACAGATTCAGGCCACATCGGTGGCAGGCGTGAAAAAGCTGGGAGGCGGCTCTGGCGGCCTGACATTCCAGCAGTCGTTTCGGATCGCCGGGAGCAGCTTCAAATGGCAGACCGATATCAATGAGATGCTCCGGTACAAAGGTTTCCGGCAGAGGATGCTCCCGGTTGATCAGACGGATGTAAAAATCTCTGTGCATAAAAAACCCCCTTTCCTTATCCATAAGCTTATGAAAAGGAAAGGGGGTTTATGATGGGAGATTTTTTTCTTTTACAGAGTTTTTTCGCTCATTTCTTCCAACAGAGCTTTTTTCATGTCATAAAGCGGCTGGGAAAGATCTACATATACTTTCTGAGGATTTACAAAACGTCTGGACTCATCCCACAGTGTGTTCTGTTCCTGCCTGCAGTAGTCACGAAGCTCCATGACGGATGGAGATTTGTAAATGCTCTTGCCGTTTTTGATCACTGGAACAAGAAGCTCTCGAAGTTCGTAGGTTCCGCCCAGGACTTTGGTCTTTTTCCATGTGTCAACCGGGTCGAAGATCACCATGGTCTCTTCCGGATCAAATTTCTCATCTGCAAGGCAGATCAGATCAGCTTTGATCTTGCCGGTTTTCTTGCTGTAGATACGGTATACGGTCTTGTTGCCCGGGTTGGTAACTTTTTCTGTGTTTTCGGAAAGTTTGATCTTCGGCTGGAAGGTGTCACTGTCAGCGTCTTTTACAGCGGCAAGTTTGTAAACGCCGCCGAATGCCGGGTTGTCATCGGCTGTGATCAGCTTGGTTCCAACACCCCAGGAATTGATCTTGGCATCCTGGGCTTTCAGGCTCTCGATAAGATATTCATCAAGATCGCTGGATGCAGAGATGGTAGCATCGTCAAAACCGGCAGCAGCCAGCATCTTGTAGGCTTTTTTGGAAAGGTATGCAAGGTCACCGCTGTCGATACGGATTCCGTAATTCTTCAGCTGGATGCCTTCCTCACGCATCTCTTCGAATACACGGATTGCGTTGGGAACACCGGATTTCAGGACATCGTAGGTGTCAACCAGAAGAGTACAGGAATTCGGGTAAAGTTTCGCATAGGTCTTGAATGCGGTGTACTCATCCGGGAAGCTCATGATCCAGGAATGAGCATGGGTTCCAAGAACAGGAACGTTAAACATCTGGCCGGTCAGTACGTTGGAAGTACCGGCACATCCGCCGATCACTGCAGCTCTGGCACCGAAGATTCCGGCATCCGGACCCTGGGCACGGCGAAGACCGAATTCCATGATCGGATCACCCTTGGCTGCGTGGCATACACGTGCTGCCTTGGTGGCGATCAGGCTCTGATGGTTCATGATGTTCAGGATTGCGGTTTCTACAAGCTGAGCCTCCATGATCGGTGCTATAACTTTGACCATTGGTTCTCTCGGGAAGATTACGGTTCCTTCCGGGATCGCGTAGATATCACCGGTGAATTTGAAGTTGCTCAGGTACTCAAGGAAATCTTCCTCAAAGATGCCAAGGCTTCTCAGATAGGTGATGTCTTCTTCTGCGAAACGGAGATTCTCGATGTATTCGATCATCTGCTCCAGTCCGGCACAGATAGCAAAACCACCGCCACATGGATTGTTGCGGTAGAAAGCATCAAATACAACTACTTCGTGGTTCTGTGTCTTGAAATATCCCTGCATCATGGTAAGCTCATAGAGGTCCGTGAGCAGAGTAAGGTTATTTGCTCGCATAAAGTTCTCCTTTAAGTGCCTCCGGATATTGTGACCGGAGGGAAATACACGGTAGTTTCCGTTCTTTTTATTATAAGGCTTATTATAACACAAAGGAGTGGATTGTAAAATTTTTTTTACAGAAGGGTCAGATTTTTAATATGCATAAAATGGATAATTTTTATACTTTTTTATTAGAAAAAGGTTACATAAAATTGACACTGGAAAATGAATGGATTATTATAAATGTATAGAAAATTTAAACAGGAGACGGGTATGGGTGAGAATATTTTTCTGAAAGAAATGAAAGAGCTCCAGTTTGAGGATTATTTTAAATATGATGCCAAATGCAGAGGCAATCTGGGAGATGAGCTTCCGGTAATGGTATATCGGATGCTGGAGTATTCCCTGAAAGACGAACTGAAAAACCGGTTTGGAAAAGAGGTTCAGATTGAGGTATTCCGGAGTGCAGGACGTAAAGCCGGAGAATATTTTGCAAAAAATATGCTGAATCTGGATGTGCCGCAGGATCAGTTTGTCAATGAACTTCAGAAAAAAATGCAGGAGCTGAAAATCGGGGTTCTCCGTATTGAGGATGTAAATGAAGAAACCGGAAAAATTATCCTGACCGTTGCGGAAGATGCAGACTGTTCAGGGCTTCCTGTTCTCGGGGAAACAGTATGTAATTATGATGAAGGTTTTATAGCAGGAATCCTTTCTCTGTACTTCGGAAAGCCGTACACGGCGGTAGAAGTTGACTGCTGGGCAACGGGAGACAGAGTTTGCCGTTTTCATGCAGATGTACAGGAATGATCGGAATAGAGGTTTGATAAATGGAAGACAGAAACTGCGAACTGTTATTTGAATATCTGAGATCAATTTTATACGATTCTGAAGTGAAAACTCTGGAGATAGACAGCCTGGATGAGCCTTTTCGAAAACTTGGAATGGGTTTGCAGTATCTGGAAACGGCAGTAAAGGAAATGAAACAATGTTCTGCCGCATTATCCAAAGGAGACCTTTCCAGCTTTAAGCCCGCCAGAGAGAATTTTCTGTGTGAAAATCTCAAAAATATCCATGCGAACCTGAATCATCTGACCTGGCAGGCCAAGCAGGTAGCCAAGGGAGATTATTCTCAGACCGTTTCTTATCTGGGAGAATTCTCGGAGGCTTTTAATACCATGACGGAGCAGCTTCGGGAGAGGGAAAGATCTCTGAAACTTATCGTCGAGCAGGAAAAGAAACATGCGGAGATGGCAGAGAGTTACAGTCAGCTTCTGATGGAACTGATCGCAAGAAGCGAAGAAGAAATCCTAGTGATCAGTCTGGACGGACAGAGCCTTCTGTACAGTAACCGGAGAACGGAAGATGAAGTACGGAACTGGGATGTTTATAAGCAGTGGATCAGTCAAATTGAACAGAAAACGCAGAAGAATAACAGACGAAAAGAACTGTATGAGTGGAAATGGGAAGCAGAAGATTCCGACCATCGATTTTATGCGATTACTACCGGTAAGATGAAATGGCAGGGAGAATGGGCGTATGTGAATATTGTTCAGGAAGTTACGGAAACGAGAGTCAAGGAAGAACAGCTGAAAGCGGAAGCATATCAGGACATGCTCACCAGAATTGGCAACCGTTTTTATCTGAAAGAAAAAGCAGAAGAGATTTTGAAGACAGGGGAGCCGGTTTCGGTCTGCTACTGTGACCTGGATCACCTGAAATATATCAATGATACGTTTGGACATCAGGAGGGTGATGCATATATCCGCTTTTTTGTCAGGATCGTAAATGAAAATATCCGTGAAGAAGATATTTTTGCCCGGATTGGTGGAGATGAATTTTGCATTCTGATGCGGGATTGTGCAGGCGATGATGCAAGGAAGCGCCTGTCAGATATTCAGAAACAGTTTGTCCTGAGAGAAAAAAAGAATTATGCCCGCAGCTTCAGCTGTGGAATTGTAGGAGTTCCCCGGAATCATGATAAGGTAGATCTGGATACATTGCTTCATGAGGCTGACGAAGTGATGTATAATCAGAAGAGGGAACATAAAAAAGAATATCAGAGTGAACTTGGAATATAAATATTTGTTTTACTGTATAACTGAAAAATGCCGGGAAGCCGCATAAAATAAGGCTTCCCGGCACTTTGGAAAAGTTTTTTAGAAAAAAATAAAAAAATTTTAAAAAAGGGGTTGCAATTTTAAAAAAGCTGTTATATAATATCATTCGTCGCAAGCGATAAGGCAAGCGAAACAAAAACACATAGGGCTATCGCCAAACGGTAAGGCAACGGACTCTGACTCCGTCAGT
>ENA-OURS01002538-OURS01002538.1-human-gut-metagenome-genome-assembly--contig:-NODE-2538-length-12752-cov-8.332362_pt1 | contig 12752 bp, 9 predicted proteins | sample MGYA00242109_ERZ509010 | MGnify/ENA primary metagenome ERZ509010 (study PRJEB26280, sample SAMEA2338774) | human gut metagenome | biome: human gut; feature: human-associated habitat; material: faeces... | reverse complement strand
AAGATGTAGGTCTTCATCCCGGCGGCGGCGGCGTTGCCCGCGAGGGAGGAGGCGGCGTTGCCGGTGGAGGAGCAGGCGATGGTCTTTGCCCCGGCCTCCATGGCCTTGGCCACCGCCATGGCGCTGGCGCGATCCTTCAAAGAGGCGGTGGGATTCTGGCCGTCATCCTTCACCCACAGCTTTCTGATGCCCAGCAACTCCGCCAGCTTCGGCTCCTCGTACAGGGGGCTCCAGCCCACCCGCAGCGGCGTGTCGGGGGTAGTCTCCTCCACGGGCAGCAGCTCCCGGTAGCGCCACATGGAGCGGTTATCCCGCTTTTGCAGCTTCTCCTTGGTCAGTACGGACTTGATGTAGTCGTAGTCATACACGATGTCCAGAATGCCGCCGCATTCACAGTTGGTCAGATCGGGTACGGCGTCATAGGTCTTGCCGCAGCGGACACACTTGCCGTATTTTACGTTTCTCATGTTCTCTCTCCTTACTCAGAATTAAAAGGAAATCAGGGCGGGGCGACTGCCCCGCCCTGAAGCGATCATGTGATCCATAGAGCAAATCCATTTTTTCGGCGGCGTGTACGTCGAAAAAATACATTGACTCAAGCGCCTTGGGCGCGTTCGCCAGTCCGCTGACTGGCTGTGGGGGATCTAAAGGGGGAGCCTGCTCCCCTTTTAAGAGATCAAAGCGCCTTCAGCAGGCCGGTGGCCTCGTTGAACTCGTTGATCAGCTCGTCCAGATCCTTGGCCTGTGCGTGGACGGCGTCCCAGGTGCCCTTGGTGTCGTACCACTGGGCGTTCAGATCCTCCACGTTCATCTGCTGCTGCTCCACCCAGGTGTAGTACTTCAGGTTGTGGACGCGCTTGCGCTCGGTGTAGGTCAGCTCCAGCATGGAGTCGGTCTTCAGACCCAGCATGTGCAGGTTGTGATCCAGCGCCGCCTCGTGGGCGTTGTACGCGCCGTGCATCTGGTTCAGCTCCTCGATGCGGGACTGGTACATCACGGCGGAGTCGGTGAGGACGGTGGCCACCACGTCGTTCTCGGTGAGCTCGTAGTACTTGGCCATCTTGATGCAGCACAGCACGTTGGCAATGCCGGAGATGCCCAGCCACGTCATCTTCTGGACTTCCTCATCGGACATGCCCAGCTCGTCCTTCATATACTTCTGGCCCTCGGGGGTGTTGAACAGGCGCAGCAGGCGCTGGCTGTCCTCGTCGTCGATGGCGATGGCCATGTCGGTGTTCTTTACGTTGTGGATCCAGGGGATGTGCTTGTCGCCGATGCCCTCGATGCGGTGGCCGCCGAAGCCGTTGTCCAGAATGGTGGGGCACTGCAGGGCCTCGCCCACGGCCAGCTTCAGGTGAGGATAGCGCTCCTTCAGCAGATCGCCGGCGGACATGGTGCCGGCGGAGCCGGAGGTAAAGCAGGCGCCGGCAAAGCTCTGGCCGGGCTTCTTGATGGCCTCGAACAGGTCGGCCAGCGCGTAGCCGGTGACGTTGTAGTGCCACAGGGGGTTGCCCATCTCGGCGAACTGGTTGAAGATCATCATGGTGGGATCCTGCTTCAGCTCCCACGTCTTGTCGAAGATCTCCTTGACGTTGGACTCGCAGCCGGGGGTGGCGATGATCTGACCGGCGATGGACTTCAGCCAGTCAAAGCGCTCCTTGGACATATCCTGGGGCAGAATGGCCACGGACTCGCAGGCCAGCAGCTTGGAGTTGAACGCGCCGCCGCGGCAGTAGTTGCCGGTGGAGGGCCACACGGCGTGGTGATAGGTGGCGTCGAACTGGCCGGTCACCAGACGGGGGGCCAGGCAGCCGAAGGAGGCGCCCACCTTATGGCAGCCGGTGGGGAACCACTTACCGGACATGGCCACGATGCGGCAGGGTACGCCGGACAGCTTGCTGGGGATCTCCACATAGTTGGGGACCTTCTGGAACAGGCCGCCGCTCTCCTTGGCCTCGTTGTGCCAGGAAATACGGAACAGGTTGACGGGATCCACGTCCCACAGGCCGGTATGGCTCAGCTTGGCCTTGATCTTCTCGGGGATCAGGTCGGGGTTCTGCATCTGCGCGATGGTGGGGATGATGACGTTGTTCTCCTTGGCCTTCTGGATATTATGCTCCAGGCCAACCTTGTTGATGGACAGATCGATCATTTTTTCTTTTCCTCCTGTTGCTTGTTCGCGTCAATGTAAGAGTATAAGGTATATTTGGAAATACCGAAGTATTTTGCCACCTTGTCGCCGGACTTCGTCACCAGGAACGCGCCTGCGTTGTTCAAAAACCGGATGGCGCGCACCTTGTCGTCCTTGTTCATCAGCGCCGCCGGCTTGCCCACCAGCGCCACAGACTGCTGGATCAGCTCATCCAGCACGTCGTTGACGTTGATGATCTTCTCCGGCTCCGTCTGCTCCTTGTCACGGGTGGACAGCAGCTCGCCCAGCTGCTGCTGCATCATCATCAGGCCCGTCACGTCGTAGTTGATGGAGAAGATCGCCGTCACGGCGCCGCGGCTGTTGCGGATGTACAGCGACGAGGACTTGAGGATCTTGCCGTCCGGCGTCCTCGTCAGGTAGCCCAGATGATCCTTGGGCTGCTCGTGCTGGTGCTCCAGCTGCTCCAGCACCACCATGGAGGCGCCGTCGCCCACCTTGCGGCCGGAGACGTGCCCGTTTTCGATATGTACGATGGTATGCTCCGGATGGCTGCTGCTGACGTCGTGGATCACGACCTCGCACTTGTCCCCGAACTGCGCCGCGATGCCTGCGGCGATCTGCTTCAGGCTCTCCAGTCGCTTCGTCTCCAATGGCATGCCCTCCCATAATCTTCTTTCTGATTTTTCTCCTCTACTATCATACCACACTTTGCGGAGAAAGCAACGATTTTTTCAGAATATTTTTTTGGTTTCATAAATTTTTGTTTGACATCCTGTGCTTGTGTGTTATGATAAGAGAGGCAAAAAAAGAAGAACCTTGTTTGTGTGAACAGAACAATAGGAAACCATAGAAAATATGCGGAGGTACGTTATGGATTTCGAAGCCATCAGAAAAGCTGCCGAGGGCTATAAGCCCGCCATGGTCAAATTCCTGCGGGACATGATCGCCATCCCTTCCGAGTCCTGCGAGGAGGAGGGCGTCGTCAAGCGCATCGCCGAGGAGCTGAAGTCTCTGGGCTATGATAAGGTGGAATTCGACAAGCTGGGCAACGTCATCGGCTGGATGGGCGAGGGCGACAAGATCATCGCCATTGACAGCCACATCGACACCGTGGGCATCGGCAACATCGAGAACTGGGAAGCCGACCCCTATCAGGGCTACGAGACGGACGACATCATCTACGGCCGCGGCGGCTCCGACCAGGAGGGCGGCATGGCCGCCGCCGCCTATGGCGTGAAGATCATGAAGGATCTCGACCTGCTGCCCAAGGGCTACAGGATGATGGTCGTTGGCTCCGTGCAGGAGGAGGACTGCGACGGTATGTGCTGGCAGTCCATCGTCAACGAGTACTTCAACGGCCCCGAGGACGCCCGTGAGAAGATCGAGTTCGTCATCTCCACCGAGCCCACCGACGGCGGCATCTACCGCGGCCACCGCGGCCGCATGGAGATCCGTGTGGACATGCACGGCGTCTCCTGCCACGGCTCCGCCCCCGAGCGCGGCGACAACGCCATCCACAAGATGGCCGAGGTCATCCTCAATGTCCGCGACCTCAACGAGAACCCCGCCGACGGCTCCACCGAGATCAACGGCCTCGTGAAGATGCTGGATCCCAAGTTCAATCCCGACCACTACGAGGACGCCCGCTTCCTGGGCCGCGGCACCTGCACCACCAGCCAGATCTTCTACACCTCCCCCTCCCGCTGCGCCGTGGCGGACAGCTGCTCCATCTCCATTGACCGCCGCATGACCGCCGGCGAGACGTACCAGTCCTGCCTGAAGGAGATCGAGGATCTGCCCGCCTGCAGGAAGTACGCCAAGGACGTGAAGGTGTCCATGTATATGTACGACCGTCCGGCATGGACGGGCCACGTCTACGAGACGGAGTGCTTCTTCCCCACCTGGATCAACAAGGAGACCGCGCCCCATGTGCAGGCGCTGGTGGACGCCCACCACAGCCTGTGGGGCGACAAGCGCCTGATGCCCACCGAGCTGGCCGCCTCCAAGCGCGAGGGCCGTCCCCTCACCGATAAGTGGACGTTCTCCACCAACGGCGTGTCCATTCAGGGCCGCTACGGTATCCCCTGCGTGGGCTTCGGTCCCGGCGCCGAGTCTCAGGCTCACGCCCCCAACGAGGTGACGTTCAAGCAGGATCTGGTGACCTGCGCCGCCCTGTATGCCGCCGTTCCCGGCCTGTACAAGCCCGAGAACAAGGACGGCTCCGCTACCAGCTTCCGTCAGGAGCTGACCGGCAATGACATCAAATAAACATTTCTGTGAAACCACTTACTTTTTATAAGGAGAAAAAAGAAAATGAGCAAGACTGTTGAGCTGGCACGTCATCTGTCCACCCTGAACATCAACAATATGTACAAGAACGATTTCTATTGGACTTGGGACAAGACCGATGACGAGATCGACGCCATCTTCACCGTGGCCGACGCCCTCCGCGACCTGCGTGAGCGCAACAAGAGCACCCGCGTGTTCGATTCCGGTCTGGGCATCTCCATCTTCCGCGACAACTCCACCCGTACCCGCTTCTCCTTCGCCTCCGCCTGCAACCTGCTGGGCCTGGAGGTGCAGGATCTGGACGAGAAGAAGTCCCAGATCGCCCACGGCGAGACTGTCCGCGAGACGGCCAACATGGTGTCCTTCATGGCCGATGTCATCGGCATCCGCGACGATATGTTCATCGGCGAGGGCCACAAGTATCAGAAGACCTTCATGGACGCCGTGAAGGAGGGCTACCGCGACGGTATTCTGGAGCAGCAGCCCACGCTGGTCAACCTGCAGTGCGACGTGGATCACCCCACCCAGTGCATGGCCGATATGCTTCATGTCATCCACTACTTCGGCGGCGTGGAGAACCTGAAGGGCAAGAAGGTCGCCATGACCTGGGCCTACTCTCCCTCCTACGGCAAGCCTCTGTCCGTACCTCAGGGCGTCATCGGCCTGTTCACCCGCTTTGGCATGGATGTGACGCTGGCCCATCCCGAGGGCTATGACGTCATGCCCGAGGTGGAGGAGGTCGCCCGCAAGAACTGCGAGAAGTACGGCTCCAAGTTCCACAAGACCAACGACATGAAGGAAGCCTTCAAGGATGCCGACATCGTGTATCCCAAGAGCTGGGCGTCCTACGCCGCCATGGAGGAGCGCACCAAGCTGTACGCCGCCGGCGACAAGGAGGGCATCGACGCGCTGGAGAAGCGCCTGCTGGCCCAGAACGCCGAGCATAAGGACTGGGCCTGCACCGAGGAGATGATGAAGCTCACCAAGGACGGCAAGGCGCTGTACCTGCACTGCCTGCCCGCCGACATCACCGGCCTCAGCTGCGCCGAGGGCGAGGTGGACAACTCCGTGTTCGACCGCTACATCGTGCCCCTGTACAAGCAGGCCTCCTACAAGCCCTACATCATCGCCGCCATGATCTTCATGGCACAGGTGAAGGATCCCGTCAAGGCTCTGATGGAGCTGGACGAGGGCAAGAGCAGCCGCAAGATCTTCTAAAATAAATACACCACCCGCAACAGCGGCGGCATCGCCGCCGCTGTTGTTTTGTATTCACTCACATTACATTTTCATTCAAAACGAGGTATATCACTATGTCTAAGAGGATCGTCATCGCTCTGGGCGGCAACGCACTGGGCAATACCGCCGCCGAGCAGCTCCAGCTCGTCACCGAGACTGCCCGTTCCATCGTGGATCTCATCGCCGCCGGCAACGAGGTGGTGGTGGCCCACGGCAACGGCCCGCAGGTGGGCATGATCAATCTGGGTCTTAGCACCGCCGCCGAGGCCAAGGCCATCAAGGCCGACATGCCCTTCCCCGAGTGCGGCGCCATGTCCGAGGGCTACATCGGCTATCACCTGCAGCAGGCCATCGGCAATGAGCTGATGAGCCGCGGCATGGACAAGCCCGTGGCCACCATCGTCACCCAGACCGTGGTGTCTGAGGATGACCCCGCCTTCCAGAACCCCACCAAGCCCGTGGGCGCTTTCTACGACAAGGAGACGGCCGACCGCATCGCCGCCGAGAAGGGCTACACCATGGTAGAGGACGCCGGCCGCGGCTACCGTCAGGTCGTCCCCTCCCCCAAGCCCTTTGACATCGTGGAGAAGGCCTCCATCAAGGCGCTGGTGGACGCCGGCCATGTGGTCATCGCCGTGGGCGGCGGCGGCATCCCCGTCATCCGCAAGGACGGCAAGCTGTCCGGCACCCCCGCCGTCATCGACAAGGACTTCGGCAGCGAGCTGCTGGCCGAGCTGCTGGATGCCGACATGCTCATCATCCTCACCGCCGTGGAGAAGGTGGCCATCAACTTCAACAAGCCTGACCAGAAGGGTCTGGACGACCTGACCCCCGCCGAGGCGTACAGGTATATGGAGGAGAACCAGTTCGCCAAGGGCTCCATGCTGCCCAAGGTGCAGGCCGCCGTGAAGTTCGCCGAGTCCAAGCCCGGCCGCACCGCCCTCATCACCCTGCTGGAGAAGGCCAGGGACGGCATCGAGGGCAAGACGGGTACCCGGGTGCATCAGTAACCCGCTGCCCCCTTGTCTGCCCCGCGCTGCCGCGCTTTCCCGCCCTCGATGGCCGTCCGCCATCCGATCATGGGCCTTCGCGCAGCGAAGCGCCAGCGGCGCCGCCGCTGGCATCGAGGGCAAGACGGGTACTCGGGTGCATCAGTAACGCTTCTCCCACAGTCGATTTGGCCTTTATGCCAAACAAAAGTTTTTCTTATAGCACACATTTTTAGTTGAAATCCGAAGCACTTTCCTGTATAATACTGCCATCCTGTCGGATGTGAATGCCGGGGTCGGCCCCCGTTATTCAGGCGTGCGGTAAATTTACCCTTACTTTCAGCCGCATGTCACATATTTAAAGGAGGAAAACAAGAATGAAAAAGTTCCTTGCACTGATCATCGCTCTGGTCATGGCTCTGAGCCTGGTGGCCTGCGGTGAGCAGAAGCAGCCTGACGCGCCCGATGTCCCCGATGACGGCGAACAGCAGCAGACTGCTTCCATCAAGGTGGGCTTCATCACCCTGCACGATGAGAACTCCACCTACGACCTCAACTTCATCAACGCTGCCAAGAAGGCCATCGCCGACCTGGGTCTGACCGAGGATAACTACATCCTGAAGACCAATGTCCCCGAGGGTCAGGAGTGCTACGAGACCGCCATGGACATGGTGGACAAGGGCTGCAACATCATCTTCGCCGACAGCTTCGGTCATGAGCCTTACATGATCGACGCCGCCAAGGAGAACCCCGATGTCCAGTTCTGCCACAGCACCGGCACCCGCGCTCACACCGAGGGTCTGGCCAACTACCACAACGCTTTTGCCTCCATCTACGAGGGCCGCTATCTGGCCGGTATCGCTGCCGGTCTGAAGCTGAACGAGATGATCGAGGCCGGTAAGTTCACCGCTGAGGAAGCCAAGATTGGCTATGTCGGCGCCTTCACCTACGCCGAGGTGGTCTCCGGCTACACCTCCTTCTTCCTGGGCGCCCGCTCCGTCTGCCCCACCGTCACCATGGAAGTGACCTTCACCGGCAGCTGGTACGATGAGACTCTGGAGAAGACCGGCGCCGAGCTGCTGATCGACCGCGGCTGCAAGCTGATCAGCCAGCACGCCGACTCCTACGGTGCTCCTACCGCCTGCCAGAACGCCGGCGTTCCCAACGTCTCCTACAACGGCTCCACCAAGAATGTCGGTGCCGACACCTACATCATCTCCTCCCGTATCGACTGGGCCCCCTACTATGAGTACGCCATCAAGGCTGTCATGGACGGCACCGAGATCGCTACCGACTGGACCGGCACTCTGGCCACCGGCTCCGTGGTTCTGGAAGAGCTGAACACTGACGTCGCCGCTGCCGGTACCGCCGAGGCCATTGCCGCGGCCACCACCAAGCTGGAGAACGGTGAGCTCCACGTCTTCGACGTGAGCACCTTCACCACCAGAGCCGACGACACCATGAACACTTTCAAGGTCGACTTCCTGAAGGTCGATGCTGACGGTCACATCACCTCCTATCTGGCTGACGTCGATACCGACGAGGCCTATACCGGTGATACCGAGGTCGTTCACGACGGTTACTTCTCCGAGTCCGAGAAGCGCTCCGCTCCTTACTTCGATCTGCAGATCGACGGCATTGAGCTGCTGAACACCGCCATGTAACACCGTCCCGAAAGGACAATATCCCGCACCACGACGAGGTGGGCTGCGAAAGCAGCCCACCTTTTCTCCTTATCCCACAAGGCTTTTGACGAATTCCACAAAGGGAACAAGTTATTCTTGTGTAACCTCACATTCTTTGTATGTACCTTACAATTTTTTTGCTGTTTTTGATTTACAACCTTCGACATATATGCTAAAATGACGCGTACGGGTTTATACACCCTTATGCATTACCAGGTGTTGCAGCCCTCTGCGACGAAAGAAAGGATGACAGCCTTGGAAAACAAATGCGCGATCAAAATGGAGAACATCACCAAGCGGTTTGGCTCCGTGGTGGCCAACAACGCCATCAACATGGAGCTGCGCGAGGGCGAGATCCTGTCCCTGCTGGGTGAAAACGGCAGCGGCAAGACCACGCTGATGAATATGCTCTCCGGCATCTACTTCCCCGATGAGGGACAGATCTACATCCACGACCAGCCTGTGACCATCGCATCTCCCAAGGATGCCTTCGACCTCGGTATCGGCATGATCCACCAGCACTTCAAGCTGGTCGACCTGTTCACCGCCACGGAGAACATCATTCTGGGTCTGGAGGGCAAGCTGGACCTGGCCAACGCCCGTAAAAAGGTGCAGGAAATCTGCGACCGCTACGGGTTTGACATCGACCCCGACATGAAGATCTACGACATGTCCGTTTCTCAGAAGCAGACCGTCGAGATCGTCAAGGTGCTGTACCGCGGCGCCGACATCCTCATTCTGGATGAGCCCACCGCCGTGCTGACCCCGCAGGAGACGGATAAGCTGTTCGCCGTCATGCGCAACATGAAGGCCGACGGCAAGTCCCTTATCATCATCACCCACAAGCTCCACGAGGTACTGGACGTGTCCGACCGCGTGGCCGTGCTCCGCAAGGGCGAGTACATCGGCGACGTGCAGACCAAGGACGCCGACCAGCAGTCCCTGACGGACATGATGGTGGGCCGCAGCGTGTCGCTGAACATCGACCGTCCCGAGCCGAAGAACGTGGCCACCCGTCTGAAGCTGGAGGGGCTTACCGTTTTCGATGAGTTGGGTGTCAAGCGTCTGGACAACGTCAGCTTCGAGATCCGCTCCGGAGAGGTACTGGGCGTGGCCGGCGTGGCCGGCTCCGGCCAGCGTGAGCTGCTGGAGTCCATCGCGGGCCTGTACCCCATCGCCTCCGGCTCCGTCACCTACTACGCCCCCGATGGCGGTGTGCCGCAGGAGCTGGTGGGCAAGGATCCCATGGACATCCGCAAGGCCGGCATCGCCATGTCCTTCGTGCCCGAGGATCGTCTGGGCATGGGTCTGGTGGGTTCCATGGGCATGACCGGCAATATGATGCTGCGCTCCTGGCGCAAGGGCCACAGCATCTTCCTGGACCGCAAGAACCCCGAGGCGCTGGCCCAGCGCATCTGGCAGGAGCTGGAGGTCGTCACCCCCAGCACCAGCTTCCCCGTCCGCCGTATGTCCGGCGGCAACGTGCAGAAGGTTCTGGTGGGCCGCGAGATCGCGCAGGAGCCCGCCGTTCTGATGACGGCCTACGCCGTCCGCGGTCTGGATATCAACACCTCTTACACCATTTACAACCTGCTGACGGAGCAGAAAATGAAGGGCGTCGCCGTGGTCTACGTCGGCGAGGATCTGGACGTGCTGCTGGAGCTGTGCGACCGTATCGTGGTGCTCTGCGGCGGTCAGGTGTCCGGCGTTGTGGACGGACGCACCACCAATAAGATGGAAGTGGGCGCACTGATGACCCGCATGGGAGGAGGCAAGGCAGATGAATAAAAAAGGATCGCTCTTTCACATTTCCAAGCGCGATGCGCTGCCTCTGCCCAAGGCACTGGCCATCCGCGTCGGCGTCATCCTGCTGGCGCTGGTGTTCTGCGGCCTCATCACCACCCTGCTGACGAGCCAGAACCCCCTCAGCGTCTACGGCACTATTCTGGACGGCGCCTTCGGCTCTTCCCGCCGTATCGGCGTCACCTTCCGCAACACGGCCGTGCTGCTGGGCATCTCTCTGGCCGTGACCCCCGCCTTCAAGATGCGCTTCTGGAACATCGGCGCCGAGGGGCAGACGCTGATCGGCTGTCTGGCCACCACCACCTGCATGATCCTGCTGGGCGGCAAGGTATCCACCCCCGTGCTGATCCTCATCTCTCTGGTGGCCGCCCTGCTGGCCGGCGCCCTGTGGGGCTTCCTGCCCGCCTTCTTCAAGGCCAGATGGAACACCAACGAGACGCTGTTCACCCTGATGATGAACTATATCGCCATGCAGCTGGCCTCCTACTTCATCATCGTCTGGGAGGTGCCCAAGGGTGCCGGTAAGATCGGCATCATCAATCAGTCCACCCGCGCCGGCTGGCTGCCCGAGATCGGCAACGCCTACCTGCTGCCCATCATCATCGTGGCGTTGATGACCGTTTTCATGTATGTGTACCTGAGCTACAGCAAGCACGGCTACGAGATCGCCGTGGTGGGCGAGAGCCAGCGCACCGCCAGCTACGCCGGCATCAAGGTGGATCGCGTCATCATCCGTACCATGGTGCTCTCCGGCGCCCTGTGCGCCCTGATGGGCTTCATGATGACCGCCGGCATCGACCATACCCTGACCACCACCATCGTGGACAGCCGCGGCTTCACCGCCGTCATGGTGTCCTGGATGTCCAAGTTCAACCCCTTCGTCATGATCGCCGCCTCCCTGCTGCTGGTGACCATGGATCGCGGTGCCAGCGAGGTGGCCAGCGCCCTGAGCCTGAACCACTCCTTTGCCGACATTCTGACCGGTATCATCCTGTTCTTCATCATTGCTACCGAGTTCTTCATCACCTACAAGGTCACTCTGCGTAAGAGCAGCAAAAAGGAGGCGTAACGGATGGGCTTTGACTTTGTATCTTTCTTCCCCCGTGCGGTCATGCAGGGTATCCCCCTGCTGTACGGCAGCACCGGCGAGATCCTGACGGAAAAATCCGGTAACCTGAACCTCGGTATCCCCGGCATCATGTATGTGGGCGCCATCAGCGGCGTTATCGGCTCGTTCTTCTACGAGCAGGCCGCCGGCGGCGATCTCAACGGCTTTCTGGCCGTGATGATCCCCATCCTGTGCTCCCTGCTGGGCTCCCTGCTGATGGGTCTGGTGTACTGCTTCCTGACCGTGACCCTCCGGGCCAACCAGAACGTCACCGGTCTGGCCATGACCACCTTCGGCGTGGGCGTGGGCAACTTCTTCGGCGGCTCCCTCATCAAGCTCACCGGCAGCGAGGTGCCCTCCATCGCCCTGTCCAGCACCAGTGTGTTCTTCAAGACCACCCTGCCCGGCGCCCACAGCACCGGCTGGTTCGGCCAGCTGTTCCTGTCCTACGGCTTCCTGGCCTATGTGGCCATTCTGGTGGCGCTGGGCTCGTCCTACTTCCTGAACCGCACCCGTCCCGGCCTGCACCTGCGCGCCGTGGGCGAGAGCGCTTCCACCGCCGACGCCGCCGGCATCGACGTCACCCGCTACAAGTATCTGGCCACCTGCATCGGCTCCATGATCGCGGGCCTCGGCGGTCTGTACTACGTCATGGACTACGCCAACGGCGTCTGGTCGAACAACGCCTTCGGCGACCGCGGCTGGCTGGCCATCGCGCTGGTCATCTTCACCATCTGGCGTCCCAACGTCAGCATCCTCGCCTCCATCCTGTTCGGCGGCCTGTACATCATCAACATGTACCTGCCCACCGGCGGCCAGATGGCCGTGAAGGAGCTGTACAAGATGCTGCCCTACGTCATCACTCTGGTGGTGCTGATCATCGTGTCCCTGCGCAAGAAGCGGGAGGATCAGCCCCCTGCGTCCCTCGGTCTCTCCTACTTCCGCGAGGAACGCTGACTTCACACAAAAAGAGTAGGCCGCTTGCGGCCTGCTCTTTTTCTCTACCCATTTACATCTGTCAAGGAGGAACCGCCATGTCCACCCTGCTCATCCGGAACATCGCTCATCTGGTCACCTGCGACGACGGTGACCGCATCCTGCAAAACGCCGATATCTACTGCGAGGACGGCTTCATCAAGACCATCGGCTGCGGTCTGGATATCCCCGCAGGCCGCGTCATCGACGGCAGCCACATGTTCTGCTACCCCGGCCTTGTCAACACCCACCACCACCTCTATCAGGTATTCTCCCGCAACCTGCCGCAGGTGCAGAACATGGAGCTGTTCGACTGGCTGCGCACCCTGTACGAGATCTGGAAAAATCTGGACGCCGATGTGATCCGCCTGTCCAGTCTCACCGGCATGGGCGAGCTGATGAAGCACGGCTGCACCACCTGCTTCGACCACCACTACGTTTTCCCCGCCGGCAGCGGCGACCTGCTGGGCGCGCAGTTTGCCGCCGCCGATGAGCTGGGCATCCGCATGTAC
>ENA-OURS01002525-OURS01002525.1-human-gut-metagenome-genome-assembly--contig:-NODE-2525-length-12834-cov-24.838094_pt1 | contig 12834 bp, 9 predicted proteins | sample MGYA00242109_ERZ509010 | MGnify/ENA primary metagenome ERZ509010 (study PRJEB26280, sample SAMEA2338774) | human gut metagenome | biome: human gut; feature: human-associated habitat; material: faeces... | reverse complement strand
CCGACGACGGCTTTGAGGACAACTACACCATCGTCACCGAGAAGCACACCTTCACTGCTCCCTTCGTCAACGCCGAGGAGACCCAGTACCTGTGCATCGAGGACCACTACACCAATGGCCGTCCTCCGCTGGAGCTGGGCGGTGTCCTGTACTGCGACCGCGAGACCGTCGATAAGATCGAGAAGATGAAGGTCTGCACCTGCCTGAACCCCCTGCACACCGCCATGTCCATCTATGGCTGTATGCTGGACTACACCCTCATCTCCGCCGAGATGGCAGACGAGGACCTGCGCTCCTTCATCCAGAAGATCGGCTACATCGAGGCAATGCCCGTTGTCGTGGATCCGGGCGTCCTGAACCCCTACGAGTTCATCGGCGCGGTCATCAACCGCCGTCTGCCCAACCCCTTCATGCCCGACGCACCCCAGCGCATCGCCACCGATACCTCTCAGAAGCTGGCCATCCGCTTCGGCGAGACCATCAAGGCTTACGAGGCACGGGGTCTGGACAAGTCCAACCTCGTCCTGATCCCGCTGGTGCTGGCCGGTTATGCCCGCTACCTGAAGGGTGTCGATGACAACGGCAAGGCTTTCGAGATCTCTCCCGATCCGATGCTGGCTGAGCTGCAGGCCATCGTGGCCCCGCTGGAGGTCAAGGAAGGTGAGCAGGACTTCAGCTGCCTGAAGAATCTGTACAGCCGCGCCGACATCTTCGGTGTCAACCTGTATGAGGTCGGTCTGGGTGAGCAGATCGAAGGCATGGTCAAGGAGTTGTACGCTGGCAACGGCGCTGTCCGCAAGACCCTGCACAAGTACGTCGTCGCCCGCTGAGGCGCTGACATTTCCCTTTTAAGTTAAGCTATCTTCGTGCCCACGCTGCGTTTTGCTTTGCCGCAGCGTGGGATTTTTTATGCCCGTAACTCCCCCAGTCTGCTTCGCAGCCAGCCCCCTCTGGGAGGGGGCCTGATAGTCTTCCTCGCAAGGTTCCCGGTTCCGCCAGCGTATGAAGTGGAACCGATGGGGTGGATTTTGCACGGCGTTTGTTTTATAATAAAGAAAAAATCACCGGGAGGTAAATTGCATGAAGGTAATGGTCTTCGACGTAGGCGGCACTGAGATCAAGTATTCGGTTATGGATGACACCATGAACTACTATGAGTCCGGCAGCGTGCCCACGCCCGGCGACAGTCAGGAGCATTTTCTGGAGACGATGGCGGAGATCTACCGTCCCCACAGGGACGAGGTGGACGGCATCGCGCTGAGTCTGCCCGGCTTCATCGACGCCGAGCACGGCGTGGTCAAGGGCGGCGGGGCCCCCTCCATCATCTACAACATCGGCACGCCGGTGGGCCCGCGCCTTGCCGAAAAGTGCGGCTGCAAGGTCTGGATCGAGAACGACGGCAAAGCCGCCGCCATCGCCGAATTGCAGCGGGGTGTCCTCAAGGGCTGCAGCAACGCGGCGGTGTTCATCATCGGCACCGGCGTGGGCGGCGGCCTCATCGTCAATGGCCAGCTGGTGCGGGGCCGGGACTTTACGGCGGGGGAGTACAGCTTCATGAACACCAACGCCGACGAGTGGCACAACGGCAGAAAGACCATGGCGTGCCAGTGCAGCACCACGGCTCTGCTGGACGCCTACCGGGAGCGCAAGGGTCTGCCCGCAGACGCGCCCATGAACGGCAAGATCTTCTTCGATGCAGCCAACGCCGGGGAGCCGGAGGCGCTGGAAGTGCTGGAAAAATTCTGCTTTGCCGTGGACGTGCAGATCTATAATCTGAGCGTCCTGCTGAATCTCGAAAAGGTCGCCATCGGCGGCGGTATCAGCAGCCAGCCCCTCCTGATCGAGACGCTGGACCGGGTGTATGAGGAGCAGATCCTGAAGGGCCACCCCTTCAGCGAGGAACAGGCCCGCAGCCTTGCCCACCCGGAGATCGTGGCGTGCGCCTTCCACAATAAGTCCAACCAGATCGGGGCGCTGGTCAGCTACCAAAACGCCTTTTACCCACAGAAATAATGCGGTAGAAAACGCCATTTTGCCCCGGTTTGCATTTCCACCTTGAAGCAAAGCGAAAAATGGTGTATTATAATGGGTATTGAATCATGAGTAGTTCCGGGCGGTTTGGCCCGGATGAAGGGGGAACGCCACATGGCTGATAAAAACTTTTTGACTGAGATCATCGACGCCGACCTCGCCGAGGGCAAGATCAGCGAGATCCATACCCGTTTCCCGCCGGAGCCGAACGGCTACCTGCACATTGGCAGCGCCAAGGCCATCTACATCAACTGGTCCATCGCGAACCAGTACGGCGGTAAGTTCAACCTGCGTCTGGACGACACCAACCCCGCCCGCGAAGGCGAGGAGTACGTCAACAGCATCATCGAGGATCTGCATTGGCTGGGTGCCGACCCCAACGGCGGCATCTTCTACGGCAGCGACTACTTCGACAAGTGCTACGAGTACGCCGAGAAGCTCATTCAGGAGGGCAAGGCCTACGTCGATGACCTGACCCGCGACGAGATGCGCGAGTACCGCGGCAGCGACGCCGGTAAGCCCAGCCGCCCGTCCCCGTGGCGGGACCGCACCCCGGAAGAGAACCTTGACCTGTTCCGCCGGATGCGTGCGGGCGAGTTCAAGGAGGGCGAGAAGACCCTGCGCGCCAAGATCGACCTTGCCAGCCCCAACATGAACCTGCGCGACCCGGCCATCTACCGCATCAAGTACGCCGAGCATCACCGGCAGGGCAGCAAGTGGTGCATCTACCCGATGTACGACTTCGCCCACCCCATTCAGGACGCCATCGAGGGCATCACCCACAGCATGTGCAGCTTGGAGTTCGAGAACCACCGCCCGCTGTACAACTGGGTCATCGAGAACATCTTCGGCACCGAGTTCCCCAAGCAGCGCGAGTTCGCCCGCCTGAACATGACCAACACCGTCATGAGCAAGCGCTACCTGCGTGAGCTGGTGGAAATGGGCATCGTAGACGGCTGGGACGACCCCCGGATGCCGACCCTCTGCGGTCTGCGCCGCCGCGGCTACACCCCCACCTCCATCTTCACCTTCGTGCGGGAAGCCGGTATCTCCAAGTCCGACAACCTCATTGATATGCGCCAGCTGGAAGCCTGTATCCGCAGCGAGCTGGACCTGACCGCTCAGCGCCGCATCGCTGTGCTGGACCCGGTGAAGCTCATCATCGACAACTACCCGGAGGACAAGACCGAGTACTTCGACATCGCCAACAACCCCAACCGTGAAGCCAACGACACCACCACCCGCAAGGTGGCCTTCACCAAGGAGCTGTGGATCGAGAACGAGGACTTCGCCGAGGTGCCGCCTCCCAAGTTCAAGCGCCTGACCCTCGGCGGCGAAGTCCGCCTGATGGGTGCCTATATCGTCAAGTGCGAGAGCGTGGAGAAGAACGCGGACGGCTCCATCGCCGCGATCCACTGCACGGCTGATATCGAGACCGGCAACGGCAACCCCGCCGACGGCCGCAAGGTCAAGGGCACGATCCACTGGGTCAGCGCCGCGCACGCCGTGGACGCCGAGGTCCGCCTGTACGACAAGCTCTTCACCGAGGCCAACATGAACGCCATCCCGGAGGGCAGCGACTACAAGGACTACCTCAACCCCGAAAGCGTTGTGGCCCGCACCGGCTGCAAGCTGGAAGAGAGCCTGAAGGACGCAAAGCCCGGTGAGAAGTTCCAGTTCGTCCGCACCGGTTTCTTCACCCCGGATTCCAAGAACCCCGGCGTGTACAACCGCGTCGTGACCCTGCGCGACAGCTTCAAGCCCGCAAAGTAAAATTTTCCCCAAAGGAGCAAACAGCAAGATGAAAAAACACATGAGTCGGAATACCATTCTGATGGTGGTGCTGGATCTCGTGCTGGGCATTGTCCTGTCCCTGTACATCGCCAACACCGGAACGGTGCCCGCCGCCGATAACGCCGCTACCTACACCGACGGCACCTATACCGCCAGCGCGAAAGGGTGCCTGAGCGATGTGGCGGTAACGGTGACCATCACCGGCGGCAAAGTGACCGGTGTGAACATCGATGCTTCGGGCGAAACGCCTACGCTGGGCGGCAAGGCGGCCGAAAGCTTGGCCGTCAGTCTGCAGGAAGCCGGTGGCACAGCTGGGGTGGATGCTGTTTCTGGCAGCACCATGACCAGCGACGCCATCTTCACCGCCATGGACGATTGTCTGGCGCAGGCCGCACAGTAATCGCAAACACCCAACTGCTGCACGGCATCTGCGCGTGCAGCAGTTTTTTTGTAAGGAATGCCCTCTCAGTCTCGCTTCGCTCGCCAGCTCCCCCGAAGGGGTGAGCCCTTGGCATGTCGGTTTTGATATTGCTGGACGAGCAAAGCCTGATCTCGCGTTAAGCAGTGGGCTCCGCGATAGAGATAAACTATGCTGTTCGATATTCTTCCATTAAAAAATAACACGGCCCGCCTCATCCGTGTCTACGGGGACGAGCCCTGCATTGCGGTGCCGGGGGAGGTGCCGGGGCCGGGAGGGGAGAAGTGGACCCTCACGGAGCTGGGGGACTACTGCTTTTCGGAAAAGCTCCGGGATCTGCCCACCGCCGATGCCCTCTGCCGGTACGAAGTCGGCGGGGACGGAGCAGTGACCCTGACCCGCGCCTTTGGCCGGGCGCTGACGGGACGCCGCCGGTACGACCTCGACTTCGGGGACGCACCGGAAGAGACCGACCTGCACCCCGTCTGCGGGAACTTCCTCGAAGAAGCCGTCCTGCCCGACGGGCTGCAGGTCATCGGGAGCTGCGCATTCTACAACTGCCGCAGGCTGCGGCGGCTCTCCTTTGGGGCCGCCGACCTGACCGTGGGCAGCGATGTCTTCCTGAACTGCTTCGCGCTGGCGGACCTCGTGGTGCGGGCTGAGCCGGAAGCGGCCACCGGGCTGTTCGCCCTCGTCGACAACATCACCGAGGCGGTGCGTGCTCTGTTCTGGCTCCCCGGCGAAGCGGCCCCCCGCGCGGGGCTGTGGTACCCCGCCTACTGGGAGGACGTGGAGGAATCCCCGGCCCACATCCTGCTGCATACCTTTTCCGGGCAAGGGTACCATTACAGACAGTGTTTTCTGAATGGAAAATTCCTCTGCGCAGAATATGACGCCATCTTCCCGGAGGGTCACGCCGCCGAGGACAGGAACATTATGGCCATGCTCTGCTTCGACCGGCTGCGCTGGCCGTGGAACCTGACCGAAGGGGCGAAAGCGGCCTACACGGCGTTCCTCAAAGCCAACACGGGCCGGGTGGTTGCCCGGTTGTTGAAGGCGCAGGACCTCGATGGCCTGAAAGCCCTGCTGGCGCTGGATGTGCTGGACGCCGCCGCCTTTGCCGAGGCTGCCCAGATGGCCGCCAAGGCCGACAACGGGGCGGCAGCGGCCCTGCTGGCCGATGCGGAGTACACAAAGTTGTCCGCGAAGCCGAAAAAGAAACGATACGATTTTGATTTCTGAGGTGAGGAAAGTGACCCAGCTCCCCGAAAAAGAAAAATTCTTCGACCCCCGCAAGCCCTTTGAGTCGAAGCGGCCGGAGACCCACGAGGAGTGGCAGGCGCGGATGGGCGGCGAGGTGCTGGCCGTGGTGCGCAGCGGGCTGTATCTGGATTTCCGTTTTCTGGACATGGCCCTTTCGGCCCTGACCCCCACCCCGGACGAACGGTGCGGCGTGCTGGCCACGGATGGCCGTATCCTCTGCTATCAGCCCAGCGCCCTGCTCCGGCTCTACAAACAAAATCTGAAATATCTCAACCGGTTGTATCTTCATACGATATTCCATTGCGTATTCCGACATCTCTGGATGAAGGGGCGGCGGGACCCCCGTTTGTGGGGCCTTGCGTGCGACATCGCGGTGGAAAACGTCATCGATGGGCTGAACCGCTCCAGCGTCAAGCGGCCGCTGACCTATGTGCGGCAGAACGCCTATGGGTCCATCGCGGCGGAGGGCAAAGTGGTGGCGGCGGCCCCGGCCTACCGATGGCTGGTGAAGCAGACCCCCGGCGTGCTGCGGCAGCTGGAGCGGGAGTTCACCACCGACGACCACCGCCTCTGGCCCAAGGACGCCCCCGAACAGCCCCAGCAGATGCCCACGCCTCTGCCCCAGAAAACGTGGCGGAAGATCGGCGAGCGGATGCAGACCGAACTGGAACTGCGGGACAAGGAAGCGGGCGAGGGAGCCGACAACCTGCGCGAACAGGTCAAAGCCGCCAACCGCAGCCGCCGCAGCTACCGGGACTTCCTCCGCCGCTTCTGCGTCACGCGGGAGGAGGTCCACCTTGACCCGGACGAGTTCGACCTGAACTTCTACACCTACGGCCTCTCCGTCTATGGGAACATGCCCCTCATCGAGCCGCTGGAAACGCGGGAGAGCAAAAAGATCGAGGAACTGGCCCTCGTCATCGATACCAGCTATTCCACTTCCGGTGAGCTGGTGCGGGCCTTTCTGGCTGAGACCTACACCCTGCTGAAGGGGCGGGAGAACTTCTTCCACCGGATGAACCTCCACCTCATCCAAGCGGACAATGCCGTCCGGCAGGACCTGCTGGTCCGGAACGAGGACGAGCTCATCCACGCCATGAACCACTTCCAGCTCCGGGGCGGCGGCGGAACGGACTTCCGCCCGGCCTTTGCGTACGTCAGCCAGCTCTGCGCCGAGAAAAAGTTCTCGAATCTGCGGGGGCTGCTCTACTTCACCGACGGCATGGGCAGCTACCCGGCCCGCCGCCCGGCCTATGACACCGCCTTTTTGTTCCTTGGCGACCGCTTCGACGACGCCAATGTTCCGCCATGGGCCATGAAGGTGGTGCTGGATGAGGATGAATTCACCGGCCCGTCCGCCAAGGCGGCTTCGGCTCTCGCCGAAGCGCTGAACGACGAGGACGACCCCTACCGCGAACTGAACAACACCTGAGGATGTGAGGAAGCTTTATGAATATCCAACGAGCCAAGCAAGAGATCGAACATACCGTCAAAGCCTATCTGGCCAAGGACGCGCTGGGCGAATACGCCATCCCGGCCATCCGGCAGCGCCCCATCCTGCTGATGGGCCCTCCGGGCATCGGCAAGACGCAGATCATGGAACAGGCGGCGCGAGAATGCGGCGTGGCGCTGGTGGCTTACACCATCACCCACCACACCCGCCAGAGCGCCGTGGGTCTGCCCTTCATCCGCCAGCGCCACTACGGCGACAAGGACGTTTCGGTGACGGAGTACACCATGAGCGAGATCATCGCCAGCGTCTACGCCAAGATGGAGGCCACGGGCCTGAAGGAAGGCATCCTCTTCATCGACGAGATCAACTGTGTCTCCGAGACGCTGGCCCCCACCATGCTGCAATTCTTGCAGTGCAAGACCTTCGGCAATCAGGCAGTCCCGGCGGGGTGGGTCATCGTGGCAGCCGGCAACCCGCCGGAGTACAATAAATCCGTTCGCGATTTCGACATCGTGACCCTCGACCGTGTCCGCCGGATGGACATCGAGCCCGATCTGCAGGCGTGGAAGGACTACGCCCGCACGGCCCGCATCCACAGCGCCATCCTGAGCTACCTCGACCTCCACCCCCAGAACTTCTACCAGATCAACGCCGACGTGGACGGTACTCAGTTCGTCACCGCCCGCGGCTGGGAGGACCTGTCCAACCTGCTGGACACCTACGAGGCGCTGGGCCTCAAGGCCGACGAGTCGCTCATTCGCCAGTACCTCCAGCACGAGAAGATCGCTGAGGACTTCTCGGCCTACCTCGACCTCTATTATAAGTACCGCGACGACTACGGCGTGGAGGAGATCTTGGCCGGTCAGGCCAAGCCCGCCGTCTTTGCCCGGCTGCTGAACGCTCCCTTCGACGAGCGGCTCAGCCTTGTCAGCCTGATCTTGTCCGGTCTGAACAACCGGTTCACGGCCTCTCGTCAGGCCGATGCCGCCGCCGATGGGTGCTACGCCTTCCTGCGGGAAGCCAAACAGGGCTTTGCCACCCTGCCGGAGGATATCCCGGACGGCCCGGCCACCCTGTTCAGTCAGATGATCGCCGACTACGACGCCGAGACGAAGCGCCAGCGGGAGGCCGGGCTGCTGAGCCGGGATGCTGCGGCCACTCGGCTCACGGTCTGTGCTGCCCTCCGCAAGTGGGAAGCGGAACTGCGCCACGCCAATGCCGTGGGCACCAAGGAAGCTTTCGAGCTGCTCCGCACCCAGTTCCAGACCCTCGCCGACGAGCGGGACAAGGCGCAGGAAACGGCCTCTGCCGCGCTGGAAGCTGCCTTCGACTTCATGGAAGCGGCTTTTGCGGAAGGGCAGGAGATGGTGGTCTTCGTCACCGAGCTGACGCTGGCCCCCGCCGCCCATGCCTTCATCACCGAAAACGGCTGCGACCGGTACTTCCGTTACAACAAAGACCTGCTGCTGGATCACCGCAAGGCCGCCTTGCAGCAGGAGCTGGCCGCTGAAGAGCGCCGCCATGGGGGAATGTGAGCCGTGGGGGAAAGTCTGCTCTTCAGCCTGAACAGCACCATGCCGCTGTTCTTCATCATGGTGCTGGGCTGGCTGCTCCACCGCAAAAACTTCCTGACCGATGACTTCGTGGCCATGGCCAACAAGTTCGTCTTCCACGTGGCGCTGCCGGTGCAGCTCTTCCGGGACCTTGCCACCATGGACGTCCGGGCCAGCTTTGACGGGGCCTATGTGCTCTTCTGCGCCGCAGCCACCACGGCCAGCATTCTGGTCATCTGGGTGCTGGCAAAGCTGCTGCTGAAGGACAAGCACATCGTGGGCGAGTTCGTTCAGGCGTGCTACCGCTCCTCCGCCGCCATCCTCGGCGCGGCCTTCATCCAGAACATCTACGGCACCTCCGGCATGTCGGGCCTGATGATCCTCGGCAGCGTGCCGCTGTACAACATCTTCGCTGTGGTCATCCTGACGCTGGAAAGCCCCTCGCTTTCTCGATCGGCCAAAAGCGGCATGGGGGAGAAGATCAAAAAGAGCCTCAAGGGCATCGTCACGAACCCCATCCTGCTGGGCATCGCGGCGGGTTTTGTGTGGAGTCTGCTCCGGCTGCCCATGCCGACCATGGTGAACAAGACTCTGTCCAGCCTCGCCGGGCTGACCAGCCCCTTGGCGCTGCTGGCCATCGGTGCGGGCTTCAAGGGCCGCGCGGCGCTGGCCTACCTGAAGCCTACCGCCGTGGCCACCGTGACCAAGCTCATCCTCCTGCCCGCCATCTTCCTGCCCATGGCGGTGCACTTCGGCTTCACCGACCAGAAGCTCGTTGCCCTGCTGGTCATGCTGGGCAGCGTGACCACCCCGGCGGGCTACGTCATGGCCAAGCAGATGGGCCACGAGGGCACCCTCACCGGCAGTGTCTGCGTCACCACCACCTTCTTCAGCGCCCTGACCCTGACCTTCTGGGTCTTCTGGGCAAGAAGCAATGGGTTTATTGCGTAAGGAGAAAATCAGAAAGCGCGGCGTCCGGGTGGACGCCGCGCTTTTGTGATGGAGATAAAAAATGGCAACAAAAAAGCATCTTGAAATTCATCAAGATGCTTGGTGGTTGCGGGGGCCGGATTTGAACCAACGACCTTCGGGTTATGAGCCCGACGAGCTACCAGACTGCTCCACCCCGCGATATTTACTTGTCTTGCGTCAGCCTCTCGCTGACTGCTCAAGTATAATACCACAGGGCGGGGAGAATGTCAAGCGTTTTCCGAAATTTTTTTCGGGTTTTGTTCTGGGCGGGGGCAGGTCACTTGGCGTCCTTTGGGTTCGGGCGCTTTTTGCGGGGGTGGCGGATCTTATAGAACACCACGCCGCACGCCGCGCCGATGACGATGGCGGGCCATGCGCCCATGAGGAAGACCACGACGGCCTGTGCCCCGGCGGTGAAGTTCGACCAGCCGTTCTTGGCGGCGTCGGCCAGCCGGGCGGCGAAGCTGGTGCCGGTGGTCAGGGTCTCGACCTCGTCAAGGGTGATGTTCACGGTGCAGTAGGAGACCTGCTGGCTGTACCAGTTGAGCTGGCTCTGGTAGCTCTCGATCTGGTACTGGACATCGCTCAGGGAGGACTCGATCTGCAACAGGTCTGTGAGGTTGTCCGCGCTGGCTTGCAGCTCCTGCAGACGGGTGCGCTGGGCGGTGAGGCTGTCGAGCCGGGCTTCAATGTCCATGTACTGCGTGGTCACATCGTCGGCAGACTCGCTCTTGCTGGTCACACTGCCCGCCTGTTCGGCGGCATCCACGAAGGCGTCATAGGAACTCTCCGGCACCCGCAGCGTCAGGGAGAGAGTGCGGGTGCTGTCGGTACTGTCGGTGTACTCGCTGCTGGACTCCAGATAGCCGTCCACACCGGACAGCGTATCGTTCAGCTGCTGGTAGGCCCAGTCGTAGTCCTTTGTCTCGATGGAGAGGTAGGTGGTGTAGATGATCTTCGCGTTGTCGGCGGTGTGGGCAGCGGTGTCGTTCTCCACATTACCGGAGGTCAGCAGGGTGCTGCCGGAGGTGTTCACGGCGCGGTCGGCGCTGTAGGCAGAACCACCTGCGTCCGCCATGGAGTAGGTGGCCAGCTCCGGGGCGGCCTCGTAGGCAGCGGCGGTGCTGGATGCAGCCGTGCTGGATGCAGTGGCGGTGGAGCCGGAAGTGACACCGCAGCCAGCCAGAGCAGCGGCAGCTGCGGTCACGCCAGCAGCCTTCAGGAAATCACGGCGGTTGATGTACTGTTTCATCTTGTTGTCCTCCAATTTTCTTAAACATCATGACCGGGCTTGTGTCAGCCGGTCTGCACGTACTTTTCTGGCGCCCACCTGCGTGGGACTTTCTGTTGCCAACATAATAGCATGTAATACAAGCCTTGTCAACATTCTTTTTACAAGTTACATGTTTTTTGTGCAGAGTGCACTTGTTTCAAAATGCAAATCTGTACAATTCAAAGATAAAACTTAAGATTTTTAGCCGCTTTTGTTATACTTTTGACTTTTTTGACGTTTCATCGTTGTCACATCTCTTCATATTCCTGTGCTTTTTGTCCGTTCAAGTTGACGTTTTTCACTTTTTTAGCTCCATTTTCTTCTGCCGGCTTCCACCGTCCACCGCCTCTTTCTCCCCTCTTCCGACCCGATCCGGCACCGCTGGCACACCCCAACTTGTTTTTTGGCCGAAACAAGTTCATCTTCCGCAAGAGGCATTTATAATAGGAAATATCCATAAAACGATCCGTCCTGCCATTTTTTCTGTGATACATGTCCAGTTTCGTCAGAATTCCTGCCCGCAGCTGCTATTCTTTTCCGTATCTTTATTTTTAATGCTCCTTCTATTCCGCTCTTATGCTCTGCCGGGCACTTGTCTTGACATTGGTTTCCGTCTTGTATCACAAAACGGCAGGCTCGGAATTGTGCAGTTAGTCGAAAATCATCCTTAAAACCCTGTTTTTTCAAATTTCCTCTTGCTTTTCTTGTATTGTCGTGTATACTAAAGCCAATGAATCTTGTATTACAACAAGATACGACGACGGAACATTTACAAGAAGATCACTGATCACCAACAAGGAGGTCTACTGTTATGAAAGAGTGTTGGGTCACCGAGCCGCTCCACTTTGAGATGCGCGAGACTGAGATCCCTGAACCGAAGGACAACGAAGTCCAGATCAAGATGATGGCTGCTGGTGTCTGCGGCAGCGACATCCATATTTATAAGGGCGAGAACCCCAACTCCCGCTACCCGCTGATCCCCGGCCACGAGAATGTTGGTCTGGTCACCAAAGTTGGCGCAGACTGCAAAAACATCAAGGTGGGCGACCACGTCGTGATTGACTACGTGATCCGCTGCGGCGAGTGCTACCAGTGCAAGCATGGCCGCGGCAATGTCTGCGAGCACGTTCTGGTGCGCGGCAGCGGCACCAACGGCGGCTGGCGTGAATACTGGTGCGTCGAAGAGCCTTACGTCTACAAGATCGACGACAGCATCCCCTGGAAGGATGCCGCTCTGATCGAGCCGCTGACCATCGGCGAGCACAGCACCAGCCGTGCAGGCGTGTGCGAGGACGATGTGGTGTTCATTCTGGGCACCGGCACCATCGGCACCATCATTGCACAGGCCTGCAAGCTCAAGGGTGCTAAAACCGTCATCTGCTGCGACATCAGCGACAGCAGTCTGGAGCGCAGCAAGCAGTTCGGTGCCGATTACACCGTGAACAGCAAAACGCAGGACATCGTTGCCGAAGTGCAGAAGATCACCAACGGCCACGGCTGCACCGTCGCATTCGACTCCGCCTGCTTCCCCGGCAGCCTGACCATGATCATGCAGCCCGGCATCGTGTGCAACGCAGGCCGCGTGGTCCCCATGGGCTTCTGCACCGTGCCCGAAAAGATCACCCAGCAGATGATCAATGGCCGCGAGCTGACCATCTGCGGCACCCGCATGAGCCTGAACCAGTGGGTCCCCACTGCACAGAAGATGGCCGAGGGCAAGTATCACATGGAAGGTCTTGCAACCACCTTCGTCAAGTTCAGCGAGATCGAAAAGGTCTTCAACAACATCGTTCATCCCGATCCGGCTGTCAAGAAGACCGTTATCCTGTTCGACGGCGCAGAGGACTGACCCTCTGGCCCTGATATAAACACGTACATTATAAAATAGAAGGAGATCATTATTATGGCTAAGTTTGTATGTACTGTATGTGGCTATGTATACGAAGGCGACGCAGCTCCGGAGCAGTGCCCGGTATGTAAGGCACCGGCTTCCAAGTTCAAAGAGCAGGAGGGCGAGATGACCTGGGCTGCTGAGCATGTAGTAGGTGTTGCACAGGGCGTTAGCGAAGATATCCTT
>ENA-OURS01002517-OURS01002517.1-human-gut-metagenome-genome-assembly--contig:-NODE-2517-length-12873-cov-5.838898_pt1 | contig 12873 bp, 11 predicted proteins | sample MGYA00242109_ERZ509010 | MGnify/ENA primary metagenome ERZ509010 (study PRJEB26280, sample SAMEA2338774) | human gut metagenome | biome: human gut; feature: human-associated habitat; material: faeces... | reverse complement strand
GGCAATGAATATAGAAAATAAACCAATATTCATATCTCTCTTTTAAAAATAATAAACAAAAGAAACCATTCTAGACGCCAACACTAGAATGGTTTTCTTATTTTAGGCATACGCATTACATACTTTAATCACAAAACGCATCAAGGCATATAAATCTTTATATGTTTCTTTTTCGATACGAACCGTACAATCATCCATCTTTTCTACATTGTCCATACGAGATACAAAATCCGCATTTCGACTATGATGGAATGTTATTTCCATTGTGTGAGATGAAGATACAGCTGGTTTTTCATCTACTTTTAAAGCTTCTTGAATACCATATGTATATCTATTCTTCAACTCATTAAAGCTACAACACAAAGCACACTGATTGTTTAATGTTTTCTTTGTTTCCACAAATACACAACCAAGTTCTTCTTCTACCTGCTTACCATATTCACTATCACCACTTGCTAAGATAACTGGCACTCCAAATTCGTTTGCCAACAATCGATTTATGCCACTTTCACCAAGTTCTTTCCCATCTACTACAATTTTTCGTACCATAGTACCCCAAATCGTATGAGCCATAACGCCTGGTGAGTTACATCGAGAATGATATCCAATAAAAAGAGCTCCATCAAAAGAATCATCTAAACCTTCCATCATCCCAAATTCCTTATAAGCTCCATTTGCGGACACAAAAGCAGCTCTAGGATCTAATTTTGAAGGAAGAAGATTATCCATATTTCCATGACTATCATTGACCACAACTTCTTCTACACCATTTTGAAACAATAAATCAATCACAAGATTTACTTCATTCATCATATTTGTACAATATTCAGAATATAAGTATCCATTCTTAGCTGTATTTGCCGGATTACTGTTTCCCCAAATACCTTCAATATCGGCTGATATATATATTTTCTTCATCTTAAAACACCTCTACTGAACGATCTAATATCCCATTCATTTTCGCAATCGCAATACCATAATTTGTGAATGGCACATGCTGTTTCTTACATTCCTTTACGCGAGACTGCACTTCTTTTTCATTCAACATACATGCACCACAATGAATCACAACACTATATTTCGAAAGATCTTCTTTAAATCCTTGCCCAGAAGTAAATTCAAAAGTTATATTCTTCTTTGTATAATTCAAGATCCATTTTGGAAGCTTGTCCGTACCAATATCACCACACTGTCTATGGTGCGTACACCCTTCACTAATCAATACACAATCCCCATCTTGAAGATGATCCAATTGATTGGCCCCTTCAAGCACTGTAGATAAGCTTCCTTTTAAGCGTGCCATAAGAATAGAAAAAGAAGTTAAATGAATAGATTTATCTACGATTTGACTTACCTTGTTAAAAGCCTGGGAATCTGTAATAACCAGTTTTGGAGTAACCTTCTTTAAGGTTGCATCCAATTCTTCTACCTGACAAGTCATACCAATCGCATGATGATCTAAAATATCTCTTAATACAAGTTGTTGAGGCAAAATCAATCTTCCTTTAGGAGCCGATTGATCAATTGGAATAACAAGCACAACTACATCGCCCGGATCAATTAAATCACCAATAATTGTCTTTTCTTCCTGTTTCTTTGCGACACTAGCCAACAATTGCTTTAATCCATCTATATTGTCATTGTTTAGAGCACTCACATAGATTTCATTAGAAGCCAGTTCTTTCTTTTCTTCAATCAAATCACACTTATTAAAAACTATAAAATAAGGTAATTTATTTTCTTTAAACATGTCAATCAAATCCAAATCTATTTTTTGTAGACCTACATTCGCATCAACGACCAATACGGCCATATCCATTGTTTTTAAAACTTCTAACGTTCTTTTGATTCTCAATTCACCCAAAGTACCTTCATCATCCATACCCGGCGTATCCACAATCACAACAGGTCCAATCGGTAAGATTTCCATTGATTTCTTGACAGGGTCTGTCGTAGTTCCCTTTATATTAGAAACTAAAGACATACTCTGGTTGGTAATCGCATTGACTACACTGGATTTTCCAGCATTTCTTAAACCGAAAAATCCAATGTGTGTACGATTTGCGCTTATCGTACTATTTAAATTAGACATAATTAGAACCTGAAATCTCTACGATTGCTTGACTTGATCGCATCCACATTGTCACGAGCAATTTGTTGAGCTTTCGCATTTGGAATCTTGTTCAATTCTTTTTCAATCAACTCAAAACCAATCTTCTTTGTATCTTCACTCGCATAATCAACTAAATATTCACATAAAGTCATCAATGCGTTAGGATGACAACAATTTTGAATTTGTCCTGTCTTACACAAAGACATGAAACGGTCTCCTGTTCTTCCTTCTCTATAACATGCCGTACAGAAAGATGGAATGTAACCTAACTCCATCAGCCAGTTCACAACTTCATCTAATGTTCTTTGGTCAGATACATCAAATTGTTCTGAATCATGAGGGCGCTCTTCTTCTGTATATCCACCAACAGATGTACGACTTGCCCCACTAATTTGAGATACACCTAAGTGAAGCATTTTTTCACGAACTTCTTGAGATTCACGTGTAGAAATAATCATTCCTGTATATGGAACGGCAATACGGATACATGCTGCAATCTTTTCAAAGATTTCATCAGCCAAACTATTATCGAACGCTTCTGGATCAATATCATCTGCATGTTTTACACGAGGCACACTAATTGTATGTGGACCTACACCATGAACAGCTTCTAAGTGTTCTGCATGCATCATTAAGCCGGCAAATTCATATTGATAGCCTTCCAGGCCAAATAATACACCCAATCCAACATCATCAATTCCACCTTCCATGGCTCTATCCATAGCTTCTGTATGATAGTCATAATCGTGTTTAGGTCCTGTCGGATGCAACTCTAAATAACTCTTTTTATTGTATGTTTCCTGGAATAAGATATAAGTTCCTATTCCAGCTTCCTTTAATTTACGATAATTTTCTACCGTTGTAGCCGCAATATTTACATTGACACGGCGAATGGCACCATTCTTGTGTTGAATCGAATAAATAGTTTTAATAGAATCCAAGATATATTCGATTGAATTGTGTACTGGATCTTCGCCTGCTTCAATAGCCAAACGTTTATGTCCCATATCTTGTAGTGCTATAACTTCATCACGAATCTGATCTTGTGTTAATTTAATACGTTTAATATGTTTATTCTTCATGTGATAAGGACAATATACACATCCATTTACACAATAATTTGATAAATATAATGGGGCAAACATCACAATACGATTTCCATAGAATGCTTGTTTAATTTCATTGGCAAGCTTATACATTTCTTCTACTTTTTCAGGAATGTCACAAGCTAAAAGTACACTTGCTTCACGGTGCGTTAAACCTTCACAATGAACACCATGCTCTGTCTTTTGTGGACGAGCCTTATTTAAAATTTGATCAATCAATTCCACATTATGTTTGTTCTTTTCGGCATATTCAATTGTTTCAAGAATTTCTTCATGACTAATAAATTCTTCTGCCTTTAATGATTTTGGGTTATAATTACTCATTTTTTATATCTCCTCTTTTATTTTTTAATATCTCCACGATCAGTTACGATCTTGTATCCTATTGAATCCATACGCTTTGATAAACAATCTTTACATTCTGCGCTCTCTTCGCCTGTACAAATTTTATTATCATACAATGCATATTTTTTTCTGACACTCACCGGCGATAAATTAGGCATAACTACATTGGCCCCCGCAAGAATTCCCTTTTCTCTTCCTTGAGGATCAATCGTTCCTAAAGCTGTTGTAGCAGGAAGTAAAATATTTGGTTGAATCAAACGAATCAAAGACAATAAGAATAAAGTTTGATTCAAAGTTCCACATGTCATATCTTTAAACGGTGTATCCTTTTGGGAAATAAAAGGACCAATACCACACATGTCAGGTTTAAATGTTTCAATAAACTTCAAATCCATCGCCAAAGTTTCACTTGTCTGATAAGGTGAACCTACCATAAAGCCACATCCTACTTGATAGCCAATTTCCTTTAAGTCTTTTAAACACTGCATACGATGATCAAAAGACATATTTTTTGGATGCAACTTTTCATAATGATTTTTACTAGCCGTTTCATGTCTTAATAAATAACGATTGGCTCCCGCATCAAACCAAGCCTTATATGTATCTCTATCTTCTTCACCTAAAGAAAGGGTAATCGCACAATCTGGATATTCACTACGAATCTTTTGAACTACATTTGTGACAAAATTCTTTTTATAAATTCCTTCGCCACCTTGCAAAACAAAAGTGCGAAAACCAAGTTCATAACCTTCTTTGCAGCAATGCAAAATATCTTCTTCGACTAATATGTAGCGATCACAATTTAAATTGGACTTGCGAATTCCACAATAGAAGCAGTCGTTGCGACAATAATTTCCTACTTCAATAAGTCCACGTACATAGACTGAATTTCCATATATTAACGTAGCTTGTTCTTTTGCTTTATTAGCAGCATATAAGCGTAAAGCATCATTTTCAGCTTCAATTAAAGTTTTATATTCTAATAAACTTAAAGAGTGTTCTCTTTCAAGTTTATCAATCAATCGATATGCTTCAATCATGGCTAATCACATTGGAATAAGCTGTTTTCACACTAATTCCCTGTATATTTCCTAATTTACCTGCCAAAGCAGCAATTGTATTTTGTGGGGCATCTAACGCAATTGAAATTACACTTATATGTTTTTGTTTGTAAGGTATTCCCATTCTTCCAATAATATATTCACTATATTCATGAAGAATTTCATTCAATAGATTCACTGAATTTGTATCTTCTACAATAATTCCCATCACGGCAACACGTGTTTCCATATTCATCTCCTTCTTAAAGAAAAAAGCTATACTCCACACACAAAAAGAGCATAGCCATAGTTCTACTTACAAATTTCTTATAAGCACCTTTCACGCAGAATTCTCTTAATGTTGGGAGCAATTTTCTTTATACCTTATATAATACACGAAAATGTGATAGATTTCACAAATAATAGTTAGTTGTATATAATTTAATACTCTTTTAACATAATTCTTGATATAATTAGAAAAAGGAGTTCCCATATGAAAGATCATTATTTTCCAAGAAAAAAATTCATTACGAACTATATTGTCGCAATTATCACTTTCATTTTGACTTTGATTATGGGAATCGCGATCTTCTTTAACGGCGTTTCAATTGCGGTTGAAAATAATTCTAGAAAAACTCTGATTACCAATGTTGTAAGGCAAAGTGAGCATTTAAATACAATATTAAATATCAACTATTCCTATTTAAATGTACTTGCACAAGAACTATCTAAATCTCAAGATTTATTTTCAGAGGATAATGTTTCTTTAATTCAAGCCTTTATGCATAATACAGATTTAAATCGAACGGCAATCATCGATCCAAATGGAAATGCTCTATATGATAATGAAGTCATAAAAAATGTAGCTCATCGTCGATATTTTAAAGAATCTATGCAAGGCAAACAATCTCTTTCAGATCCTTTAGAAAGCAGTGTTGATCAACAAACACGTGTTATTTTATGCGTGCCCATCTTTAGAGATAGACAAGTCATTGGTGTAGTAGGCGGTTCTTACAATGTCACAAAACTAGGCAATATGTTGTTTGATGATCTGTTTGAGGGACAAGGAAAAAGTTTTATTGTCGATCAAGATGGAAATCTAATCACTAGAAATAAACAGTATGAAAAAAAACATAAGCTAAATACAGTCGATAATTTATTTAATGTCTGTAATCAAAAGAAAATCAAAACCGACTTTAAGAACCAAAAATCAGATCTTGTCTTGATTCAAACAAAAAAGAAAGAATCTTTATATTTAGCTTATTCCCCACTAAAAATCAATGATTGGATGGTCGGCTATATCGTACCGGTTCATGCAGCTCAAGAATCATATACATTTATTATTCACTATGAAACTTTATTGGCAACATTTTTAGGATTGATTGTATTGAGTCTTATAGTGTATTTGGCTCATTCAAGTTCAAGAGAAAATAAGTATTTGATTCATTTATCTGAAATCGATCCATTAACTTCCGTTTTCAATAAGGAAACAACGCAAAAACTCATTGATCAAAAACTAAATAATAAAGAACATTGTTGTTTCTTGATTCTTGATGTAGATGCCTTTAAATCTGTTAATGATAATTATGGTCATGCGGTAGGTGATAAAGTCTTAGAAAACTTGGGCTTACTCTTTAAGAATCATTTTAGACAAAGTGATATTGTTGGAAGAATTGGAGGAGATGAATTTATTATTCTAATTCAAGATGAAAATATTGCTGAATCTAGAATTCAGTCTCTACTTCAAAAAGTCAATGAATTAAAGATTGAAGAATTAAAAGATTTCAAATTATCCATCAGCATTGGAATTGCCTTTGCCCCTAAAGATGGAACAACCTTTATGGAACTGTATCGCCATGCCGATCAAGCCTTGTATCAAACAAAACGAACAGGCAAAAACAATTATAAAATATATAAAAATGACGAGAACTAAATCTCGTCGTTTTCTTATACATTCGTGTAATTAAAGCTCATTAAATCAACAGGCTTATCCTTAATATAATTTTTGATTTCTAAACCTTCTAGTTTAGCTGGACGAACTACTATTTCGTTTTTAACTACATCTTCTTTAACCAGCTTCATCTGTTTCATTTGTGCAAATAAATCCTGCAAAACTTCCATTCTTTTAGGAATACCCCTATACACATATTCAATCGCACTTTCACTTAACGCTAGGCTTCTAGAAACATATTTCTTGCCATTCTTTTCAGCATTATACTGAATATAGAACCAGAAACGTAACATCTGTAAGTTCTCACCTTTACTGTTTTTCAAAAAGATGTCCTTCCAAGATGAATTTACTACTTCTTCTCTTTCTTTCTTTACAGAAGACTTCTTTTCTTTTAATAACTTTTCGCTTGGCTTATCAATAATGCTCTTGTTCATCAATTCTTCCATTTCGATATCCGTGAACTTGATGACATAAATTTTTCTACCATTCATTTCACTATCACGAACCAAACGAACACTTTTTAATTTACGAATCAACATATCCATAGATGGTCTTTCTGTACTTCCATCCAGTAAGCGGAATACATATTGATTGGCTTGGACACTAGTCAATTCGTTTTCATATACCCAGTCATGCGTTTCTGCATACGGATTTTTTACTGCCATAAATCTAGCGTAACAAAATAATCTTAAAGAAAGGGCGGCTGCACCATTCTCATTACTGTTTACGTTTTTAATAAAACGTTCTCTATTTTTCATCAACATTTCTGTACTCATTAAATCTCTCCTTGAAAAAATTCGAACGCAATAGATTATATCATCATTTGTGAACTTTTGCAGAAAAAATTGCTTGTTTCCAAGCAATTATTTCGACAATTCGATAAATTCTTCAATTCTTGATTTTGCGGTTTCTAATGCAGAAATCCAGAAAGCTTCATCCGTTAAATCAATACCCAATACTTTAGCTGTATCTTCTACCGATGCAACCGTTGTTGTGTGTAACATCTCTTTATATTTAGGAACGAATTTTTCTTTACCCATCTCTTGATATTTCACAACTAAGCCTCGCGCAAACAATCCACCAAAAGCATATGGCCAGTTATAATAACTTAGATCTGAAGAATAGTAGTGCGATTTACAAACCCACATATATGGATGTAAACAATTTGGATCAAGTCCATCGCCATAAGCTTGTTTTTGTGCGTCCAACATAATTTCATTCAACTGATCCTTGAATAAGAACTCATCACTTCTTCTGTCAAATACGGCTTTTTCAAATAAGTAACGAGAATAAATATCACAGATGATCTGACATAAGTCTTGAAGCTGATTTTCAATCAAACCTAGTTTAACTTCTTTATCCTCTGTTTCATCAATCACTGCATTCATAATGATATTTTCATTGAATGTACTTGCCGTTTCTGCAACTGGCATAGAATACTCCCAATTTAATGGTCTATGACTTTCAATGTTTAATCCATGATATGCATGTCCAAGTTCATGAGCCAAAGTAACTACGTCTCCAAGTCCTCCATCAAAATTAGTTAATACGCGTGATTGTTTCGCAAACGGCATATTGCAGCAGAAAGCTCCACCAACTTTTCCTTTATGTGGATAAAAATCAATCCAGTTATTGTCAAAAGCTTCTTCCATCATATCGGCCAAGTCATCAGAAAATGGTCTAAAATGATTAACCAAATATTCTTTTGTAGTTTCTGGAGTAAAACTTGTCGTAGCTGATTTTCCAATTGGCGCAAATAATTCATACCAAGGAAGGCCATTTTCATACCCTAACATTTCAGCTTTTCTTTTCAAATACGTATGGAATACTGGCAAGTATTTCTGCATTGCACTAAGAAGTGCATCTAATGTTTTCTGGGATACATGAGACTGGTGTAGCGTCATATCCATTGGACTTGTATAGCCACGCATTTTAGCTTCGGTAATCACTTGTAGTTTAATGTTGTTTAAAGAAAAACTTACTGCATCCGCAATAGGTGCATAACTTTTAAGTTCAGCTTCATAGGCAGCTTTACGAACTTCTTTATCTGCATCATACGCTAGATTACGAACAGATGCCAAAGGTAACTTTTTACCATCATATTCCACTTCCAATGAACTTGTGAGTAGACTTTGTTGCTTCTCCCAAGCAGAACCTGCAGAAATATTCATTTTGGCAAGTGCCTCTTCTACGTCTTCACTTAACAAATATTTTCCGCTTTCGTGAATATCATTTAAAAAATATTTGTATTCACAAAGTTCTGGACAATCTAAATAGCTGTTTAAATCTTTCATATCCGCAATATAGCGAGAGAATACAGCCATAGCCTTACTGGCTGTACTTGCGATAGTAGCTACTTTATCAATGGCTGCTGCCGCTTTCGCATTCGCCGTATTTGTGGATTGACTCAAAGATCCAAAGCAACTCAAATGTTTTTCTAATAATTCAAACTCTTCTAATACTTTAACAATTTGAAGAAGATCTTTCTTTTCATTTTCATGACTTAAAGTCTTTGAAAGTTCATCCAATTCTTTTGCCTTCTTTTCAAAAGATGTTAGATCTTCACTAAATTTAGGATCATCAAATCCCTTGTACAATATGTCTAATGACCATTCTGAATTCATATCAATTTCCTCCAATTTATTAAATTATACCATAAGAAAAGCTTGAACATGTGCCCAAGCTTATAGTACTTGCGATAAAAATTTGATGGTTCTTGGATTTTGTGGATGTTCAAAGATATCTTCTGGAGTTCCTTGTTCTTGAATAATACCTTCATCCATAAATAATACGCGATCACTTGTTTCACGGGCAAATCCCATTTCGTGTGTTACGATCACAATTGTCATTCCTTGATCCGCCAATTCTTTAATGACTTCTAGTACACCTTTTACCATTTCTGGATCTAATGCACTTGTTGGTTCATCGCATAAAATTACATCTGGATGCATAGCTAGAGCACGAACAATAGCTAGACGCTGTTTTTGTCCACCAGATAATTTTCTTGGATATTCATCCTTCTTATCTTCCAAGCCTACTTTTTTAAGCAATTCAATTGCTTCTTTTTCAGCTTGGGCCTTTGGTGTTTTAAGTTCTAGAATTGGTGTGATGGTAATATTTTCTAAAACTGTTAAATGTGGAAATACATTAAAGTGCTGGAAGATCATTCCAATCTTTTTACGATGTGTATCAATATCAACATTTTCAGCTGCAATATCTATACCTTCGAAAATGATTTGTCCACTAGATGGTTTTTCTAATAAGTTAAGACAACGTAAGAAAGTAGATTTTCCTGAACCACTAGGTCCAATAATACTAACAACTTCTCCTTGATGGATTGTTTGATCAATTCCTTTTAATACTTCAAGATCTCCAAAATTTTTATGTAAGTCTTTTACAACAATTAGTTCCTTAGTCACTGACACTCAACTTCCCTTCCATGTATTTAATTAATTTTGATAATGAATATGTAACAATAAAGTAGATCAAACCAACAATTACTAATGGTTCAATGGATTTATAAGTAGCCGATTTAATAACACTGTTAACAGTCATTAATTCTCCAATATAGAATGTACTTGCCAAAGATGTTTCCTTGATCATCATAACGAATTCATTACCTAGGGCAGGCAAGATATTCTTGATAGCTTGAGGAATAATGATTTTAGTCATCATATGTACATTTGACATACCAAGTGATTTGGCCGCTTCTCTTTGTCCTTTATCCACAGATTGAATACCTGAACGAATAATTTCAGCCACATATGCACTTGAATTAATGACAAGGGCAATAATTACACTCACGATCATTGGCATATTTCCATTTGTCAAATAAGAGAAAATATTGATGAACAACCATAATTGTAGTAATAGTGGTGTTCCACGAATCAATTCTACATATACGCCCGCAATCGCTTGTACGATTTTATTCTTTGATAGTTTTACTAGGGCAAATAATCCACCAATAATTGTACCAAAAATAACAGTAATAGCAGCAAGTCCTAAAGTAATTCCTAAACCTTTTAATAATTGTGGCCAGCAATATTGAACGATTTGAACACATGTTCCAAAGAATCCAGTCGCTGTTAAAGTAAATTGTTCACTACTCTGTTTCTTTGCCGCTTTATACCACTCTTCATATAAACCTTTTTTATTGACTTCCTTTAAAATTTTATTGACTTCTTTCATCAATCTCTTTTCACCTAAAGGAGCACCCACACGATTACCTGCATAATCTTGATCAATATTGAATAATTCATCTAACTTCGCAAGTTCAGAGTTCTTTTCAATATATTCATCAGCTGTACCTTCAGAGCATGCAACAGCTTGTACCGTACCATTCTTTAATAGGGCAACACCATCATCAATACTTGAAATGGATTGTAGTTTTGCGTCCGGAATTTGATCTTCTGTATATTGTTGCTGGATTGATCCTTGTTGAGCAGCCACCTTTAAGCCAGTTAGATCTGTTAACTTCTTATACTTATCTGCATCTTTTTTTGCGATAATAACAGCCTGTCCACCAGTATCCTCTGTCATATTGTATCCAATAGACATTTCCATCTGTTGCGCACGTGCTGGTGTATAAGCTAATCCAGTAATTGCTAAATCAATTTCTTCAGTTTGAAGATTTGCCAAAACTGTATCAAAACTTGCGGCTTTGATTGTTAATTTAACACCCATCTTTTTCGCAATATATTTTGCTAATTCAATATCAGAACCTACATATTGCGCTTGTCCTGTTTTTGTTGAGTCAATAAATTCATTAGGTGGAAAATCAGGAGATGTACCTACAATCAATTCTCCTCTTTCTTGAATCTTGTCTAATAAATCGCCTGTTGTTGATGTATCTGTTTCATCGGCAAATGCAGGCATAATACTAGACATCATAATCATAAAACTTACTAAAAATGCCGAAATTAATTTAAATCCTTTTTTCATATCTACCATTCCCTTCTAATAAAAAAAGCCGTCCTTGAATATACAAGGACGACTATAAAATCGCGGTACCACCTTATTTCCTGCACTAATGTACAAGCCCTTAACTCATAACGGGAGTATCCGAAGCTTCCTCAATCTTCGAAAGCTTAGCTCTAAGACACGTTCACCCTGTGCTTACTGTTCCATTTCCACCATCAGGAACTCACTATCAGCAGCATCCACGACTACTTCTTCTTTTCATTGCCTCTACAAAGGATGGCTTTATTATAAACAAACATTTTTTTAAATGCAACAGAAAATTTATGATTTTATCAACATCTGAATTTCATTCACATTCAGTGAACAATATGCAGATATTTGTTCAAGACTCAATCCAGATTCATGCATCTTACGAACCATCTGTTCCACTTTCTTATCAGCTTCTAGTATTGCCTTTCTTGCTTCTTCTTTCTCTTTATGAGCTTCTTCTTTTTCTTTACGCGCTTCTTCTTTGTCTTTACGAGCCTCTTTCATCTGTCTTTGAGCTTCTTCAAGTTCAAGCTGTAGTTCAATTCGTTCTTCATTTTCATGTAATTTTTGAAAATCTTCTATTATTTTCTTCCAACGATCATCCGATATAGTTTCTACACGCTTCTCTAACATTTGAATCACCCCCATCACTTTCTATCATCGCCTTAATTTTACTATCATCCATTCCTTTGTGGCAATTCAAAAAGTAATAAATCATTTTCTCCTGTTCATTCATGTCTTCAAGAGGCTTATTTAAATCTACTTTTGGCATTTCTATTGTACGTAACTTCATACGATCTTCTTTTTCTTCTTTCACAAAAGGTAAGTCACCGTCACATTTATACCTGAAAGTATTACATATATTATCATTTGCAAAAATACTCACATTAAAGAAAATCATGACAATGGTTTCCTTTAATTGACTGTAACTTTTTCCTTCCATGTCTTGTGAACCATGAAGCCTAGCCGAATAATAAGGAAAGCGATTCATCATATTATCTTTAGTTTGTCTTAACTGCATTTCTAAATCCACTGTTGTTTGATCATCAAATTCGACTAATAAATCTAATCGTGGACTCTTCATTTTACTATAGTCTTTTACCATTTCTGAATTCTTAACAACCACATGATTGACCTTTCTTTCTAAAAATACTGTGAGTAATGATTTTAAGGCATCATTTGCCTCCTTACAATCTTCGCCAAACACATATTTAAAGGCGAAATCATTTAATAAATTTGCGCTACGCATGAGCACCTCATTTCTAGTAGGCATTTCCTACATACTCTTATACGAAAAAAAAGACACTTTTTCTCAATGTCATTAAGTTAAGAAATGGCATCTTTTAAGAGGAACACAAAAAATGTGCT
>ENA-OURS01002508-OURS01002508.1-human-gut-metagenome-genome-assembly--contig:-NODE-2508-length-12904-cov-2.602771_pt1 | contig 12904 bp, 10 predicted proteins | sample MGYA00242109_ERZ509010 | MGnify/ENA primary metagenome ERZ509010 (study PRJEB26280, sample SAMEA2338774) | human gut metagenome | biome: human gut; feature: human-associated habitat; material: faeces... | reverse complement strand
GAAAACAAATGGAAATATAGTACAAAAAAGACCTCTGTCAGGCTTAACATGAACAGAGGTCTTATTTTTATGAAATTCCGGAAGTCTCACCGGGGGTTTCAGGACGTGAACCGTTATTGTCAGGTTTTTCACGACGTTCGCCGTCTGACATATCAGGCATACCAGGACGCTCATTTGGACCACCATTGCCGCCATTTGGATGACCATTGCCGCCGGGACCAAAACCGCCTTTAATATCGGAGTAGGTCACATCTGACTGTGTATATTCTAAAACAGAGTTTCCGTCTGATATTGTACCGCCTTTTGAAATTCTACTGTTAAGTTCTGTTATACCGGTAATTGTACCGCCGGTACAAAGAGTGTAAGTCTCACCTGTTTTCATATCCGGAGAAGATATGTTTAATGCACTGTATTTTTTCGATGGGGTATAGCTTAATATTACATTGCCCTTTGAATCTGCAAGGGAAACTGTATTTTCCGCACTACCGTTAGTTACGGCTAAAAGCGCACCGCATTGTGTGGAATCCGAAGAAAAACCTTCAGCCATATCGCTTGAACCTGCAATAAATATATATCCGCCATTTATTGTACAGTTTGCATCGTAGTCAAGACCGCTGTTACCATCGGATACCGGACCATCCACAACAACGATTCCCGAATTAATCACTATAGTTCCGTTGGAATCAATGCCGTCACCTTCGGCATTTACATATATGTCACCACCGTTTATTACGATAGATGAAGCAGAATTTTTTGCGGCATTAATGCCGTCATCGGAAGAATTTATGCTTATTGTTCCATTATCAATGGTTACATTATGACCTTCAATGCCTTCATAGCATTCTGTAATATTAATGGTTCCGTTTTCTATATACAGATAGGTTTCGGCTTGAATACCGTCACCGCCGCAATTAATTGTGAACTCACCGCCGGTTATATGGACATATCCTTCTGAGTCATTATCCGATTTACCTGACTTGATAGCATCGCCCTTACAGTTGATGGTGAAAGTTCCGCCGGCAACAGTTACGGAGTCATGACCTACAATTCCGTCATCAACAGAGTTGATGATATAGGTGCCGTTAATAAGTTTTAAGTCATCACGGCAGTTGATACTATTGTTATAAAGTGCGTTTATGGTTAGTGTACCTGTGCCGTTGATTGACAGATCTGTTTCGGAATAGATAACTGCATTGTCATCTCCGGATTCCCTGTTTGTGTCACTTAAAGAATTTTCGGAATCCTTGGCAAGCGTGATTATTGTTTTGTCGGAAGACTTAATATATATCGGAGCACCGGTTGATGAACCAAGCGTTACATTATTAAGTATAAGGTGGACTTTTTCAGAGTCCGGGGCATTTACGATTATCTGACCATCAGATAACGAACCGGATATTATATAGGTACCTCCGGAAGTGATTTCTATGGTTTTGTCAGTCATAGAATCAGACAATTCGATTTTATCTGCCTGACTTTCATCGTAATCAGTTTCAATATCTGCATTTTTTACGGTAAGAAAAATGGAATCCTGATTATCATCAGCCGAAGTGGCTGTTCCGTCCCGTTTTGTTGCTTTTTTATTGCCGGGTAAAAAAACGACAAGAAGAATTCCGGCAGCCAGTATAACAAAAGCCAGGAAACTTGTTATTTTTTTCTTCATAAGCAAAATCCTTTCATATAAGTTGATTTATTTTTACTGCGTATCATTTTATTTTAATAATGTGACAAAAAAATGAGGTAAATGTGTATATATGGTGAACCGGATAAAGATATCAATGCAGTCCATCGTTTTATAAACATGAAACTTAAAAATAATATAATTTGACGAAGGCAAGGAGTTGATTTATAATATTTAGGATTACATGTAAATATAGAACAGTCGTTAAGGAATATGACCTTATACGGACTGAGGGTAGACTGTTTTTCACGGTTTATCGGAAAGGAGACAGAAAATGAAAAAAATGACAAAGTTTGCCGCAGTTGCTCTTGCCGCACTTATGGCTGTAAGTGTAACAGCATGCGGAAAAAGCGGTGGCACCAAGACAGACAAAGGAGACGGTACATATACAGTAGGTATCTGCCAGTTAGTTGAACATCCTGCTCTTGATGCAGCTACAAAGGGATTCAAAGAAGCACTTCAGGAAAAACTTGGTGACAAGGTTAAGTTTGAAGAGAAGAATGCACAGAATGATACGGAAACATGTGCAACAATCGTTAATGGTTTTGTATCATCAGATGTAGACCTTATTTTAGCAAATGCAACTCCTGCATTACAGGCCGCAGTTGCTGCTACAAGTTCAATTCCTATTCTCGGAACATCAGTTACAGAATACGGTGTTGCTCTTGATATCAAAGATTTCTCAGGCAAGACAGGTATTAACGTTTCAGGAACATCTGACCTTGCTCCTTTAGCTGAACAGGCAGCAATGATTAAAGAACTTTTCCCTGATGCAAAAAAGGTTGCTCTTCTTTACTGTTCGGCAGAAGCTAACTCATTATATCAGGTTAAAGTAGTCAGCGAAGAACTCGATAAGCTTGGTATCGAAAGCAAGCAGTTCCCATTTGCTGATTCCAATGATATTTCAAATGTAACACAGACTGCCGCAGATTACGCAGATGTTTTATATGTTCCTACAGATAATACGGTAGCAGAGAATACAAGTGCTGTATACAATATCTGTATGCCTGCAAAGGTTCCCGTAATCGCAGGTGAAGAAGGAATCTGTAAGGGATGTGGTGTTGCATCACTTTCAATCAGTTATTATGATCTTGGATATGCTACAGGCAAGATGGCATACGAGATTCTTGCAAACGGAGCAGATGTTTCTAAGATGGATATCCAGTATGCTCCAAAATTTACAAAGAAATATAATGAAGCAATCTGTAAAGAACTTGGCGTAACAATTCCAGAAGGTTACGAAGCTGTTACTACAGAATAAATAATTACCGGAGGTTTTAGGTGTGGATATAACAACATTATTTAGCGCAATGCCAGGCGCTGTTTCCCAAGGTATGATGTGGGGAATTATGGCAATAGGTGTATTTATTACATACAAAATACTGGATATTGCAGATTTGTCAGTTGATGGTACTGTCAGTCTCGGAGCTGCTGTATTTGCGGTAATGCTGACAAAGGGACAGAACATATGGTTATGTATGCTGTATGCCACACTTGCCGGTATGGCTGCAGGTCTTGTGACAGGACTTTTCCATACGCTTATGGGAATTCCTGCCATACTTGCAGGTATAATTACACAGTTTGGTCTTTATTCAATTAATTTAAAGATACTTGGCGGTTCTAATATGACAATAAGTAACAGAACTTATGATCTTATTGAGTCAAGTATGTATATGAAGGGTGGATATCCTTTTTATAAGTGGCCTGTTTTTGTATTTGCTGTGGCATCACTTGTTCTTATAATTGTTCTTTACTGGTTCTTCGGAACAGAGAGAGGAGCATCTTTAAGAGCAACAGGAAGCAATCCTAATATGAGCCGTGCCCAGGGTATCAATACGGATGTCAATAAAGTAATCGGGCTTGTGCTCTCTAATGGTATTGTTGCTTTTTCCGGAGCGCTTATGGGACAGTATTCCGGAGCTGCCAATGTGGCAACAGGACGAGGAGCAATCGTTATCGGTCTTGCAGCAGTGGTAATCGGAGAAGCAATTTTCGGAAAGATATTTAAGAATTTTGCATTAAAGCTCTTGGGCGTTGTACTCGGTGGCGTGATTTATTACATAATCGTAACAATAATACTCTGGTTCCCAATAGATCCTAACCTGCTTAAATTTATCCAGGCAATGGTAATCGCATTGTTCCTTGCATTTCCATATTGGAAAGGCAAGATATTCGGAAAAAATATAAAGACATCATCAAGAAAGGCGGAATCTGAAAATGCTGGAAATTAATAATATATATAAGACCTTTAATCCAGGCACTGTTAATGAAAAAGTTGCATTAAACGGTGTTTCCCTCAAACTTAATGATGGTGATTTTGTTACTGTAATCGGAGGTAACGGAGCCGGTAAATCCACACTTCTTAACGCAGTTGCCGGAACATGGAAAGTGGATGAGGGCAGTATCCTTATTGATGGTATTGACGTTACCAAGATGCAGGATTATAAGAGAGCAAAATTCCTCGGAAGAGTATTTCAGGATCCTATGATGGGAACGGTGCCTACAATGGGAATTGACGAGAATCTGGCACTTGCAGCAAGAAGAGGCAAGTTCAGAGGATTGGCAAGAGAGATAACAGCCAAAGAACGTGCCGGATTTAAAGAAATAGTTAAGATTCTTGATCTTGGGCTTGAGGACAGACTTACATCCAAAGTAGGACTCCTTTCAGGAGGCCAGAGACAGGCAGTAACACTTCTTATGGCATCACTTAAGAAGCCAAAACTTCTGCTGCTTGATGAGCATACAGCTGCACTTGATCCCAAGACTGCGGCAAAGGTGCTTGATGCTACAGAGACTATTGTTAACAGAGATCATCTTACAACACTTATGATTACCCATAATATGAAAGATGCAATCGCACACGGAAACCGTCTTATTATGATGAAAGACGGAAAGATTATTCTTGATATATCAGGCGAAGAAAAGAAAAATCTCACGGTTGAGGAACTGCTTGAAAAGTTCAATAGCGTCGGTGGGGAAGATGCAGTTAATGACAGAATGATTTTAGGATAATTAAATTAATCACGGCTCGATGGGCCGTGATTTTTTTTAGTAATATTAAAGATTATAGTGCCAAAATAGGAAATGTATGATATAATGCAAGTATGTTAGTACGAGAGTTAATGAGAGGAAAAAGGAAGAACGGGTGATTTTATTTTGGATAAATTAACAGGTATAAGCAGTTTCAGAGGTTTTATTGATGAGACTGACAAGTTACTAACTGACAATCCTAATGACAATTTTGACATTTTTGTATGGGATATTGTGCAGTTTAAAGTTATCAATGATTTGTATGGAATGGAAGCAGGAGACTGGCTTCTAAAAGAAATTGCGGCTGAAATTAAGGCCAAGGTTACAAGAGGAACCTGCGGAAGAATTGGTAATGATAAGTTTGTATGTTGTGTTTTTGCAAATGATAAGCTTTATAGTTTTAAGAATAATGTATATGTATTCCGCAGGGAAGGCGTGGAACACCGTATTCTTATACAGGGAGGCTGCTACCAGGTAAGATCAAGGGATGTTCCTGTTATTAAGATGTGCGACAGGGCTATTCTTGCACTTAACAGTATTAAGGGCAAGTATACGGAAGCTGTGGCTATTTATAATAACTCCGAACGTGAGGATATAATAATGGGTCAGCGTCTTGCCGCTGATTTTGACAATGCACTGAAGGAAAGACAGTTCAAGGTATATATCCAGCCTATATATTATGCTGATTCTAACGTGATGGCAGGTGGAGAGGTTCTGGTAAGATGGGAGCATCCTACACTGGGATTTCTTTCGCCGGGCAGATTCATAAGATATTTTGAACAGAATTATCTGATTACAAGACTGGATAAGTTTGTGTGGGAGGAAGCCTGCAGAATACTTAAGAGGATGAAGGAAGAGGGCAAGACCGTAATTCCATTGTCAATTAATATATCAAGAGCAGACTTTCTGTTTGACAATTTGTATGATGTACTTGTAGGTCTGGTTACAAAGTACGATGTTGCACCGGATAAATTAAGAATTGAGATTACCGAAAGTGCATATATTGATAATCCGGTCAAGATAAAGGATACAATTGACAGGCTTTGTGAATATGGATTTAGTATACATATTGATGATTTCGGAACAGGATATTCATCTCTTAATACCCTCAAAGAACTGCCTTTTGGAATACTTAAGATTGATAAGACTCTTATTGATGAAATAGATGGTTCAGAGAAAGCAGCTAATGTGGTGTCTACTATTATCAATATGGCGAAGCTGCTTGGTATGGATGTAATAGCAGAAGGCGTTGAGAACGTAAAACAGCTTAATTTCCTTAAGCATATGGGTTGCAAATACATTCAGGGATTCTATTTTTCCAAGCCTGTATGTGAAGAAGAGTTCTTTAAAAAAGATTTTGAAGATCGTGTTCTTATTCATGATGATACAGACAAATTTAATGTCGAAAGTATTTTTACAATCAGAAATCCTGAAAGCCGCGGAATTATCGACATGATTATTGGTGCGATTCTTCAGTATGAGATTAATGACGGACAACTTGTTCTTAAGCGGGTTAATCAGGAATTTTATTATCAATACGGCACTAAAGACCCTTACGAACTTTTTACGGTAAGAAAGGGAAAAATTATAGATGAAGAAGATATCTCCAGGGTATATAAGCGGTGCATCAGTGCAATGACCAGAAATGAGACTAATTATATTGAAGCAGGATATACCAGAAAAGATGGAAGTAAAGGCTCTTTGTATATAAAAATATTTTATATAGGCAAGGAAAACGGTAAACCGCAGTTCCTGTTTAACACTATGGATATTACGAAAGAGAAACGTAAGCGTGTAAAACAAAGACTGCTTGACTATATGGATTCTCTTTCAAAACTTTGCAGTGAAATACTGCGCCTTAACTATACGGACAATACATTAACAACCGTTCACTGTGATGAGAATAGGGTTAAGGTTAAGTATGATAATGCACCTCTTGACCGTTTGTTAAACAGATTTTCGTCCATTCTTGATAAGGATGAACATGATGAAATTATGAAAGTATTTTCATACGAGGAGATGGAGAAGTTCTGTTTATCCAATGAAAGTATTAAGGTAATTAGTATTCATCTGCACAGTAATAATTGCGGCAGGCATCTGTGTGAAATTATCATCGTTAATAACAGGGATGAGCATGGAAAAATTATCGTAACAACCGGAAGCAGAGTTATATTATAATGAATAAATTATTATCCTTTATTAAGAAAGAGATTATTCTATGTGTGGCGGGTGTACTTGCAATTGCGTCGGCTTTTGTGGTACATCCGTCAAAGAAATATATTAATTATATTGATTTCAGGGTTCTGGCATTACTTTTTTCACTTATGCTTATGGTGGAAGCATTAAGAAGTTTTGGAATATTTACACTAATAATTGAAAAGATGACTGAAAAGATTAAGAAAACGAGAATGTTATATTTTATTCTCGTTTTTATATGCTTTTTTTCAGGAATGATAATAACCAATGATGTGGCACTCATTACTTTTGTGCCCTTTGCAATAGAACTTCTTACTGCAGCCGGAGCTGCTGAATATATTATATATATTGTTGTATTACAGACAATCGGTGCCAATCTTGGAAGTATGGCAACTCCTATAGGTAATCCACAGAATATTTTCCTGTATTCAAAATATAATATGACAATTGGGGAATTTGCGGGGGCTACTGTATGGTATGCCGTTACGGCTATTATACTTATAAGTATATGCATCTGTTTTATACCATCTAAGGAAGTTGACATAAATGACAAAGACAATAAGACACAGAGGGCAGAATTTCATAAATGGAAGCTTGCTCCTATAGCGGTTATTTTTGTAATTTGCATATTATGTGTAATGAGGGTTATTGATTACAGGGTTATGCTATTGGTATGTATTCTGCTTACGGCGGTTATAGATTATAAATTATTTGCCAAAGCCGATTATATATTATTACTTACATTTGTGGCTTTTTTCATACTGACGGGAAATATTAAATCCATGAGCTTTATTGAAAATGGACTTAGCAATTTTGTTGCCGGAAGAGAGTTTATGTCCGGAATATTGCTTAGTCAGGTTATAAGCAATGTACCTGCGGCAGTTTTATTATCGAATTTTACGGATAATGGAGCACTTCTTTTGTCGGCGGTTAATATCGGAGGATTGGGAACCATAATTGCATCCATGGCAAGCCTTATTTCTTTCAGATATTACGGGGAAAACAAAAATAGTAAAAAAAGCAGATATTTAGGCGTATTTACACTGTTTAATTTAGGATTTTTAGGAATTATGATTCTTGTAAGCAGATTTATTATATAAACATTTTTAAAAAGGAAGATGATATGATACTCAATGTAGAAAATTTAAGCCATGGTTTTGGTGACAGGGCCATTTTTAACAATGTTTCCTTCAGACTTTTAAAGGGGGAACATATTGGATTAATCGGAGCAAACGGTGAGGGCAAATCCACCTTTATGAATATAGTAACGGGAAAACTTATGCCGGACGAGGGAAAGGTAGAATGGGCAAAGAATGTTAAAGCAGGATATCTTGACCAACATTCGGTGCTTACTCCCGGGATGACAATCGGTGATGTATTAAGGCAGGCGTTTTCTTACCTTTTTGAACTTGAGGAGAAAATGACGGGTATTTTTGAAAAAATGGCAGAGGCAACACCTGAAGAAATGGAAGAAATGATGGAGGAGTCAGGCACAATACAGGACATCCTTACCAATCACGATTTCTATATAATAGATGCCAAGATTGAAGAAATAGCAAGGGCTTTCGGACTTCTTGAACTGGGACTTGATAAGGACGTAACAGAATTGTCGGGAGGCCAGAGAACCAAAGTGCTGCTTGCCAAGCTTCTTCTTGAAAAGCCTGACATACTCTTGCTTGACGAGCCGACCAACTACCTTGACGCCAATCACATAGAGTGGCTCAGAAGATATCTGCAGGATTATGATAATGCTTTTATACTTATATCACATGATATGGAATTTCTTAACAGCGTTGTTAATCTCATATACCATATGGAAAATCAGAAAATTAACAGATATGTGGGTAATTACGAAAAATTTAAAGAAGTATATGAGGTTAAAAAGTCGCAGTTAGAAGCAGCTTACCGCAGACAGCAGCAGGAAATGAATGAACTTAAGGATTTTGTGGCACGTAATAAAGCAAGAGTTGCCACACGAAATATGGCCATGTCAAGACAGAAAAAACTTGATAAAATGGAAGTTATTGAACTGGCAAAGGAAAAACCAAAGCCGGAGTTTTGCTTTAAAGAGGCAAGAGCTGCCGGAAAGGTTATTTTTGAGACGGATGACCTGGTAATAGGATATAATAAGAAACCATTGTCAAAACCTATTAATCTCAGAATGGAAAGAGGAGAAAAAATAGCGGTAACCGGAACTAACGGAATTGGCAAGACCACATTCCTTAAAAGTGTTTTGGGACTTATCCCGGCAGTATCCGGTAAAGCTGTCTTGGGGGATTACCTCTACAAGGGATATTTTGAACAGGAAATAAAGCCGGGCAATAATACCTGTATTGAGGAAATATGGGAGACTTTCCCTTCATACACACAATATGAAGTAAGGTCGGCACTGGCAAAATGCGGACTTACCACAGAGCATATTGAGAGCAAAGTCAGAGTTTTAAGTGGCGGAGAACAAGCCAAAGTCAGGCTTTGTAAACTTATTAATGTTGAGACTAATATCCTGCTTCTTGATGAGCCGACCAACCACCTTGACATTGATGCAAAAGATGAACTTAAAAGAGCATTAAAGGAATATAAAGGTGCTGTCCTTATAGTATGCCATGAGCCTGATTTTTATGAAGACCTTGTGGATAAAGTATGGAACCTTGAGGAATACTCTTTATTAGCGTAGCTATATTGCAAAGATATGTGCATGTATGCTACAATAAGAAGTAATATATTGCGGAATGGAGTTATACAATGTATAAAGATAACAGCAAATCAATACATAATTTTATATTGATTGTCCTTGATTTTATCAGCCTTGCCATAAGCTATTTTCTTGCGACATATCTGTGGCTTAGTGTTATCAGGAAAAATTCAGAAATTATTAAATCAAGAATAGTTAATGAAATAGGACTTGTTTTCTTTTCCTTTCTGGTTGTTATTTTTATTTTTAATATGAACAGAGACTTCCTTAAGAGAAGCAAGGTAGAAGAATTTCTGTATACAATCAAAATTAACCTTATTTTTCTTGCAGTTGCGTCTGTTGCCATGTTTATCGGCAACAGCAAGGAAACTTCAAGAGGAGCATACCTTATTGCGGTAGCATTTAATGCTGTATTTATGTATATCTTTCATATTATATATAAATCCTACCTCATTAATGTATATGCCAAGAAAAAGAAAAATACACAGTTATTCATAATTACCATCTCTGACCGGGCGGAAAAGACAGTCAGGAGGTTAATAGATAATCCGGACTGGCTTAACAGAATACATTCAATAGCTGTAATAGATGAGGATATGGTGGGACAGGAAATATGCGGTATTCCTGTAAGCTCCGATGCTTATACAATGATGGACTATGTCAGGACAGAATTTATAGATGAAGTTTTTATTGACGTACCATATCATACAGGGAAGTCTACCCGTAAATATGTAATGGATTTTGAAAATATGGGAGTTGTAGTCCACCTTAATATTGATAAACTTGAAGAATTTGAGGATTTTAATAAGTCCCTTTCAATGTTAGGCGATATACCGGTGGTTACATTTGCCAACAATTTCTATGATGTTAATAAGCTTATGATTAAGAGGCTTATGGATATAATAGGTTCAATCGTGGGACTTGCGATTACCGCGGTTGTGACCGTGTTTCTTGCACCTGCGATTCTCATTGAGTCAAGGGGGCCGCTTATTTTCAAACAGAAAAGAGTAGGAAAGAACGGAAGATTTTTTTATGTATATAAATTCCGGTCAATGTACAAAGACGCAGAGGAACGTAAGAAAGCTCTGATGGAGAAAAATGAGATGAAGGGTCTTATGTTTAAAATGACAGATGATCCAAGAATTACCAACTTTAGTTATTCTTTGATCAGAATAACAAAGGTCGGTAAATTTATCAGAAAAACGAGTCTTGACGAACTGCCTCAGTTCTTTAACATATTAAAGGGCGACATGAGCCTTGTAGGAACAAGACCGCCAACCGTAGATGAATTTAAGATGTACGAGAGTTACCACAAGAGAAGACTCAGCATGAAGCCGGGTCTTACGGGAATGTGGCAGGTCAGCGGGCGCAGCGATATAGAAGATTTTGAAGAAGTCGTGAGACTTGATTTAGAATATATTGATAACTGGAGCATAGGTCTTGATATCAAAATTATTCTTAAAACAATCGGTGTAATTTTCAAACATAAAGGAGCCAGATAAAGGGAGGCTGTTATGAAGGTCGTTATTTTAGCAGGCGGTTTCGGAACAAGAATTTCCGAGGAATCGCAGTATAAACCAAAGCCAATGGTTGAGATAGGCGGGATGCCGATTCTCTGGCATATTATGAAAACATACTCGCACTACGGATTTAATGAGTTTATTATATGTGCCGGATATAAACAGCATATAATTAAAGAATGGTTTGCTAATTATTTTATCCATACATCGGATATAACTTTTGATTTCAATGATGGCGGAAAAATGATTGTACATGACAGAAGGCAGGAGCCATGGAAGGTTACTATAATAGATACAGGACTGAATACCATGACAGGCGGACGCGTAAAACGTATCAAGCCTTATATAGACAATGAGAGATTTTTTGTTACATACGGGGACGGTGTTTCAGATGTAAATTTTGTAAAAGAGCTTGAATTTCATAAAAGTCATGGTAAAATGGTAACCGTTTCAGCATATAATGCAGGACAGCGTTTCGGGGTCCTTGACATTGATAATGATGGAAATGTAAGACAGTTCAGGGAAAAAATCCAAGGTGACGCCAGTCCCATTAATATCGGTTATATGATATGTGAACCTGAATTTATCGACCTTATAGACGGTGACGATACGGTGCTTGAAAAAACACCTATGCAGAAAGCAGCAGCAATGAATGAAATTATGGCATACAGACACGAAGGTTTCTGGAAGTGTATGGATACCGTCAGGGAAAAACAACAGCTTGAAAAATTATGGAGTGAAGGCAACGCTCCGTGGAAGACATGGGAGAACTAGAGTTGAAAAGTGTAATTATTACCGGTGCAGACGGTTTTGTAGGCAGTTACACAACCGAATATTTTCTTAGTCAGGGAATAGAAGTCCTGGCATTGGGTAGAAAAGCAGCTCCTGTCAGACTGAAACATCACGACAAAATGGTATATAGACAGTGCGATATTACGGACAGAAGTAATATAATCAAGGCAACAGCCGGAAAAAAATACGATGCTTTTATTCATTTTGCATGGGATGGGGCAGCAGATAAGCGCAAAGATTATAACGTACAGATGAAAAATGCCATTGACACGGTAGAGTGTCTTAAAGCAGCTAAAGAAACTGGCTGCGATAGATTCGTCGGTGCGGGAAGCATAATGGAATACGAAGTGGAAGCAGCAATCCACACTGACGGAACAAGACCGGGAATGGCATATATTTATGGAATAGGCAAGCACACGGCACATTGTCTATGCAAGCCCGTTGCGGCAGAACTCGGCATAGATTTTATATGGCCGATGATAACAAATGCATACGGTCCCGGAGAATTTACGGACAGATTCGTTAATTCAACCTTGAAAAAAATAATACGAAAAGAAGATTTACAGTTTACTGCGGCAACGCAGAACTATGATTTTGTATATGTAAAAGATGTAGCCAGAGCATTTTATCTTATTACTACGAAGGGCAGGCCGTTTTCCGAATATATGATAGGAAGCGGTAATGCAAGACCTTTGAAAGAATTTATTATTGAGATGAAAGAAAATCTGGCAAAGGATGCAACACTTTGCTTCGGAGATATCCCATTTACGGGGACTGATATGCCATTGGAAGTTTTTAGCATAAAAAGACTTAAAGAGGATTGTGGATTCATTCCGGAAACGGATTTTGCAACAGGGACAGCAATTACAATGGAGTGGCTTAAGGAGCAGCAATGATACAGAAATTTGAATTTGAAGAATTACCTTTAAAAGGTTCATATAAAATAACACCCTTTTTGGCAACAGATGAAAGAGGCGGACTTTTAAAAGATTATAA
>ENA-OURS01002505-OURS01002505.1-human-gut-metagenome-genome-assembly--contig:-NODE-2505-length-12914-cov-19.577650_pt1 | contig 12914 bp, 12 predicted proteins | sample MGYA00242109_ERZ509010 | MGnify/ENA primary metagenome ERZ509010 (study PRJEB26280, sample SAMEA2338774) | human gut metagenome | biome: human gut; feature: human-associated habitat; material: faeces... | reverse complement strand
AAAGTACTTGGCTGGAAGCGGCCCGGGAGGATAGGAAGCTGCTGATTAACTAAAAAGGACATCTGCAAAGATGTCCTTTTTTCTTGCTTTTAAGAGAATAGTCTAGGCTGGCTGGAATCGCCGGGAGGAACAAGCTGCTGATTAACTAAAAAGGATCAATCATGTAAATGGTTGATCCTTTTTGCTTTGCTTTCATTTTGTTCAGGGTTCATGGTTCATGGTTGAGGAGGCGGCTTCGCCGCCTTTTTGATTGGACTATGCTCGAAAGTAGTATTTTAGTCACTAGTCACTCCTACGATACGAGGGAAGGAATCGTCTCACATGTGTGGCATAAGATCCTTCGACTCAGTCCCCACCTGTTCTGGCTGGGGCTTTTCACGCATAGAGCGTTTTCGTCCGCTCAGGATGACGATATGGGGGAGCGGATGGGCTCTTATCTGGGAGATACGTTGCGTGTTTTGGAATTAGCGGTGTTATATTACGATATGAGTAGGCCCTTGGAGAAGGGCCGCGCCGAAGGCGCAGGATGGATCCACGGAGCGGTGTGAAAGACTATGTGAGGCTATCCGTTTCCCTTAAACGTCATCCCGACCGAAGTGGAGGGATCTTTCTTGCAGAGCGGTAAATCGTGAGCGAGGGAAAGGCGAAAAAGGAAGCACCAAGGTGTCGTTTGAACGAGGGTGCATATGTGCATATGGCGGCAGTGCAATAAAGATCCCTCGGCTTCGCTCGGGATGACGGTACTTGGGGAGCGGATAGATTCACAAGGGCGGCTTCGCCGCTTTTTTTAGAGGATGGTATCCTCGTATCGCAGCCTTCCCCTCTAGGGGAAGGTGCCCCGCAGGGGAGGATAGGGTGACTATGGTATGAAAGACAGCTGGGATAAGGTTTTCCAGTCACTCCTAGGATAAGAAGGTGCGTAAGACGCAAGAGAGAATCTTGTGAAAAAACGAGCGAGCAGTCCTTTTTATGGCTCTTTTTGTCATAGCATCTGTGATATGCTAAAGGGAAAGGCATATAGTCTGTAGGAATGAAGGGAAATACATAGAAAGGGTGTGGGACGGATGATTTGTCCAAAGTGTCATTATTCGGTCAGGGAAAGTGATTTATTCTGTGGGCATTGCGGGTGCTTTTTGGAAAAGGCGGGTCAGGGGGAAAACCAGAGCGGGCTCTCTTCTAAAGAGGAGCAAGAGGGGATGCTTGACAAGTTTATCGGGATCGATGGACGTATCAATCGAAAGAAATATATTTTCCGTTCGCTGCTTTTATGGGGGATGGGATGCATTTTTGAGCTATGTGTCATCATGAGCCGTGTGGAGCAGCTGGATTTCATGGCGGGCGATCTGCCGGGGATGGTTTTACTTACGATAGTGGGAATCCCCTGGATGATGCTGATGGTGCGCCGTCTGCATGATCTGAATCGTAATGGCTTCTGGTCTTTGCTGGTCTTTGTGCCGGTTGCTTCGTTCTTCCTCTTCCTCTATCTCTGCTGTTTTCGTGGGACGAGAGGGAGAAACTCGTATGGAGAGGATCCGCTCGGAAGGAAAGCGGATACGTAGGGGGCGGAACATTCTTCGTTTTCCTATGGCGCAGTCTTGTCACAATAGGTACAATAGAGAAAAGTTGACGGCGGGGAGCGTAACCCGCTATTTTCAAAGGAGCGATTATGATCACAGGAACCATCAAGAATAAAATCGATGCCATCTGGACAGGCGTTTGGACAGGCGGTATTACAAATCCGCTGACGGTCATCGAACAGCTGACGTACCTTATGTTTATCCGTTCGCTCGACGTGAAGGAGATGCAGACGGAGCGGTTGGAGAATGCCATGGGATTTACCGGCGACCACATTTTTCCCAAGAGTGCGGTGGGGCAGGCGATGCGGTGGAGCCATTTCAAGGACAGGAGCCCAGAGGATATCTTTCACATCGTCCGCGACTTCGCTTTTCCTGCCATCCAGCACATGAAGAATGGACACCTTCCGGACTTTGATGCGAGTGGGAAGCTCATTCCTCTTCCCGATGAGACCGGGGAGAAAGGAAATGCGTTTGCTACATTCATGGCCGATGCCTCCTTCGTCATCCCGACGCCGAAAGTCTTGGAGCGCATCGTGACGGGGCTCGAAGACCTTTATACGCATGACATCGAAGACAAGGACATGCAGGGCGATCTCTACGAGTACATGCTGAGCAAGCTGCAGGCCGCTGGGCAGAATGGCCAATTCCGCACGCCCAAGCACATCCGCGAGATGATGGTCGATCTTATGGCGCCGACACCAGCGGACTCGATCTGCGACCCCGCGTGTGGGACGGCGGGCTTCCTGGTGTCATCCGCGCAGTACATTACGGCGCACTACGGGGACACGATGACCGATAGCGACTGGACGCATTATAAGGAAACGATGTTTCATGGATTCGACACCGACCAGACGATGCTCCGCATCTCCGCGATGAATCTCATGCTCCATGGCATCATACATCCCTGCATCGCCTATCAGGACAGCCTTTCGAAGCAGAACCAAACAGAGAGTGCCTATACACTGTGCCTTGCGAACCCGCCCTTCAAGGGAAGCATCGATGCTGAAAGCATTCACGAAAAGCTGAAGGCCGTGACGAATACGAAGAAGACAGAGCTCCTCTTCCTCGCCCTCTTCCTCCGCACGCTGAAGAAGGGTGGCCGCTGCGCCTGCATCGTCCCCGACGGCGTCCTCTTCGGCAGCAGCAAAGCGCACAAATCCATCCGCAAAGAACTTGTCGAGCATCACCAGCTCCAGGCTGTGATTTCCATGCCCTCCGGCGTCTTCAAACCCTACGCCGGCGTCTCCACTGCCGTCCTCGTCTTCACCAAGACCGATGCCGGCGGGACGGACAAGGTGTGGTTTTATGATATGAAATCCGACGGCTTCTCCCTCGATGATAAGAGAAATCCCGTGAAAGAGAATGATATCCCGGACCTCATCTTCCGCTTCCATCATCAGGACGCGGAGGCAGAGCGCAAGCGCACCGAGCAGAGCTTCTTTGTCCCGAAGGAAGAAATCGCTGCCAATGACTATGATCTCTCTATCAATAAGTATAAGGAAATCGAGTACGTGCCTGTCGAGTACCCGCCGACGGCGGAAATCCTCGGTGAGCTTCGTGCGATGGAGAAAGAGATAGAGGCTGGGCTTGAGCAGTTGGGGATTTATTGTCTTAAATGAGATTTCTTGCAAGTTTATTAATCATAGCCTGTGAGAATAATGATTTAAGGAGAAGTGCGATGAAACTAGGCTTACTAGTAAAGGTAAGAACAGGGAAGTTGGATGCAAATGCGGCAGTAAGTGGTGGATGCTATCCTTTCTTTACCTGTTCAAAAGAGGTTTCTGAAATTGACACGTATGCGTATGACTGCGAATGTGTGCTTGTGGCAGGTAATGGAGATCTCAATGTGAAGTACTATAATGGTAAATTTAATGCGTATCAACGAACATATATTGTTGAACGCGCAAGTAGTGAGATTAACATGCGGTATTTGTATCATTTTTTGAGCTGCTATGTTGATGTTTTAAGGCGCCAGTCAATTGGAGGGGTAATCAAATACATTAAATTAGGGAATTTAACAGAAGCAGACATCAAACTGCCCGACAAAGAAACGCAAGAACGAATTTCTATGATTTTGGATAGGCTTACCCATCTCATCTCCCTTCGCCAGAGGCAGGCGGAGAAACTGGATGAGCTCGTCAAAGCCCGTTTTGTCGAGATGTTTGGGGATCCTGTGCTGAATACTAGGCGTTTACCGTCAGTTTCTGGTACTTCACTTTTTAAATTATCTAATGGTAAAGCCGTTCCTGCGGAAAAACGTTTTGATTCCGGAATACCAGCCTATGGCGGAAATGGTATTTCTTGGTATACGGATGAAGCGCTAATCAATACGGATACGCTTGTTGTTGGACGTGTTGGATTTCAAAGCGGAAATGTTCATTTTGTATATGGACCACTTTGGATAACAGATAATGCTATGTATGTTACTTGGTATCGAAAAGAGTTAATTTGTCTACGCTTTTTGAACCAGTTGATGAAACGTGTTGATTTTTCTCGCTATCAGGATGCCGGGGATTTAAAAAAAATAACGCAAAAACCGTTCATGAAATTTGAATACATTTTGCCATCGATGAATCTACAGATGGAGTTTGTAAATTTTATGGATAGCGTTAATTGCGAGAAGGAACGCATCCAGAGGAGCGCGGCACTGCTCGAGACGCTCAAACGCTCCCTCATGCAGCAATACTTCGGCTGAAAACCACAAAAATCCTTCCTGAGGAAGAGGTTCTGGGGACAACGCCACCCCCCCCCTTCCCATCGGGAAGGGGGGCAGGGGGGATAGGGAGATCCATGAGCAGGCAGCTATAGGGTACATATGAGGCTGACTACGAATGAGAGAGCGGTTTTTTGTCTGCGCAAATCATAGTCAGTCTCATATGTGCCGAGCGACTGCCAGAGCACCCGTATCCCTATCCCCCGCCCTGCGGGCGGCCCTTTCCCAGCGGGCAGGGACTGACGATACGAGAATGGCGTCAGGCAGCAGGTATGTAAGGTAGATGCGTAGGCAGAAACTACCCCCCTTCCCATCGGGAAGGGGGGCAGGGGGATAGGGAGATTCATGAGCAGGCAGCAGGTCACATCGTATGGGACTAACTACGACTAAGAGCGAGCGGTTTTCTGCCTGCGCAAATCGTAGTCAGTCTCATATGTGTCGAGCGACTGCCAGCGCACCCGTCTCCCTATCCCCCGTCCTGCGGGCGGCCCCTTCCCAGCGGGAAGGGGCTGACGATACGGGTTTAGCGCTTTGTACAATGTTCTTTTTTATCGAGCAATAGGAGACAGCATTATGCTTAGACGTAGGCCGCCCGTCGATTCGGCATTGAAGCAACGGGCGAGGGAGCTTCGGAATCATATGACGCAGGAAGAGAAGAAGATCTGGTATCAGTATCTAAATCACTGTGGATACTCTTTCAAACGGCAGTATGTAATTCCTCCTTTTATTGTGGACTTTTATTGCGCGGATGCGGCTCTTGTGGTTGAAATTGATGGTTCGCAGCATTATACAACGGAGGAAGAGGAGCTGTATGATCGGAATCGAACAGATTACTTGGAGTCTTATGGGCTGATGGTGGTGCGGTTGAATAATCGGCAAATCAATACGCAGTTTCGAGATGTTTGTTGGTATTTGTCGAATCTGATCCAAAGACGTATCGCCGAGCAGAAGAATATGGGGAAAGTGTAAATCTGTGAAATGTCTACCCCCTTCCCATCGGGAAGGGGGGCAGGGGGGATAGGGAGATCCATGAGCAGGCAGTAGGTCACACCGTATGGGACTAACTACGACTAAGAGTGAGCGGTTTTCTGTCTGCGCAAATCGTAGTCAGTCTCATATGTGTCGAGCGACTGCCAGCGTACCCGTCTCCCTATCCCCCGCCCTGCGGGCGGCCTCTTCCCGATGGGAAGGGGCTGACGATATGAGAATGAGGCTATGCAGCACTCGTGTAAGATTCTACGGAAGAAGGAACTTTTTTTCTCAAGCGGTCTTGCCGCAAAAGAGGTATGATAAGGGAAAGGTTCACGTAGTCAAGAGAGGAGTCAGGCGATGGGGAATTTCGATTTCTTAGAGAAGGATCCGGCTTACGGTATGTTTGCGAAGTCAGCGGAGAAGGCGGAGGGGCTTTGCCGCTCGCATCCTTCGCTCTCGGCGCTCCTTTCGCGCAAGACGTTGGAGCTTGCGGTGAAGTGGGTTTATCAGGTGGAGGGGATCGAGGTCCCACGGCAGGCGAATCTGCAGTCGCTCCTGCATCATCCGGATTTCCGCGATCTGATGGATCATGAGCCGTGGTATCGGTTGCAGTTCATCGTGAAGATGGGAAATCTTTCGGCGCATGAGGAGCGGGAGATTTCTTTCGAGCAGGCGGCAGAGGCGCTGCGGAATCTTTTCGATTTCCTTCTGTGGATTGATTATTGCTATGGGCGTTCCTATGAGGAGCGGTTTTTTTCGCTGTCTCGCATACCGGAGGCGCATGAGGCGGTGAATGAGAAGCGGATCCGTGAGCAGGCGCGGCTTCTGGAGCAGCAGGGGGCGGAGAAGGAGCGGCTGGCAGCGGAGCTTGCAAAGGTGCAGGCGGAGCTTCGCGCGATGAAGGCGGCGAGTGAGGAAAATCAGGAAAAGCGCACGTATTCACTTCGCCCGATCACGGAGCTGTCGACGCGGCAGATGTATATCGATGTGGATCTTCAGCTCGCTGGCTGGCAGCTTTCTGGCTTGCGGGCGAATGTGGCAGCCGAGCTCCCTGTCCGCGATATGAATGGTGTCCTGGGGGCTGTGGGGAAGGCGGATTATGTGCTTTTCGGGAAGGATGGAAGGCCGCTCGCGGTGGTGGAGGCGAAGCGGACGAGCCGGGATGCAAAGGCGGGGGCGCAGCAGGCGAAGCTCTATGCGGATGCGTTGGAAAAGATGTATGGTGCGCGGCCTTTCATTTTCCTGACGAATGGGTTTGAGACGCATTTCTGGGATGATGTGCATGGGACGCCGCGGCAGGTAAGCGGGATCTTCGGTGAGGAGGATCTGGCGCGGCTGATGCAGCGGCGGTCGGAGGAGCCAAAGCCGCTGTCGTCGATCCCGATCGATGACAGGATCACGAATCGCGCGTACCAGAAGGAGGCGATCCGTGCGACGCTTTCGGAAATCGAGCGAGGCAGGAGGAAACATCTCCTGGTGATGGCGACGGGGACGGGGAAGACGCGCACGGCGGCGTCGCTGGTGGATGTGCTTTTGCGCGGCAATCGGATCACGCGGGTGCTTTTTCTGGCGGATCGGACGGCTCTGGTGTCGCAGGCGAAGGAGGCTTTCAAGGCGTATCTTCCGGAGATGTCGCTGTGCAATCTGTGCAGCAATAAGGAGGATGCGAATGCGCGTATCGTCTTCTCGACGTATCCGACGATGCTGAATGCCATCGATGGGCGGCGGACGGAGACGGGCGCGCGGCTTTTCACGCCGGCGCATTTCGATCTCATCATCATCGATGAGAGCCATCGGAGCATTTTCAAAAAGTATCGGACGATTTTTGATTATTTCGATGCGATTCTAGTGGGGCTCACGGCGACGCCGAAGACGGATGTGGATCGGAATACGTATGATTTCTTCGAGAGAAAGCTGGGAGTACCGACGTATGCCTATAGTTATGAGGAGGCGGTCACAGCGCATTTCCTCGTGCCGTATAAGAATTATGAAGTGAAGACGCTTTTCTTGCATGAGGGAATCACGTATGATAAGCTCACGCCGGAGGATCGGGAGCGGTATGAGGAGGATTTCATCGAGGATGATGGGAGTCTCCCCACGTATGTATCGGAGTCGAAGATAAATCGGAAGGTCTTCAACCGGGATACGGTGCGGACGGTCATTGAGCGGTTGATGGAGAAGGGCATCAAGGTCTCTGGTGGGGATCGTCTGGGGAAGACGATCATTTTCGCGGAGAATAAAAAGCACGCGCAGTTCATTGTGGACTGTTTTGATGAAATGTATCCAGAGTACCATGGGAATTTCGCACGTCGCATCGTCTGTGATGATTCGTATGCGGAGACGTTGATCGCAGATTTCAAGAATCCTGATAAGGATCCGGTCATCGCGGTGTCGGTGGATATGATGGATACGGGGATCGATGTGCCGGAGTGCGTGAATTTGGTCTTTTTCAAGAAGGTGCGCTCGAAAACGAAATTCTGGCAGATGATCGGCCGCGGGACACGTCTCGCGCCGGATCTTGTCGTGACGGACGGCGAGGGGGAGCATGTGGGGAAGCGGTATTTCCTCATTTTTGACTATGGGGGAAATTTTGATTTCTTCCGCGAGCACCAGGAGCCTGTGAAGGAAACGGCGGTGAAGAGTCTGTCGGAGAATCTTTTCGAGAAGCGTGTGCGTCTTATCCGTGCGCTGGAGGGGAGTGAGTTCTCAGGAGAGGGCTACCGGTCCTGGCGGGCGACGCTCGTGAAGACGGTGCAGCAGGAAGTGGCGGCTCTGAAGACGGAGCTTGCGGCGGTGCGGCTGCATTTATCAGCGGTAGAAACGTACAAGAAGGAGGAGGCGTATCAGACGCTTTCCGATGAGGATGTGAAGGAGCTGGTGAAAGAGCTCGCCCCGCTCGTCACAGATGAGGAGATGGATGAGGCGGCGAAGCGTTTCGATATTTTTATGTATGGCATGATGCTGACTTTCCTCACGGACCGAAAAGCCTATGAGCGGGCGCGGAAAAGTCTGAAACAGACGGTGCATGCGTTATCGGGGAAAAACGGCATCCAGGCGGTGCGAGATGCACAGCCGCTCATGGAGGAAATCCAAAGTCCCACATTCTTCCCTTTGATAGATTTGCTGAAGATGGAGGAGGTCCGTGTGGGGCTGCGGGATCTCATGCAGTATCTCGAGGAACGCGGCTCGGGACATTATATCGTCACGACATTGCATGACCCAGTCGTCGTCGAAGGCTTGGGCGAGCCGCTTGCTGAAGAGCCGCTCGAAGACTACCGGAAAAAGGTGGAGGGGTATTTCACTGACCATGCAGATGATGTGCCAGCGGTCAGAAAGCTCGTACACAATGAGCCTTTGACCAGTGAAGACTATGCGGCACTCGAGCGCATCTTCGAAGTCGAGCTCGGTACGCCTGAAGCCTATCGTGCGGCGTATGCGACAAAGCCCTTCGGCCTTGTGGTACGGGAAATCGCGAAGCTCGATCCACAGGCAGCGGAGCAGGCCTTCTCTTCTTTTATTAATGATTACAGTTTGAACGAGAAGCAGATCGCTTTTGTCAGGCAGGTCATCAATTTCCTTACGGTAAATGGATATATTGATAGTCCGGCTCGCCTCATGAGTGCACCTTTTGATAGGTACAGCTGCGGGGATATCTTCAGTACGGTGCAACTTGTGGATCTCAGCCATGTGGTGAATACCATCCGGGATAACGCGGTGAGGATCGTGGACGGTGGGAAATAAGGGATCAGCGTTTCCCTAGTTACAAGTCACTAGTCACTCGAGGCTCATAATTCCAGACCACGAATCCCTGCTTTCAAACTTCAGTGGGGGGAGGGGTGCATGATTCATATAGCGCCCCGCCCCTTAAAAAATGGTTCGTTACGCTATGCGTCATCCGGACTAGAAGGGTAAGCCATCAAAAAAGCCCCTTTGGCAGGGGCTTTTTTTGATGGCTTGTTTTCTCCTTTGGTGTGTTCCCTCTGGTCGGGGCTTTATGGGCGGTGAGGACTCACAGGGCTAGGCGGTAGATCTCTTCGAGGTCTTTGGCGGAGAGGCTGACGAAGCCGTGGAGGAGGCCGTCTTTGGTGCCTTTCCATGCGATGGTTTTCTGAGCCATTTCGGCAAAGCGGGTGTCGTCGATGCCGATCTCTGTGAGGGTGGTCGGGAGGCGGAGCTGTTTCTTGAAGTATTTCCGCAGGCGTTTGATGCCTTTATCTTTTTTGATCTACCTACGGGCACGCCCCGTGAGCGGAAGGCGTATATGCAGTTTCGTAAATATCTGCTCCATGCCGGTTATGATATGCTCCAGTATTCCGTCTATGTCCGTATCGCCGGCAGTCGGGACGATGCCCAGCATATGCTGGGCATCGTGAAACGGCATTTACCCGGCAAGGGACAGGTGCGCGCTCTCATGGTGACGGAAAAGCAGTATGCTGCCATGCAGATCCTTCTCGGAAAGCCGACCATCGCAGAGAAAGAGACCGGTTGTCAGGAAATGCTGGTCTTATAGAGAAAAATGAGGTAGAATGAGTTTAAGGTTTTAGCTCAATGTTGGATATAGGTAAACTGATACGAAAATACCCTATAGGGTACTGGCTAGATTCTGGTGGCGATGCATAGAATTTGCAGTCATAAAGAACAAGGAAGAGTCCTTCTTCTGCTGGTTGGTAGTGCTTGCGCCATTGATCTGGAGAAGAAGGACTCTTTTGGTGTGGCTCACAAGAATGTAATACGGCGTGTGATACAATAAAGAAAATGAGATAAGGAGGAGATACGATGGATTTAGCTAAGGTGAAGAGGGCATTTCAGAGAAATCGCTATCAGTGCAGGGTCTTTGAGACGAAGGAAGAGGCGGCAGTGTATCTGGATCGGGAGATCGATGGGATGACCGTGGGATTCGGTGACTCGCTGACGCTTCAGACAATGGGGATGTATGAGAAGCTGTCAACGCATAATACGGTGTGGGATGTGCATCAGATCGATCGGGAGAAGAATGGATTTGCGAAAAGCAATGCAGCTTTTTTGGATATGGCACGGAAGGCGATGACAGCGGATGTATTTCTTCTTTCTGTGAATGGTGCGACGGAGACGGGGGTCATGGTGAATCTGGATGGGACGGGCAATCGCGTCTCTGGTTCGCTCTTTGGGCATCGTAAGGTGTACTTTGTCTTCGGAGTAAATAAGATCGCACCGACGCTGGAGGAGGCGATTTCTCGGGCGCGGAATGTGGCGGCACCGAAGAATGTGGCGCGGCATCATTACCTTTGCGGCTGTAGTGCGCATGGCGGTGATCGCTGTTATGACTGCGGAGCGCCAGACCGCATCTGCAATGTGCTGGCTGTGTATTACAAGAAGATGCGAAATGTGGAGATGGAGGTCATCATCATCAATGAGAAGCTGGGGTATTGAATATCTGCCGATGCTTTCAAGCCATCAAAAAAGCCCCTTTGGCAGGGGCTTTTTTGATGGCTTGTTTTCTCCTTTGATGGGATCCCTTTTGCCGGGGTTTGAGGGGCGGTGTGGTTTATCGGCGGCGGGATCTCACAGCGCGAGGCGGTAGATCTCTTCAAGGTCTTTGGCGGAGAGGTCGACGAAGCCGTGGAGGAGGTGGTCTTTTCCGCCTTTCCAGGCGATGGTTTTCTCTGCCATTTCGGCAAAGCGGGTGTCGTCGATGCTGATCTCTGTGAGGGTGGTCGGGAGGCGGAGCTGTTTCTTGAAGTATTTCCGCAGGCGTTTGATGCCTTTCTGTGCGATCTTGATGGTGTCCTTGCCTTTTGGGGAGACGCCCATGACGTCTACGGCGAAGTGGGCGATGCGGGGGGCGGTGGTTTCGTCCAGAACGTAGGTGAGGAAGGCGGGGGTGAGAATGGCGAGGCCGAGACCGTGGGTGATGTCGTAGTGGGCGGAGAGTTCGTGCTCGATGCCGTGGCATGTCCAGGAGACGGAATGGCCGCTGTCGATGAAGTCGTTGATGGCCCAGGAGGCGGTCCAGAGGAGGTTTGCACGGGCATCTTCATTGGTAGGGTCGGCCATGGCGATGGGGGCGTCTTTCATGACGGAGCGCATCATGGCTTCCATGTAGGCTTCGGTGGCGGGGAAGGTCTCTTCTTTCTGGAAGTAGACTTCCATGATGTGGGAGAGGATGTCGGCGGAGCCGCAGGCGGTCTGATAGGCGGGGACGGTGTAGGTGTTTTCGGGGCAGAGGAAGGAGACGGAGGGGCGGAAGGCTTGGGCGGTCCATCCGTATTTTTCTTCGGTCTCGGGGTTGGTGATGACGGCGCTGGCATTCATTTCGGAGCCGGTCGCGGCGATGGTGGGGATGGTGATGAGGGGGAGGGCGGTGTCGATGGCGGCGCGGTTTCGGATGAGGTCCCAGGGGTCGGCGTCGTAGGGGGCGCTGCCTGCGATGACTTTGGCGGTGTCGAGGACGGAGCCTCCGCCGAGGGCGAGGATGAGGTCCAGGCGTTTTTCACGCACGAGGTGGATGCCTTCGCGGACGAGGCCGATCTCGGGATTTGGCTTGACGCCGGAGAGGCCGTAGCAGTCGACATTGGCTTTGCTGATTTCTGCGAGGACTTTGTCGAAGAGGCCGCTCTTTTTAGCGGAGCTACCGCCGGTGATGAGGAGGACGCGGCTGCCGAGGCGGCTGATCTCTTCGGGAAGGTGGGCGAGCATGCCGTTTCCAAAGTAGACTTTGGTGGGGTTATGGTAGATGAAATCGTGGGTCATGGGGATGCCTTTCTTGTCATGGGTGACTGGGGAAATGCTGATTGAATCATTTTTCCTTAAATGGGTTTGGTGGGTTCATAGGGTTCATAGGGTTCAACGGGGCAGGTGTTTCTTTCACTTTTTCGGCAGACTTGGATTCCTTGTCTCGGCGATCCATTTTGTGAAATCTTCGGGGGAGATGCCGAGGCGTGCTTCTGCCCAGGGTTTCCATTTTTCGGATTTTTTACGCGCGGCAAGGATGTCTTCCATGGAGGTGCCGGTGTGCTGCTCTAAGAGGTAGGCGAGGCGGAGCCAGTGGTTCGGGTAGCCGTCTTGCAGCAGGAGGATGGCGCGGTCTTCGGGGATGCCGTAGAAGCGGTGAAGGCGGCGGGCGCGATGGCGCAGGAGGCGTTCTTCGTAGAGCGCAGCGGTGAGACCTAGCTTTTTCTGGATGCATCCCCATGGGTCATCTTTCCGCATGTCGAGGATGGTATCGATGGGGACTTCGGCGAGGATGGAGAGAAGGGCGGCTTTGTCGATTTCAAGGAAACGGAGGCCGCTTGAGAGAAGGGCTTCTGCTTTGTCTTGGGGGATTTCGTACTTGTAGTGGATGCTTCGGATCTGGTCGTCTAATGTGGGTTCGCTGCGTTTCATAGGGGGGGGTCCTTTCGTGCAATGCATGGTTTTCTCTATTGTAACATAGATGAGGGGTTCGGGGTTCGGGGGCGTGTTGCCCTTTGATTGAGCGAAAGAGGGGAGTAGGTTTTATAGGTTCAATAGGTTCAAGAGGTTCAAGAGGTTCGACGGGGGTGGTGCGGCGCATAAAAATAGGGAAGCACCGCGGAGTTTTAGAATATAGGGTATTCTCGTAAACAATCATTCGCGCCCTTTCCTCTGGAAGGGGCAGACGAGCGAAGCGAGGCGGGGTTGGCTTCCCTGAATGT
>ENA-OURS01002500-OURS01002500.1-human-gut-metagenome-genome-assembly--contig:-NODE-2500-length-12948-cov-10.725200_pt1 | contig 12948 bp, 8 predicted proteins | sample MGYA00242109_ERZ509010 | MGnify/ENA primary metagenome ERZ509010 (study PRJEB26280, sample SAMEA2338774) | human gut metagenome | biome: human gut; feature: human-associated habitat; material: faeces... | reverse complement strand
GGCAGCGGAAGCAAGATAAAGATGAGCAAATCGCTGTCAGTTTCATCAGAAATCAACCTGATAGGAAAGACTACGGATGAGGCACTTGCTCTCTTAGATAAATACTTAGACGACGCATATATCGCTCATCTTTCATCAGTGCGCATTGTCCACGGAAAAGGCACTGGTGCACTGCGAAAGGCTGTGCATGGACTTTTGAAGAGGACAAAAACTATTGCGGAATACCATCTCGGTGAGTTTGGTGAGGGCGATGCCGGAGTAACCATCGCAACCTTTAAATAACGACAATTTACTTTTACGGAATATAAATAATTTTTAAGAAGGAGATTAGAAATGGCTGTTAAACAGAAAATACTGATAGTAGACGACGACAACAATATAGCAGAGCTTATATCTCTATATCTGACCAAGGAATGCTATGACACCAAAATCGTAAATGATGGTGAGCAGGCGCTTATCGCATTTGAGCACTACAAGCCAAACATGCTTCTTTTGGACCTCATGCTTCCGGGCATAGACGGCTATCAGGTATGCCGTGAGATACGTGCAAAGTCCGATGTGCCGATTATCATGCTCTCCGCAAAGGGTGAGGTATTTGACAAGGTTTTAGGCCTGGAGCTTGGCGCCGACGACTATATACTCAAGCCCTTTGACTCAAAGGAGCTTGTGGCAAGAGTCAAGGCCGTGCTCAGACGTTTCCAGCCTGCAAAGCCGGAGGCCTATGCTTCCGTAGATATCAAGTGTGTGGAGTACCCGGGGCTTATTGTAAATCTGTCCAACTACTCTGTCACTTATGACGGACAGCAGATTGATATGCCGCCAAAGGAGCTTGAGCTTTTATATTTTCTTGCCTCATCTCCAAATCAGGTGTTTACAAGGGAGCAGCTTCTGGACAACATATGGGGCTATGAATATGTCGGCGACACCCGCACTGTCGACGTGCATGTAAAGCGTCTCCGCGAGAAAATCAAGGACAAGCCAACCTGGCGCATCGCAACTGTCTGGGGCATCGGATACAAGTTTGAGGTAAAATAATAATGAAGCACACCATCTACACTAAGCTGTTAATCAGCTATCTGATTTACGGTGTCATCGCTTTTTTCATTATATGCACCTTTACACAGCATCTCACCACAGACTATATCGAAAAGCAGGAGGCTTCCAATCTCTACAGGGAAGCATCCATCATTGCAGGTGATTACGCCGCCGAATACTTTGGCTCATCCATGTCGCTTAGCGATTTCCAGAATCACATGAAAATCGTAGCCGACTATATGGATGCCAAGGTATGGGTGGTCAGCCCTGACGGTGAGCTGCTCATGGACTCAGATGATCCGTCAATAGGCATTGATATCCAAAATGACAGTTCTAAGCCTGTAGTGATAAATGGCTTTGATGTCACCGATTTTGGCAGCGACAACTATATGATTGGAGATTTTTACGGCTCCTTCAAGCATAAGATGCTGTCCGTATTTTCCCCGGTAAATGTCTCGTACCAGAATATCGGCTACATAGTCATTCACAAGACAATGAGCCATATCACGGCAGGTGTAAACGGTTTTATGAATATCTCCTTTTACACTGTAGCGCTCATTTTTGCCTTTGCATTTGTTCTGCTTTTCATGATGAGCCGCTCCATTTACCGTCCTATCTCCAAAATCACAAAGACCGCAAAGAAGTATGCAAAGGGCGATTTCACTGCCCAGATTGATGTACATTCCAATGACGAAATCGGCTATCTGGCAAACACACTCAACTACATGGCAACGGAGCTTGATACGCTTGAGGAGGATCAGCGCAAGTTTGTTTCCAACGTGTCACACGACTTCCGCTCCCCTCTTACCTCGATAAAGGGCTACGTGGAGGCCATGCTGGACGGAACCATTCCTGTTGAGATGCAGGATAAATACTTAAACATCATCCTTTTTGAGACCGAGAGGCTCAATAAGCTCACCAAGAGTCTTATTGATCTGAACCAGTTCGGTCATCACGGCATACACCTGGATATTGCTGATTTTGACATCAATACAATGATCCGCACGACAATCCTTACCTTCGAGGGTAAATGCAGTGAAAAGGGCTTAAGCTTTGACCTGCTGCTTACCGGAAAAGAGCTTTTCGTGCGCGGTGATATGGTCAAAATCCAGCAGATTCTTTACAACCTGATTGACAACGCTGTGAAATTTTCAAATAATGATTCGAGTATCAAGATTGAGACGAGTATCAGAAATGAAAAGGTGTTTATATCAGTAAAGGATCACGGTATCGGTATACCAAAGGACAGCCTTTCAAAGATCTGGGAGCGCTTCTACAAGAGTGATTTATCCCGCGGAAAGGATAAGCGCGGTACGGGACTTGGCCTGTCTATAGTTAAAGAAATCGTGCAGGCACATGGTGAGAATATAAATGTGATAAGTACTGAGGGTGTGGGAACTGAGTTTATATTTACGCTGCCGCTCAGCCAAAAAGAAGGGTGAGGCGCAGCTCATCATATGATAGGTGTGGTGGGCGCCTCGCTTTTTAGGTTGTGAGGCTGCCGGCATAGCACACAGTATATTCCTCAGAAAAATGTGAAGTCAGCCGCGGTTATTTGTCCGGGCAGATTACGGTTTTATTTACATTTTCTTTCTTTTTTACTTTATGGAACTCCGCGGCAGTTCACATTTTCCTTCGGAACACACTGTGTACTCTCCGGCTAATTCAGGTTTATGAGCGAGGCGCTTTGCTGCCTTGCATTCTGGCAGTGCCGGACTTATTTCACTGGCGTGAAATTTTGTCCGGCACTTTTTAAATTTAAAGCTCATTTCACTTATGCGAAATGAGCTTATTTAATAGTTATATATTGTTTATAAATATTCTGAGCCGTCTTGAAAACACAAGAAAAACTGATTTTAAATAATTACGCTTATATCATATTTACGGTTCATATTTGCTGCCGGCCGGGTCGGTTACTGTGTAGTCGCCGCCGGATATGTCGGCTGTGGTTTCAAAGTCTGTGATGTCCTGATTTACGGTACCATCGAACAGGTCATATGTGAAGGTGTAGCCCTGTGCCGATACTGCTTTGACATATATTTTGATATTGCTTGCGGCTGTGACAGGGATTAAGTCTTCGATTTTGACTGTGCCTTCGAGACTATGGAGCTTACCGTCGTCCTCTTTTGAGGCATCAGAGGTATCATTTTCGGTGTTATTCTTTGAACCATCTTTTTTGGCATCATCCTTCCGGCTTAAGGCGGATGTGATGGAGTCTGTGTCTGCAGAGTCTGCACTGTCTGTGCCGTTTTCTGCCAACAACTGTCGGATATCGTATGTCTTTAGCTCTGTATCTGAGCTTGCAACTACGAGCTGCACACTGTTAAAGTCAAAGTAATCATTTCCCATGACTGCTACATCTACATCTGTGCCTAGCTTTATGCTGCCATTGTCAAAGGTTGGTTTATCGGCAAGTATGCCGGATGCTACATTTTTGAACACTGATGTCACACCTTCAAACTCATCGAGCACCTCTGTGCTTCTCTTATTTCCGTCAACAAACAGAAATGTCACATTGCCTGCATAGTCCTCAGACAGCGGAAGTGTGGCCTCGCCCGTATACTTGATGCCGTCTAGCTCGAGCGGTATCTCGTTTGTACCGAAAAATACACTGGTTTTTGTATCCTCTGTGTACTCCTTTGGCACCACCGAGACAGAGACTGTGTATGTCATATCGGTAAAGTCTGCACTTTTTAAGGAAATGTCCCAGTCTGTTATGAGGCTGGCCTCCTCCTCAAGGGTGGACTTGATATCATCCTGCATGGTCTGCACATCGGAAAGTATCACCGATGTGTTGTCTGAGGTGTATGACATCTGTGTCTCGAGCTTTTTTATCCTGTTATTAAGCAATACTGCCCCCGCAATAAGTGCGGCGAGCAGTATTATGGTAATCGCATTGAAAATATTTTTTTTCAAATTCATATTATAGTGTTATTCCTCATCTTCCTCTGCAGCTACAGCTATTCCAAGCTCCTCAAGCTGCTTTGGATCTACAGTTCCGGGTGCCTCTGACATGAGGTCCGAAGCATCCTTTACCTTAGGGAATGCAATAACCTCCTTGATATTGTCTGTATGCAGCATATGCATGCAGATACGGTCAACACCGAAGGCAAGTCCTGCGTGTGGCGGTACACCATATGAGAATGCATCAAGCAGGAATCCAAACTGCTCATGTGCACGCTCCTTTGTGAAGCCAAGCACCTCAAACATCTTCTCCTGAATGTCATCCTGATGGATACGCACTGAGCCTCCACCGAGCTCTGTACCATTGAGTACGATATCATATGCCTTTGCACGAACTGCGCCCGGATCTGAGTCTATCTTGTCCCAATCCTCCTCCATAGGCATAGTGAATGGATGATGCATTGCCATAAATCTGTTTTCCTCATCAGACCACTCAAGGAGTGGGAACTCTGTTACCCAGAGGAAATTGTACTTGTTCTCATCAATCAGGCCAAGCTCAGCTCCGAGCATGAGACGAAGCGCTCCAAGTACATTCCATACGATTTTATTCTTGTCTGCTGCGAAAAGGAGTAAATCTCCCGGCTTTCCGTTCATCTTTGCAACAAGTGCATCAAGCTCAGCTTCTGTCATAAACTTGGCAAATGATGACTTGTATGTGCCATCCTCATTGATGCACAGATAAGCAAGTCCCTTTGCTCCACAGCCCTTTGCGTGCTCTACAAGCTTGTCAATCTTCTTACGAGGCATCTTTGCCTGTCCCTCTACATTGATACCGCGGACAGAGCCACCGTTTTCAAGAGCTCCTGTGAATACTCCAAAGCCACAGTCCTTTACCACTTCCGAAACATCGCAAAGCTCCATACCAAAGCGTGTATCAGGCTTGTCAGAACCAAATCTGTCCATAGCCTCCTGCCAAGGCATACGCTTAAACGGAATCTCAACATCCACATTTATGACCTCTTTAAAAAGGTGCTTTAACAGTCTCTCATTTACCTCGATTACATCATCGATATCTACGAATGAAAGCTCCATATCTGCCTGTGTAAACTCAGGCTGTCTGTCTGCACGCAGATCCTCGTCACGGAAGCATCGTGCAATCTGGAAATATCTGTCATAGCCTGAAGCCATCAGAAGCTGCTTAAAGAGCTGTGGTGACTGTGGAAGCGCATAAAAATGTCCGTGGTGTATACGGCTTGGCACGAGATAATCTCTTGCTCCCTCCGGTGTAGACTTGCAAAGGATTGGTGTCTCTATCTCCAAAAAGCCCTCGTTTGCCATAAAGTCACGCATCACACGAAGCACATTGCTTCTGAGCATGAGATTTCTCTGGATATCAGGGCGGCGAAGATCAAGATAACGGTATTTAAGTCTGATGTCCTCGCTGGTCTTTGAATTCTCCTCAATCTGGAATGGAGGTGTCTGTGCCTCTGAAAGCACTCTGATTGATGTAGCGATAACCTCGATATCACCTGTCTTTAAGTTCTCATTGACAGCAGCTGTTCTCTTCTGGACAGTTCCCTCAACTGCAATGACGAACTCACTTCTTAAGGTGCCTGCCTTTTCAAAGCCCTCTGCACCTACATTTTCCTCGCCGAATACTATCTGAAGTATTCCGCTTCTGTCTCTTAAATCTACGAAAATGAGACTTCCTAAATTTCTTCTCTTCTGTACCCAGCCCATCACGGTGACCTTCTCACCGATATTGGCATTTGATACCTCTGTACATCTATGGCTTCTATGTAAGCCCTGCATTGATTCTGCCATTTTATACTCCTTATATTTCTACTATATATTTATTCTAATAACTGTTTGGTACCGCTGCTACACAGCTAATCTGCTGCTTATCAGATTCCTATCTGTTAAAGAACTCAACAAACTCCTCGTAGCCCTCTTTCATAAGCTGCTCCTTCTGGAATTTCTTGTTCTTGTTCATGCGCACAACAAGCACCTGCTGTCCGTTTGCTCTTGCGTCTTTTGCCTGGTTCATGACATCAACAAGCTTGTCTGCCGGATATTTCTTCTCAACCAGATAAGCCACCTTCTTTGGACTCTCAGGAATCTTGAAGCCGCTCTCCATGAGAAGCAGGATAATTCTCTCAAAACCGATTGAAAAACCACAGGCCGGTACATCATTTCCGGTGAACTTTCCAATCATCTTGTCATATCGTCCGCCACCGCCACAAGCTGCGCCAAGCTCAGGCATTGATATCTCAAAAATAGTTCCTGTGTAGTAGCTCATTCCACGAACAAGTGTAGGGTCAAATACGAGCTCAAACTTTGCTCCCTTTGTGGCATTGACAGCCGTAGCTATCTCTGTCATATTTGTAACCACTTCTTCGTCTAAATATTCACCAAGCTTTTCTGAAAGTATATTTACACCCTCAGTGACATCCCTTGTCTGCTCCAAAAGCTTGAACAAATCAAGATATTTGTCAATATTTTCCTGTGGGTAGCCATCCTGTGCAAGCTCACTTGCAACGCCTTCCACTCCTATCTTGTCCATCTTATCGAGTGTGATAAATACGCTGTCGTAGTCCTCCTCAGCGAAACCACTGTAAGCAGCCATTGCCTTTAGGATTCTTCTCTCGTTGATTCTTATCTCAAAGTTCTCGAAGCCGAGTCTGCCGATTGTGGTAGTGGTTGCTGTAATCAGCTCTATCTCTGCCAGATTGCTTGGCTCTCCGAGTATATCTATATCACACTGTGTAAACTGTCTGTAGCGGCCTCTCTGAGGTCTGTCTGCTCTCCACACACTGCCCATCTGAAGTGCCTTAAACGGCGATGGCAGGTTGTTGGCATTGTTTGAATAATATCTTGAAAGTGGCACTGTAAGGTCATAGCGCATTCCAAAGTCTACTACATCCGACTCTTCCTTTGCTGTCTCCAGATTCAGCTTCTCGCCTCTCTTCATTACCTTGAAGATCAGCTTCTCATTTTCTCCGCCCTGCTTACTTGTGAGATTTGCTATATTCTCCATGCATGGTGTCTCTATCGGTGTAAATCCGAAGCTTCTGTATGTATCCTTGATCACACTTGTCACATAATCACGGATTTCCATCTCTGCAGGTAATATATCCTTCATGCCGTTGACCGGCTTTTTGCTCAGTGCCATTTGGTTTCCTCCATCTATATTAAAATATTGAATTCATTAGCTATTCTATTATACTTTTCGGTTTTGCAATCGTCAAGGGTTTATGGTAATTATACGGACTGCAAAGATAACGAGCATCTGCTGTGAACGGTTGCAAATGCTAATGCATATCTACTGCGGCGGATTGCAGATGCTAATGCACATCTACTGCGGCGGATTGCAGATGCCACACGGAGACAAGCCCATGGATTTTGCTTCATCAAGCGTTACCTCTGTGTCACTCTTTTTCAAGGTCCGACAGCCCGCCCGGTGGTATTTCTTGCCGGTTGCTGTGATATGAACCATCGTCTCGCTGTTTGAGGAATCTGCAGCGCTATTTTCTGCTGCTGAGCTGTCTGAGCCTGATGATGTAATTCCTGTGGTGCCATCCAGCCAGCTGTCACCATTCTCATAGTTTATTCCGACTCCGGGCTGCACATTATAGCAATAGACATTAAAAAATATGCCGCCACCGTTATCCTCAACCGACTTTGCCTCTATGAGAACGCCATTTGCAACTAGATTGCTACCCGAGAACATCGGAGTCACTCTGTAAAGCACATGATTTCCTGTATTGTTTACATAATCCGCTACCAGATTCTCAAACGGAAGCATCCCCTCCACATTCAGGTATCTCGTACCGGTAATAAGATTCTTCGGATTGGCATTCTCGCCGGCAAGCTGATAGCCAATAAGATGACAGCGATTATATAAATACCTGTCCTTTATCACATCATACTTCACCGTATGCCAACCTGATGGCTTTATCATGCCTATCTTGCCACGCTCCTCAGTCGGCATGATATCCTTGCAGATATTGGCATAAGCCACACCGCATCTGCCAAATGAATCCAAATCACTGTAATTTTCAAAAGCAGTGGTAGTCATATCGCTGTCCGTAAAAAAAGGCTCATTATTGTTTACAGCCACATATGCCTTGCTATCATATGCAGGAATCGCATCGAGGGAAACGTAGGAATTGTTATTTACCAAATCCTCCTGCGGCCCATCCACTTTATCCTTGCTGCCTAAAGCACCGGAAGAATCCTCACCTGCCACTACAGCTCCTGTGGCATTCCCGGCACCTTCAGTGCCTGATAAATCAGTGGAGGTACAGCCTGTAAAAATTGTAGCAATTGCAAGTAACTCACATAGTGTAATTGCAGCTGTTTTCCTTAACTTTAGCCATATGTTCATATAAAATCACTCTTTCTATCAATCGATTGATATTGGATTTTCCCTAATTACAATAAATTAAATGAATACTTAAATTACTAAACATAATATACTTTTATTTCCTCTCTTCGTTTATTATAGCAAACATTTGTTTGTTTTTCAACCCTTGCTGTAAAGCTATACATTCCCCACTATTTGGACAGTTACTGTTCACACCTAACAGTATGACCAGCGACGCTCTCCTAGGTGGATTACCACCACAGCGTAAGGGCCGTAAGCCCCGCCCGGTCGTGGTGCACACGGACTCTCGTGAGAGCGCATAGCGAAGCTGGTTAGATACTGTAGGATTATGCCCATGAAGAGCAGAAATGACTTGCCAAGGAAGGCAAGTCAAGGAGAACCGCGCCATGGAAGGCGCGTTTCGACGGTTTCGTCAAGCCTAGAAAAACTCAAAGGCATAATCCGTACAGTATCTTAACAGCGCAGCATAGCGAAAACGAGAGTCCGTGTGCACCACAACCGGACGGAGCTTACGGCTCGAACCAACTAAAAAAGCCACCCAGGCATAACACCCGGTGTGGCTTTTAATCATGTATTATGAAATTATACGAATCACCTAATGTGAATCAATACTGCTATATTGCAGAACAAATCTACTCGCAAAGCTTAGAAAACTCATCCGCAACAAACTGAACCTTGGTTCCGATAATAACCTGAACAGAATTCTTGCCAGGCTTCATAACGCCTGCAACACCTGCAGATTTAATCTTCTTGTCATCAACCTGAGTGATATCCTTAACCTCAAGTCTGAGTCTTGTGATGCAGTTGTCAATGCTTGCAATATTGTCTTTGCCACCGCAGCCCTCAAGAATAGTCTTTGCTACTGCTGTGTAGTCATTGTTAGAAAGCACTGCCTTCTTCTCTGCCTCAACATCATCGTCCTCTCTACCAGGGGTCTTAAGATCCCATTTCTTGATAGCGAAATAGAATACAATGTAGAATACGATAAAAGCTGCGATTCCAAGAGGAATGATGAGCCATGTCCTTGCTGCAGCCGGAAGTGAAGATGAGAATAATAAATCCATCGCACCGGCTGAGAATGAGAAGCCTGCTCTAAATCCAAGAGCTACTGTAATCATTGTGAAAATACCATAAAGTAAAGCATAAATCACATAGAGACCAGGAGCAAGGAACATAAATGCAAACTCGAAAGGCTCTGTAACACCACAGATGAATGCACAGATAGCTGCAGAAGCAAGGATACCGATGGCAGCCTTTTTCTTAGCAGGCTTTGCGCACTTAACCATAGCAAGTGCTGCACCAGGAATACCAAACATCATACATGGGAAGAAACCTGACATGTACATTCCGAGGCTCCATGAAACATCCTTTGATGTCTCGCCTGCCCAGAAATGTTTGAGGTCTCCAAGTCCGATAGTATCGAACCAGAATACATTGTTTAATGCGTGGTGTAATCCTGTAGGAATTAACAGACGGTTCAGGAATGCATAGATACCTGCACCGACTACATCAAAACCAACGATTGCTTTACCGATAGATACAAGAGCACCGAAAAGTAATGGCCATACAAACAGTAATACTACAGATACAAGGATTGAAACAACACCTGCGATAATTGCTACGCAACGCTTGCCACTGAAGAATGACAGCCAGTCAGGAAGCTTTGTATCCTTAAATCTGTTGTAACACAAAGAACCAATAACACCGGCTAAGATACCGATAAATGGGTTTGCAATCTTGTCGAATGCAAGTGTCTTTGTAGCGCTGTCAGCGATAGATGGCATGATTTTTGTAACAAAGTCTGTAGACAGGAGTGTTGTCATCATCAGCCATGAAGCTAAAGCTGCAATACCGCCAGTACCGTCGTTCTTATCCGACATACCGACACCAACGCCGATTACAAAAAGGATGGCCATGTTGTCAATCAAAGCGCCCCCTGCTTTAACTAAAAACAGACCTATTAAATTACGTACACCCTCGATGTCACCACCCTGCATGGTTGCAGGACATAAATAATATCCAATACCCATGAGGATACCACAGATAGGAAGTACTGCTACGGGAAGCATTAAAGCTTTACCCAGTTTTTGAAGAAATTTCATAAATTTCCCCTCCTTTACATTATGTATACTAAACTGGAGATACTCCAATAAAGTTCGTTATTATTATACAAATCTACGCGAGACTTAAAATCTCATCACCGGCGGATACATTTCCCTCTTTGAGCATCTTTATCTCACTATAATCAGCAGTGTTGCCAATTAAAACCGGAGTAATGACATTAAGATCTGCTGCCTTAATCTGCTCCAGGTCAGCCTCCATCAAAAGGTCACCCTTCTTCACCTGATCACCAACGGAAATATGTGATGTAAAAGGATCACCCTTTAGTGTCACTGTATCCAGACCAATGTGCAAAAGCAGCTCGACTCCCTGAGTGGTCGTCATGGTAAAAGCATGAAGCGTATCAAATACAGCTGTCACCTCGCCATCCGCCGGAGCGTAAAACCTGCCCTCAGAAGGAATCACGGCCACGCCGTCTCCCAATATCTTCTCAGAAAAAGTAGGATCCGGAACCTCTGTAATAGGAACCACTCTGCCGTTGCACGGAGAACAGATCACCTTTCCCTTTGACTTATTCTTAAAAAAACCTAACATGATATCTCCTTTCCGTCGATATACACACTAACAATATCCAAATCATCATTGAGAAGCACAAAATCTGCTCTCTTTCCTGCAGAAATGCTGCCTGCTTCATCATAGATGCCAATCTCCTTAGCCGGATTGGCTGTAGCACACATAATTGCCTCCTCAAGCGGAATACCTGCCTGCCTTACTGTGAAACGCATACAATCCATCAGATTGGTTGCCGAGCCGGCAATTGTCCCATCATGAAGTGTGGCAAGCGGACCTCTGACCGTCACTGCCTGTCCACCGAGTGTATACTCTCCATCCTCAAGCCCTGTGGCTCTCATGCTGTCACTTATTAAAATCATGCGCTTCGCACCAAACATGGCAAATGTTGCCCTGATAACCGACGGATGAATATGCACTCCGTCACAAATGAGCTCCGCATGACACTTTTCTGAATCTCTCACAGCCCCGATAACTCCCGGATTTCTGTGATGAAGCGGTGGCATCGCATTATACAAATGTGTAGCATGGCTTGCACCATGCTCAATAGCCTCTACCGCGGTGTCATAATCAGCCGCCGTATGTGCGATTGAAACCACAACACTTCCTCTTACCCTGTCTATAAAATCAATCGCGCCCGGCTCTTCCGGAGCGATATCTACAAGCTTTATCAAGCCATGGGCCACATCCTGAAGCTCACAGAAATAATCATAATCACATCGCATGATATTCTCTGCCGCCTGTGCGCCCTTTTTAGAAGGACTGATAAAAGGTCCCTCCATATTGATACCTACAAGATGTGCACCACCATGATAATTATAATCACCGGCATTTTTCATGACACTCAAAAGCTCATCCCTTTGAATGGTCATAGTCGCCGGACACACGCTCGTCACTCCGATAGAAGCCTCGTATGCTGTAATCACATCAAGCGCTTCTTTGGTGCCGTCACACATATCAGCTCCCTTGCATCCATGAAAATGAATATCCACAAGACCCGGTATCATGATAAGACCTGATGCATCTATACTCTCCTGCTGTGTGCTGTCAGCAGCCGCATCCGTGTCAGCTGTTCTCTCCAAAACACTGTCAAAACGGCCATCCTTAACGACAACATCGCCTTGCATAAAGCTGCCATCCTCTGTAAATACCCTTGCATTTTTTATTATCATATATATGCACCTTCTAACTAAAAAACATCTACAAACAACTCAGAGCAGCCTCATCCGCTACAAGCGTAACATCATTGTGCAGCTGTAATACAGAAGCCGGCACCTGTGGTGTAATCGGTCCAAAGAAAGCCTTGTGCACAATCTCTGCCTTATCCTCACCACTTGCAACAATAAGAATCTTCTTAGCCTGCATGATGGTCTTGATGCCCATTGTATAAGCCTGCTTCGGAACATCATCAGCCGATGCAAAGAAGCGCTTATTGGCCTCAATAGTAGACTCTGTCAGATCCACACAGTGTACCTGCTTGTCAAAAGACTCGCCCGGCTCATTAAAACCGATATGGCCATTGTGTCCGATACCAAGAAGCTGTAAATCAACACCGCCAAGAGACTGAATCAGCTCTGTATAGCGCTTGCACTCCTTCTGTGAATCCGGCTCCATGCCGTTTGGCAGGTGAGTATTCTCAATCGGAATATTCACATGATCAAACAAATTCTGATGCATAAAATAATAGTAGCTCTGGTCATTCTCACGGCTTAGTCCCTTGTACTCATCAAGGTTCACCGTCATAACCTCTGAGAAGTCCAAATCCCCCTTCTTGAACCACTCAACGAGCTGCTTATACAAGCCGATAGGTGTAGAGCCTGTAGCCAGTCCCAATACACAATTAGGCTTCATAATCACCTGTGCCGATACGATATTTGCAGCCTTTCTGCTCATATCTGCATAATCCTTAGCATGATATATTCTCATGAAAAATCCCCCCAATTCGTAAAATATAACCAATACTATCTGCACAACCTTCAAATGTGCTGTTC
>ENA-OURS01002493-OURS01002493.1-human-gut-metagenome-genome-assembly--contig:-NODE-2493-length-12988-cov-6.594062_pt1 | contig 12988 bp, 14 predicted proteins | sample MGYA00242109_ERZ509010 | MGnify/ENA primary metagenome ERZ509010 (study PRJEB26280, sample SAMEA2338774) | human gut metagenome | biome: human gut; feature: human-associated habitat; material: faeces... | reverse complement strand
CGGTACGTCGGGCTGCGCGGGCAGCGTCAGCGTCACATCGCCGCTGGTCGTCTCCGCCTCCAGCTTTGCCGGCAGGACATCCAGCATCAGCTCCACGGAGCCGCTGACGCTGTCGATCTCCAGCTGTCCGGTGCGGACGCTGCCGCCGATGGCTCCGCTGGTGGTGGACAGCGAGATCTCCTCGGCGTTGGCGGCATGCACCGTGACCGTGCCGCTGACGCTGGACACATCCAGTTCCTGAAGCGTCAGCGTGTCCTCCTCCGTCAGATCCACGGACACATCGGCGCTGACCGCGTTGATATCCAGCTCGTGCAGCACCATGCTGCGGGGCAGCTTCACCGTCAGGTGTTTTTTCTCCGAGGCGCTGACCGTCAGCGGCTGGGAGAGGATGTCCAGCGTGCTGTCATCCTCGTCCACCCGCCATTCCATCTTCAGCGACACATCGCCGCCGTCCATCATCGTCTCCGAAAGCTCGATGCCCTGTCCGTCGTACAGCTCCACCGTCACACGGCCGGACGTCCAGTCAATATGAATGGAGCGAAACCCATTGAGCTGCACGATATCCGCATCTCCTGCGCTGTACCCCGCGTCCGGCTCCGCCGCGCCCTCCACATCGCCGCGGTTCGGCGGGGGCGTCTGTGTGCAGGCCGTCAGCGCCAGCGCCATGACCAGCGCCATCAGCAGCGCAATACCTCTTTTCATATGTGCATACCTCACTTCCGCAGCTTTTCCCAAATAGTGATCTCCCCTGCTTCGCGGGTGCGATCCATGTCGATGACCCGCTGGTTCCGGCTGCCCCGGAACTGGAGGGAGATGTCCTTCAGCTCTTTGACAAACCGCCCGTCCACCAGCACGTTGATGCAGGCCAGCAGCTCGTCCGTCACCTCGCACCGGGGATAGCTGCCGCTGCGCAGCAGCTCGTCCTCCAGCCGGAAGCCGGTGAAGCACCAGACGGTCTTATCCGGGTACTTCTCCCGCACCTCCCGCAGCAGGGGCAGCAGCTCCCGCTGGTTCCGGGGCTCAAAGGGCTCGCCGCCCAGCACCGTCAGTCCGTTGACAAAGGGCTTGTCCAGCTCGGCGAAGATCTCCGCCTTCGTCTCGTCGGTGAACGCCCGGCCATAGTCGAAGTCCCATGTCTGGGGCTGGAAGCAGTCCGGGCAGTGGTTGGTGCAGCCGGAGACAAACAGCGTCACCCGCACGCCGATGCCGTTGGCGATATCACATTTTTTCAGTTCTCCGTAATGCATAGCGGCCTCCTGTGGATGGGATGATACCCGATAAATATGAAGGGATTATGAACAGGCGGAAAAAGGCGGGCGTCCGCCCGCCTTTTTCCGCGTCTTGCTTACAGGTGCAGCACGCGATCCTTGATCTCCTGCGTGCGGCCCTGATTCCAGAACTGGGTGCCGATGTAGCCGCAGGTACGCCGGGCCACGTTCATCTTGTCCTGATCGGTGTTGCCGCACTGGGGGCAGCGCCAGATCAGCTTGCCGTCCCGCTCCACGATCTCGATCTCGCCGTCCCAGCCGCACACCTGACAATAGTCGCTCTTGGTGTTCAGCTCGGCGTAGATGATGTGGTCGTAGATGAACTTCATGACCTCCAGCACCGCGTCCAGATTGTTCTGCATGTCCGGCACCTCCACATAGCTGATGGCGCCGCCGGGGGACAGGTGCTGGAACTGGGCCTCGAACTCCAGCTTCTTGAAGGCGTCGATAGGCTCCGTCACATGGACGTGGTAGCTGTTGGTGATATAGCCCTTGTCGGTGATGCCCTCCACCACGCCGAATCGCTTTTGCAGGCACTTGGCAAATTTATAGGTGGTGGACTCCAGCGGCGTGCCGTACAGGGAGAAGTCGATGTTGTGCTGGGTCTTCCACTTCTTGCAGGCGGCGTTCAGCGCGTTCATGATCTCCAGCGCAAAGGGGGTGGCGCTGGGGTCGGTGTGGGATTTGCCGGTCATGTACTTCACGCACTCGTACAGGCCCGCGTAGCCCAGGGAGATGGTGGAGTAGCCGCCGTACAGCAGCTTGTCGATGGGCTCGCCCTTCTTCAGGCGGGCGCAGGCGCCGTACTGCCACAGGATGGGCGCGGCATCGGACAGCGTACCCTTCAGCCGTTCATGGCGGCACAGCAGCGCCCGGTGGCACAGCTCCATGCGCTCGTCGAAGATGCGCCAGAACTTTTCGATGTTGCCGCCGGAGCTGAGGGCGATATCCGGCAGGTTCACCGTCACCACGCCCTGATTGAACCGGCCGTAGTACTTGGGCTGGCCGTTTTCATCCACATAGGGGGTCAGGAAGCTGCGGCAGCCCATGCAGGGGTAGCAGTGGCCCTGCCCGTTCTTATCCACCTTCAGCTCCAGCATCTTCTTCTCGCTGATATAGTCGGGCACCATGCGCTTGGCGGTGCACTTGGCCGCCAGCTTCGTCAGGTACCAGTACTTGCTGTCCTCGCGGATGTTGTCCTCCTCCAGCACATAGATGAGCTTGGGGAACGCCGGGGTGACCCACACGCCCTTTTCGTTCTTCACGCCCTGATACCGCTGGAGCAGCATCTCCTCAATGATGACGGCCAGATCGGCCTTCTCCCGCTCGTTCCGGGCCTCGCCCAGATACATGAACACGGTGATGAACGGGGCCTGTCCGTTGGTGGTCAGCAGCGTCACCACCTGATACTGGATGGTCTGCACGCCGCGGCGGATCTCCTCCCGCAGGCGCTTTTCCGCCACGGAGTTGATCTGATCCTCCGTCACCGACACGCCCACGGCGTCAAACTCGTCCCGGACGTTGGCGCGGATCTTCTCCCGGCTCACCTGCACGAAGGGGGCCAGATGGGTCAGGGAGATGGACTGCCCGCCGTACTGGTTGCTGGCCACCTGCGCCACGATCTGGGTGGCGATGTTGCAGGCGGTGGCGAAGCTGTGGGGCTTTTCGATGAGCGTACCGGTGATGACGGTGCCGTTCTGCAGCATGTCCTCCAGATTCACCAGATCGCAGTTATGCATATGCTGGGCGTAGTAATCCGTGTCGTGGAAGTGGATGATGCCCTCGTTGTGGGCGTCCACGATGTCCTTGGGCAGCAGAATGCGGTTGGTGATGTCGCGGCTGACCTCGCCGGCCATGTAGTCACGCTGGGTGGAGTTCACCACCGGGTTCTTGTTGGAGTTCTCCTGCTTGGCCTCCTCGTTGTTGCACTCGATCAGGCTGAGGATCTTGTCATCGGTGGTGTTGGACTTACGCACCAGAGAACGGGTGTAGCGGTACGTGATGTAGTGCTTGGCCACCTCGAAGGCGCCGTGGGCCATGATGTAGTGCTCCACCATGTCCTGGATCTCCTCCACGGTGGGGGCACGGTTCATCTTCTGGCACTGCAGCTCCACGGACTCGGCGATCCGCTGGATCTGCACCGGCGTCATCCGGTCCGCCTCCTCCACAGCCTCGTTGGCCTTTGTGACGGCAATGATGATCTTGGTGATATCGAAGCCCACCTCGGCGCCGTTTCTCTTAATGATCCTCATGGGGCATCCTCCTTCGTCGTTTTTCTATCTCTTGTCCCATATATAGGGGATAGGTACGAATGTCTTGGTTCCATCATACACTACATCTTGTGCCATTGCAAGAGGATAAAACCAAAATATAGAAAAACTCCTGCCAAAAAGCAGAGATGATTTTTGTGTATCCTGCCCAAAAGCGTCTCCGCCGCCCACAAGATATAGTGTCGGCCTCTGCCCATTCCGGCACAAAATATGGGTGCGGCGGCGTACCGCGCCCCGCCCCTGCGCCGCCGGAAAAATCCGGCATTGCGTCGAAAGGCCAGATATGGTATACTGAGTTGATTTTTGAAGTCTGACGGGGCATTTCCGGCCCCGGAGAAAGGAGGGAAAACGCCTTGCGTCCGGACATCCGCTCACTGCTGCACGGCATCTTCAATCTGATCCTGCCGTTCTTTGCCTACGATCTGGCGGGCCTGCTGGTCTTTTCCCTGACCGTGGGCGACTATACGCCGTGGACGGCGGTGTGGCCCATGACCATCCTCACGGCGCTGCCGTTCCTGTCCGATCTCATCGGCGTGGTGCTGGGTGCGGTGCGCTATGCCAGAACAGGGCGTACCTGCGCGCTGCTGGGCATCATCTTCTCCGTGGGCGGCGCGGCGCTGTACTACATGCTCCGTTTCCAGCTGGGCTTTACCCTGTTCGGGATGCTGGCCTGATATTCTCTGCTAAGGAGGGCGCGGTATGCGGCCTGAGTTCATTACGGTGGGCACCGTTGTCAACGCCCACGGCATCCGGGGCGAGGTGAAGGTGAACCCCGCCGGCTTTGATCCGGCATTCATCTCCTCGTTCCGCACTCTGTATATCAACGGGAAGGAGACAAAGGTCGCCGCCGCCCGCGTCCACAAGTCCACGGTGCTGCTGACACTGCCCGGTGTGGATACCATGGACGATGCGCTGGCGCTGAAGGGCCGTACCGTGGCCATCCGCCGCACCGACGCCCATCTGCCCAGAGGGCAGTTCTTCGACGAGGAGCTGGAGGGCTGCGCCGTGGTGGACGATGCCACCGGCGAGGAGCTTGGACGGCTGGACAAGGTGCTGTCCTACCCGGCCCACAAGGTCTATCAGGTGCGGGGCGGCGCCCACGAGTACCTGATCCCCGCCGTGCCTGACGTGTTCATCGTCTCCGCCGACCCGGATGCGGAGGTCATCCGCGTTCGCATGATGAAAGGACTGGCCACCGATGAGGATTGACATTATGACTCTGTTCCCCGACGCGGTGGACGCCATGATGAAGGCGTCCATCATCGGACGGGCGCAGGAGCGGGGGTTCGTCACCATCCGCACACACCAGATCCGGGAGTTCACCACCAACAAGCAGATGCAGGTGGATGATTACCCCTACGGCGGCGGGCGGGGCGCGGTGATGCAGGCCGATCCGCTGTACCGCTGCTGGCAGCATATCTGCGACGAGGCCGGCGGGCGGGTACACACCATCTATATGTCCCCCTGCGGCCGGGTACTGACCCAGCAGGTGGCACGGGAGCTGAAGGCACAGTATGACCATCTGATCTTAGTCTGCGGCCACTATGAAGGTGTGGACCAGCGGTTTCTTGACGAGTGTGTGGACGAGGAGATCTCCATGGGCGATTTCGTCGTCACCGGCGGCGAGATCCCGGCCATGGCGCTGGCAGACTGCCTGTGCCGCATGGCGCCCGGCGTCCTGCCGGAGGAGAGCTGCTACACCGACGAGAGCCACTGGAACGGTCTGCTGGAGTACCCCCAGTACTCCCGGCCCGAGGAGTGGCACGGCCGCAAGGTGCCGGAGGTGCTGCTCAGCGGTCATCACGGCAACGTGGCGGATTGGCGCACCCGGGAGAGCTACAAGCGCACCATGGCACGGCGCCCCGACCTGTGGGAGAAGTTCGATCTGACGCAGGTACACAGCCGCCACGACAAAAAGGTGCTGGCGCAGGCGCTGGCGGAGTACGAGGCGGCGCAGCGGCCCGCTGAAGCGGACACAGAAGCAGAATAAAGCGGGAGACGGGTCATGCCCGTCTCCTTTTTTCATGCCCTACGGTAAGATAAAGAGCCTGAGGGCGTACCCTCAGGCTCTTATGGGATCAATAATAACGCTTATTGCGGTTCTTGCGCGCGGCCTCGGACTTCTTGCGGCGCTTGACACTGGGGCTTTCATAGCACTCTCTCTTGCGCACCTCGGCCAGAACGCCTGCCTTGGCGCAGCTTCTCTTGAAACGCTTCAGAGCGCTGTCCAGGGACTCGCCTTCCTTGACGTGGACTTCAGACATCTATATTTCCCTCCCTCCGATGCACCCGGCTCGATCCTGGGTGCTCTTTAAGAGCCATTCGCATGACTAACGGGTGTATTATACCGATGAAATGGCGCCTTGTCAAGCTATTTCCCGCAAAAAACTACGATTTTACTTGGCAGGCTTAACGATGAGGTTCACCAGCTTGTTCTTCACCAGAATGGTCTTGACCACGGACATGCCCTCCACGGCCTTTTTCACCTTGTCGGTGTCCATGGCGGCGGCCACCACGGCGGCCTCGCCGCTGTCCATGGGGACGGTGACGGTGCCCTTCAGCTTGCCGTTGACCTGCACGGCCATCTCCACATGGGAGTCCACGGTCTTGGCCTCGTCATGGGCGGGCCACGCCATCTGCATGGCCATCTTGCCGTACTTGGCGGCAAAGCCCATGTTCTCCCACATCTCCTCCACCATATGGGGGGCGAAGGGGCTCAGCAGCAGGCACAGCATCTCCACATCACCCTTGGAGCAGCCGTTGGCGTAGAATTCGTTGACCATGGTCATCATGGCGGCGATAGCGGTGTTCATCTTCAGCTCGTCGATGTCCTGCGTCACCTTCTTGATGGTCTTGTGGACGATGGACTCGTTCTTGGCGGAGACGCCCTCCTCGGCGGCGGCGATATCCTGCAGGTTGAAGCAGCGGTCGAGGAAGCGCTTGCTGCCCTTGACGGCCTCGTTGCTCCAGCTGACGGCCTTCTCGAAATCGCCGATGAACATGATGTGCAGACGCATGGTGTCCGCGCCGTACTGCGCCACGATGTCGTTGGGGTTTACCACGTTGCCGCGGGACTTGGACATCTTCTCGCCGCCCTCGCCCAGGATCATGCCGTGGCTGGTGCGCTTGGCGTAAGGCTCCTTGGTGGGCACCACGCCGATATCGTACAGGAACTTATGCCAGAACCGGGAGTACAGCAGATGCAGGGTGGTATGCTCCATACCGCCGTTGTACCAGTCCACGGGAGACCAGTAGTCCAGCGCCTCCCTGCTGGCCAGCGCCTTGTCGTTGTGGGGATCCATATACCGCAGGAAGTACCAGCTGGAGCCGGCCCACTGGGGCATGGTGTCCGTTTCGCGCTTGGCGGGGCCGCCGCAGCAGGGGCAGGTGGTGTTGACCCAGTCGGTCATCTTGCTCAGGGGGCTCTCGCCGTCGTCGGTGGGCTCGTAGCTCTCCACCTGCGGCAGCACCAGCGGCAGCTGCTCCTCCGGCAGAGCCACCCAGCCGCACTTCTCGCAGTTCACCAGCGGGATGGGCTCGCCCCAGTAGCGCTGGCGGGAGAACACCCAGTCGCGCAGCTTGTAGTTGACCTTCTCCTTGCCGAAGCCCTGCTCCACCACATACTTCTTCATGGCGGGGATGGCCTCCTTCACGGTCATGCCGTTGAGGAAGCCGGAGTTGACCATGACGGCGCTGTCGTCCTTGGCCACGAAGGCCTCCTTGGTGATGTCGCCGCCCTTGACCACCTCGATGATGGGCAGGCCGAACTTCCTGGCGAACTCCCAGTCGCGCTGGTCGTGGCCGGGCACACCCATGACAATGCCGGTGCCGTAGCCCATGAGGACATAGTCGGACACGAACATGGGCAGGGCCTGATGGGTCACGGGGTTCATGACCTCGATGCCCTCCAGCCGCACGCCGGTCTTTTCCTTGTTCAGCTCGCCGCGCTCAAAGTCGGACTTGTGAGCCGCCTCGTCCTGATACGCCGCCACGGCGTCCCAGTTTTTGATGAGGGGCTGCCACTTCTTCAGCAGCGGATGCTCCGGGGAGATGACCATGTAGGTGGTGCCGAACAGGGTGTCGGCACGGGTGGTGTACACCGTGACCTCATCGTCCACGTTGGTCTTGAACGTCACCTCGGCGCCGGTGGAGCGGCCGATCCAGTTGCGCTGCTGGATCTTCACGCGCTCGATGAAGTCCACGTCGTCCAGATCGTCGATGAGCCGCTGGGCATAGGCGGTGATCTTCAGCATCCACTGGCTCTTTTCCTTGCGGATGACCTCGCTGCCGCAGCGCTCGCACACGCCGTTGACCACTTCCTCGTTGGCCAGCACGCACTTGCAGCTGGTACACCAGTTCACGGGCATGGTGGTCTTGTAGGCCAGACCGTGCTTGAACATCTGCAGGAAGATCCACTGCGTCCACTTGTAATAGTTGGGGTCGGTGGTGTCCACGCAGCGATCCCAGTCGAAGCCGTAGCCCAGCATCTTCAGCTGGCTGGTGAAGTTTTCGATGTTGTTCTTCGTCACCACAGCCGGATGGATGTGGTTCTTGATGGCGTAGTTCTCCGTGGGCAGGCCGAAGGCGTCAAAGCCGATGGGGAACAGGACGTTGTAGCCCTCCATCCGCTTTTTGCGGGTGACGATGTCCATGGCGGTAAAGGGCCGGGGATGACCCACATGCAGGCCCTGTCCGGAGGGATAGGGGAACTCGATAAGTCCGTAGAACTTGGGGCGCTTGTCGCCGGTGACGGCGGCGTAGGGCTTGGTCTTTTCCCAGTTGGCCTGCCACTTCTTTTCAATGGCCGCAAAATCGTAATTCATGCTGCTTCTCCTTACAATATCTGAATTTTTCTGTCTGCAAAAAAACATCCCTGACCGTTTTCAACGGTCAGGGACGTGTCATGACGTGTTACCACCCTGCTGCCGCCGCCGGTCGCCCGGACGGCGCTCAGTCCCCCTCTTGTAAGGGGCCGCGCCTGTAACGGTGCGCTTCCGTCCCGCCCTGTTCAGGCGGGATGCTCCGGGGCCAGTACAGCGAAGCGCCCCCACCGGCTCACACCAGCCGCCGGCTCTCTTTCGGCGGGCCTGCTTCGTCTTTTTCCCATCCTTGCATCTTGTGATATCAAGGCTTATTTTATCTCTTTTTTGCCGATTGTCAAGCCCTCTTTTTCGTCATAATGACAATTTTTACGCAGAAGCTCCTCCTCACGGGCGCAGGAGGTCACATACAGTTCCTCGCACCCGCGCTGGGCCTCGATGAGAAGTGTCACCGCCTGCTCCATGGCGTCCATCGCCGCCAGATACATGGCTTTGTAGTCTGCCATTTTTCCACCCCCCCCGCCCCCAGTATATCACATTGTGCATATATCCACAATATTGATTTTGGCATTTTCCCATATAATAAACGTATCTGCGGTACGGGGGGTGAACGCCATTTTTGATTACAGTCCTTTGTGGGAGACGATGCGCAGAAATGGCGTGTCCCAGTACTATCTGCTGCAAAACGGCATCGACAACAAGACACTGGATTCGCTGAAGAAGAACCGGAACATCACCATGGTCACGCTGGAAAAGCTGTGCCGTCTGGTGGGCTGCACGCCCAACGACGTAGTGCGCATCGTACCGTGATGGGCCATATCCTGTCCGGCTTATCATGTGGGCGGAATGACCGGCAGACAGGGGTGTTGACATGCGGAATCGCATCAAGGATCTACGTGATGACCACGACATGACGCAGCAGCAGGTGGCGGACGCCATCGGCATCACGCAGCGCAAATACAGCTATGTGGAAACGGGGACGCAGCCGCTGACGGATGAGCTGCTGTGCGCGCTGGCCGACCTTTACGGCGTCAGCGCGGACTATCTGCTGTGCCGCACCGACACGCCGCAGCCGTATCCGAGGAAGAAGTAATGCCCCCTGCGGGGCGCAAGAAAGCATCAGGCCGCTTTCAGCGGCCTGATGCTTTTTATTTTCCGCTTATTCGTGGTCGTCGGTGACGCCGGTGAGATCCAGCGGCTTACCGTCCCGCCACAGGCGCTCCAGCCCGTAGAACTCCCGTGCCTCGTGGTTGAACACATGGACGGCGATGCAGCCGTAGTCCAGCAGCACCCATGTGCCGCCGCGGTAGCCCTCCCGGTGCAGCGGCTCCTCGCCGGCCTCCTCGTGGAGCACCTTCTCCACGTTGTCCACCAGCGCGTTGATCTGGGTGTTGCTGGAGCCGGTGGCCAGCACGAAATAATCCGCCAGCGTGGTCAGATCGGCGATCTCCAGCGCCTGGATCTCCCTACCCTTCTTGTCGGACAGTGCGCGGGCCGCCAGCAGGGCCAGTTCCTTCGGTGTTTTCATCGTATCCCTCTTTTCAATAAGTAGTCCCGCGCATCGCGGGTCAGATGGTGGACGGGGTTCCCCATCTCCTCCATCTCCTGTATGGTCATGGTCAGGCCCAGCAGCAGGCCGTGGTCCAGATCCTCGTACACGGCCTTACGCAGCTCCTCCACACCGGGGAAGTCCCGGCTGGGCTCGATGTAGTCCGCCAGATAGATGATCTTCTCCAGCCGGGTCATGTCCGGCTTGCCGGTGGTGTGATACCAGATGGCGTCGTACACCGCGTCCTCCACACCGAACACGCGGCGGGCGACGGCGGCGCCGGTCTTGCTGTGCAGCAGCTTCAGCGCCCGCTGCTCCAGCTCGTCCAGCGCCCTCAGCAGATGAGAACGGCCCAGCAGCTGGGGATAGGCCATCGAGACCTTGGACTCCGCCCGGGGGTGTACGGTCAGGGACCGGTCGTATTTCACGCACAGCGCGGCGACTTTTTTCAGTTCTTCTTCATAGATACAATGATCTTTTAAATTTCCCGGGTAATTCGCATTGTGTGGAAATGTGAAATAATCAGAAACATAATGGGTGATCATTCCTAAATGTCTGCAAAAATAACAGTTAATCCCTTTTTTCGGATCAAAATGTGATACCAGTTTCTGAAATTCCTTCTCTAATACTTCAAAGGAATCCTCAATAGTATCTCTGCTTCATCGCCTTCTGTAAGTACTAATGAATCCATTTCTATGGTTAATATCATCTGTTTTTGTTCTGACTGACACCTGCAGACAGAATAAGCCAGCACAACAAATAAGGATGCCATAAGGCACCCTCCAATGAAATTTCCATAAATGATCCAATATATAAGCGCAAATATTATGACAAAAAAATACATCTTTATCCTTTCTGATTTCCTTTTGGAAGTGGTATCTTATAAAGAATCGCTTTTAAAATCTCTTCTTTCGTTTTCCTCTGAACCTTCGCTTCCTTGCTTCTGATCACCCTATGCTCGATAGTTTCAAAGAAAACATCTTTCACATCCTGTGGTATTACATAATCACGTCCCTCAAGATATGCATTTGCTTTTGCCATCGATAAAAGTGCGATCGTTCCTCTTGGACTGATTCCAAGTTCTAAGTCTCTGGATCTTCTTGTCTCATTCGCAATCTCGACAATATATCTTAAAATATCTTCATGCACAAATAATCGTGCAGCTTCTTCTCTTGCTTTTCGCAATTCTTCCACCGAGATCTGTTCTTCGATCCCAGAAGTCGTCATATCCACACTTCCTTGTGCTAACATCTTGATCTCACTCTCCATATCCGGATATCCAAGAGATGTCCGGATCATAAATCGGTCTAACTGTGATTCTGGAAGCGAGTGTGTTCCAATAGAACCAAAAGGATTCTGCGTTGCAATAACGATATACGGATCTGGAAGATCTCTCGTAATACCATCTACCGTGATCTGTCCTTCTTCCATTGCTTCTAGAAGTGCCGACTGTGTCTTCGGTGAGGTTCGGTTAATCTCATCCGCCAGCAAAAGATTCGTCATCGCTGCTCCTTCTTTGAATTCAAATTCTTCACTACCCTGATGATAGATAGAAAATCCTGCAATATCCGTTGGCATGATATCCGGAGTAAACTGAATCCTTTGATAATCCAGTCCCAATACCTTTGAAAAGGCTAATGCAAGTGTTGTCTTTCCTACACCTGGAATATCCTCGATCAAGATATGTCCTCCTGCAAGAATCGCTGTCATGATCTGATGCACCGTATGACCTTTTCCTTCCATAACACGGTTGATCTCATCCATTGCTCTGACTGCTTTTTTGTACATAAAGAAATTATCCATCTTATCTTCCTCGTTTTGCAGTTATAACAATGATCATCATAGCAAGTGCAAGGCTTATTGCTGCTCCTGCAAGTCCAATATATCCATTTCCTGTAATTCCTGACAAAATATATCCAACACTTGCACAAAGTGCCACTGTTAATGCATATGGCATCTGTGTTGCCACGTGGTCTATGTGCCTACACTGCGCTCCCGCAGACGAAAGAATCGTTGTATCAGAAATCGGTGAAATATGATCTCCACAAACAGCTCCTGCAAGAATCGCTCCTACACAAACTGACATCATCATATAATTAGCACTTAAGATCGTAACAGAAATTGGGATCAAAATTCCAAATGTTCCCCATGATGTTCCTGTTGCAAATGCAAGTCCTAATGAAATCAGAAAGAAGATAACCGGCATCACTGCGATCGCCATTGTACTTCCACCAACAGCTGCTTTAACAAATCCCTGAATATTTAAATACTCTGCTCCACAAACACCTGATAATGTCCATGCAAGACAAAGGATCATGATCGCTGATGTCATTGCTTTAAATCCCTGTGCAAAGCTTCCACAGAAATCTACAAATTCAAGAACTTTTCTTGGAATATACAAAATAAATGTAAAGATCAGTGTTAAAAATGATCCTAATACCAAACTTCTCGCACTGGAGCAATTAGCAAAGGCCTCTGCAAGCGGAACCCCTTTGAAAAAGCCTCCTGTGTACAACATAAATCCAATACAAGAAGCGATCAAAAATAAAATCGGCAAGATCAGATCTTTTACCTTTCCATGTCCAACGATCGGTACTTCTTCTTCATCTTCAACGATCTCTTCTAAATGTGCATTTAATTCATATTGTTTCATCTTTGAATAATCAATATTCGTAATGATCAAAAATGCCAAAAATACAAGTGTGAGCAATGCATAATAGTTAAATGGAATCGCTCTCAAAAATAAGGTAAATCCATCAATATTGCATCCTGCTGGAAGAGATGATCCTACAGCTGCTGCCCAGCTTGAGATTGGCGCAATAATACATACGGGAGCTGCAGTTGCATCGATCACATAAGCCAATTTTGCTCTTGTAATATTATGTTTATCTGTCACAGGGCGCATAACCGTTCCAACTGTCAGACAGTTAAAATAATCATCAACAAAGATCACAACTCCAAGACAGATCGTTGCAAAAAGTGCCTGTCTCTTTGTGCGGATCGCTTTTGCTGCCCATTTTCCATAGGCTCTGGAAGCACCTGATTTGGTGATCAGTGCTACCAGAATTCCTAATAATACTA
>ENA-OURS01002456-OURS01002456.1-human-gut-metagenome-genome-assembly--contig:-NODE-2456-length-13131-cov-3.680560_pt1 | contig 13131 bp, 9 predicted proteins | sample MGYA00242109_ERZ509010 | MGnify/ENA primary metagenome ERZ509010 (study PRJEB26280, sample SAMEA2338774) | human gut metagenome | biome: human gut; feature: human-associated habitat; material: faeces... | reverse complement strand
TGTGTTCATATTTTTGTAGGCTATCTCCGCACAAAGTTCTTTGGGGTAACCTTTGCTTAATAATACTTTGTAAAGCTGTTTCGTCTGCTCCGATGCCCTGCCGAGATATGTTTCCAGTTCTTTTTTCAGATACTCGTATCTCTGCCTTTTCTCTTCTTTCTGGAAATGTACCTTGCGGAACTGCTCCGGATTCTCTCTGTAATCAAGAATTTCATCGCCAAACTGTTCGCTTGTCAGATCAAAGCAACAATCCCCCACCACATTATAACAATGATAATTTCCGCCCGGTCTGAGAATCCCATACACTTTTCCGCCAAAGATATCCTGTGCCAGAAATGCCGTAATAGAACATTGTCCTAATGTTTGATTCTCTTTGCTCCATCTTTCCCTCATTCTCGGTGCACAGGTATCCGCACACCAAATTTCTGATAATATATCATATAATTCTTTTGGATTTTTTATTTTTTCATATGTTTTTGAAGTTGCCGGAACATCTGCCTGTTCCCAGCCGTAAAACTGATATTTCTTCATGTCCCTTTCCCCTCCAACTCAATTTTGCTGTATATTTATGCAATATTTCCATCCATAACACACCCCACAACACCTGCATACACTATATCTCTCATAACCGATTCCTGAACTCCCACGTTTGCTTTTTGCAGAGCTTTTCCAAAACTATTTTAAAAATCATACCGTACTACCGCACAGTTTTTCACTCCGAAAGCAGCGTATTCTTCGTTTGTCATATCGTAGAAATAGGACTGCACCACTCTCGCAATTCCATTGTGTGCCACAAGAATATAGGTTTTTTCGTCCGATTCCTGTTTGATCTCATCCAGCAGATTATAGATCCGCTGTGCCAGATGCAGAGTAGATTCTCCTCCTTCGTGGCTGCACGCGAAACATTCTTTTGCTTTCTTAAATGCTTCGCCGTTTCTTGCGGTAGCTTCCCACTTTCCAAAACGCTGTTCTGTCAGACGCGGCTCGACTCTTGCCGGTATTCCGGTGATCTCCGAAATATGTCTGGCAGTATCCGCCGCTCTGATCAGCGGAGAATATAAAATCTCATCTGCCTTAATGCCTTCTGCCAGAATCTTTCTTCCGGTTTCGATCGCCTGCTGATGTCCGAATTCTGTCAGTGCAATGTCGGTCGCACCGCAGATTTTATTTTCCACATTCCAGATGGTCTGTCCATGTCGTACAAAATAAAAATGTCCCATATCTCAGATATTATGCCCTTTCTGTTTCTATATTGCTTTTTTATTTCTCCAGCTTGTCTCTGTACAGAGATGCATTTTCATGTTCTTTTGCTCTCTCTTCTATGATATTGTTTTTATTTCTCCAGATACTTTTGCAGCACTGCTGTCAGTACCTTCATATCGACCGGTTTTGCGACGTGGTCATTCATACCGGCTTCCATTGCTTTCTTTCTGTCTTCTGCAAATGCATTTGCTGTCAGGGCGATGATCGGTATGCTCTGTGCATCCGGCCTTGACAGACCGCGGATTCTGCGAGTTGCCGTGTAACCGTCCATGATCGGCATCATAACGTCCATAAGAATGCAGTCATATTCATCCCAGTCGGATTCTTTAAATGCCTCTACAACCTGTTTTCCGTTTTCCACAAGCACCGTGTCCGCTCCCATATCATCCAGCAGGAATATCAGAATTTCTGCATTTAAGGTATTATCTTCTGCTGCCAGGATCTTTTTCCCAGCCAGACTGAAGTCCTGCTGGTTTGCCGCCACTTTTTCTTCCCGGTATTCTTTATCTGTTTTAAATGTCAACGTCCAGGTAAAGGTAGTTCCGACTCCTTTTTTGCTCTCGACCCGGATTTCGCCGCCCATCTGATCTACGATCCGCTTCACGATAGAAAGTTCAAGTTCGGTTCCCCTAAACTCACTGCGGTCTTTTCCGTATTCCTGCGAGAATGGATCAAACATATTTTTCTGAAAATCATCACTCATGCCGATTCCGGTATCTTTTACCATAAATCTGCAGGTAACGTAATCTTCTGTCTGATTTACGACTTCCGCCGTTGCTATGATCTTTCCGTTTGGCTTATTGTATTTGATCGCATTGCTGATGATATTCATGGCGATCTGGCGGATATGCAGTTCACTTGTCAGAACCCTCGGCGGGTTAAAGTTTTCAAGCCCCGGCGTTTCCAGTTCGATCCCATGTTCTGCCGCTCTTGTCTCCATGATATCCCTACAGTTTTCCAGCATTTCCCGCAGATACACGGATTCTTCCGCAAAATACATTTCCCCCGAATCCAGTTTGCTCATATCCAGAACATCATTGATCAGCGACAGCAGATACTCCGACGCCACGCGGATCTTTTTATGATATTTTCTTACCGCCTCCGGATTGTCCAGACATTTATCCGAAATATCCAGCATACCGATGATACCATTCATCGGCGTGCGGATATCGTGGGACATTCTGGGCAGAAATTCGCTTTTCGCCTGATTCGCCATTTCCAGTTCCATATTCTTTTTATGCATTCGTTTCGCGTGAAACATCATGGAACATGCAACCACAATAAATGCAGTCAGTCCGGAAAACAGCAGCATCGTCTGGATCGGATGCATCCGTACATAGCCTCGCAGCGATGTTTTATACAAGTGCATATTTCCTTCTTCCAGAAATGTTGTTTTCTGCAGATCCGACAGGCTGTAAATATAGTCATTCACAAGCCTTATAAACTGCAGATTGCTTTCTCTTGCGATCGCAATACAGATATTCTGTGCACTTCCCGAGATCAGGCCGGTAACCAGTGTGCTGTAAGTATCATACATATAATATTCCAGGGCTGAACGGTCTCCGACTGCATAATCTGCTCTTCCGTTTGTGACCGCTTCCATGCACTGTACGATATTATCACATTTTATCACTTCCTGAAATTCCGTTGTATCTACCAGGCTTTCCATTCCTTTTTCAATCGCAACCGTTTTGTGGCTGCTGTTCTCCGAACGATGCAGATAAGCCAGATTGGACTCCATAATAGACTTGCTTCGCACAAATCCAAGACGTGCACAGTATTCTGAATCAAAAGAAAGACCGATCATCAGGTCATAAGATTCTTCTTTTAATTTCTGTTCAACCTCATCGCGGCTCTGGCAGAATGTATAATTGATCGAAACTCCGGTCTCTTCTGCAAAACTATTCAGGATTTCCACCATCATTCCTGCCGGTTTTCCCTCTTTCTGATAAACATAAGGAGCATCTCGCTCCACACACAGCACTTCCAGCGTATCCATCGATTTCAGATAGTCTTTCTGCTGCTGTGTCGGTGCGAAAACATATCTTGTATTGCGGAAATATTTATCAAACAGTACATCCGGAAGGCTCGGCTGCACCTGCTTGATGATGCTGATCGCCTCATCCACTTCTTTCAGCAGATCCTCGTCCTCAGATGCAAAATAATACGGCCTTGGTGCAAATCTCTCTATAATCCTGGTTCCGGAAATCGGATCAAGAGAAACATTTGAGATCACTTCCTGATTTCTTGTTTTTGCCTGTTCCCACAGTCCTACTTTCAGCGGCACAACAGAAGCAGCGTTATCCTCACGCAGATTTCCGGTTTCCAGTGCACAGAGAGCGTTGTATAAACCGTGCCGTAATCCTGTTCCGGAAAATTATAAATCTCTTCTGTATATTCATTCTTTAGGAGCGGTCCCAGCAGATCCACCTTGCCGGCTTCCAGATCATTTAATACATTTCGATTATACTCCCTTTAAAGCAAAAAAGCCATTTTTTCAACAAAACGCAGCAACAAAGGCAAAAAAAGAATCCCCGTCAATGACGAGGATATCTTCAATGCTTGTATTCAGCAATCTGCTCAGGATCACGAAGTTGTCCAGGCTTGGAAGCGACTTGCCCGACAGCCATTTGTATACCGCCTGCGGCGTTTCAAATCCCATCGCCCCCTGGATATCTTTTACCTTGTATCCGTGATCCTGCAACAGCTGTTTGATTCTTTTTCCGGTTTCTTCCTGCTTAATCGACAAACAAATTGGATTCATACACTGTCTCCTTTTCAGACATCCGGCATCTGCCCGCTATTTTCCAATACTTTTTCTCAGGATCCGATACACGATCCCCAGCTCTGCCAGATACAAAAGATTATTTTCCAGAGTTCCTGTAAAAAACGGAAGGTTATTTCCCCAGAAATAATTTCCATCCGGAAATGCCATTTCTGCCACAAAATAGGTTCCTGCGAGAGCAAAATGTACAAAAGCGGTAATGGAAATCACTTCATCACAGACATTACCTTTTTTATTTGCATATCTCCATGCTCTCCAGATAAACCAGATAATACTCAGGACTGCTGCCACAACCAGACAGTATCCGATCAGTCCGAATTTTTCCCAGATCAGGATATTCGGCAGTGAACCACGCTCTGCCATCCACTTCAGGAAATAGCTTCCGTTTGCTTTGTTGTATTTCAGGATTGCCAGTTCATGATGGAAGCTGCACACAAATCCTGCCGTGGCAAAGAGCACCGCCCGGACTTTCCGTACCAGAGGAGCCGTATAAACGGTTAATGCAAACACGGTCACTGTTATACACACAACTCTTACAATAAATCCGGAAAAAAGATAGGAAAACATCATTACCAGGACTGTAGTTCCGGAAATGATGCACGGAAAATGTTTCACGTGAAACTCTTCATCCTGTTTTATTGCATTCTTTTTTTTCATTCTTCTCGCTCTTCTTCCGGTTAAACTTTTTTCCCTCTCTTTCTCTTCCCTTTCTTTTCGAAACAGTGCCCGGTTTCTTCTTTCAAATGCCGCCAGTAAAAATGCTGTTAGAAGCATCAACACAAGTTCAACCGTGCTTTCTGCACTGTGGTCATTCAGAAACAGGTTTCTCAGTGTTGCCTCGAATTCTTTTTCGATCATCGGTTTTCTCTGGAAAAGATGTACCACAGAAAAAACAAGATATAACGGCAATGCATACCTGAAAAAAATACGGTAACCGACGATCCCAATGATCAGTGCCACAACCAGACCGGCGATCACGGATATCATCCACCAGACTTCTTTCCCATCAAAAATCTCATTGTCATATCTCCAGAATGTAGCATAACCGATCATGGTCAAAGTTGCAAGACATAACAGTAAATCCTGTCTTCTCCATACTCTTTTGCAGAACTGTTCTGTTTTTCTGTAAACCCATACAAAAAACCATTTAATGATCAGAAAAATTTTCTTTATACTATTTATCACGACTCTTACCTTTCTGTTCATCGAAAACAGGTTCCTCTCTGAAGAACATTCCTTTGTGCAGATGCAAATTCTTATAACCGTTTGCGAACATATCGTATTCTGCTGTTCCGATCAATGTCTCCAGCATTGCAGCCGCTCCTCTGGCTCCCATATCGTGTTCTTCCATACGATCCAGAATCTCCTCCACAAGATCCTCATCGTAAGTCAACGTTTTTCCGTTCCTTTTGAACCACTTCTGTTTCTTACCAAATACTCCATGTTCCTTATCCACCAGAATCTGACGCAGCTGAGCTCTTGACAGCCGGTCCATATGTACAATGTAAGGCACCCTTCCGAGAAACTGCTTTGAAACACCGATCTCTTCCAGTTCTTCCCGAAGATCATATCCGGTCATGCTGTTCTCTTTCTCCTTTGCGGATGCATTTACTGCAAAACCAATACCGTGTTCTTCCCGCTTTTTCTTTCTGCTGTTTTCAAGCTCCTCAAAAGCACCTGCCATGATGAACAGGATTTTACTGGTATCGACACTTCCATAGTTCTGGGTTCCGGCAATCGCAGTCAGCAGCTGAGCTGTCACAATGGCATTGCAGTCTTCACCATTACTGTCTGTGTTTGACATACCGATGATCTTATCCATTTCGTCAAGAAAAATAATTCCCAGCGGCATCTGTAAGCCATTCTCACCTTTCTTCATCTTTTGTCTTGCCATTCTTTCATATTTTGAGAAAACATTGGAAATGTCATCCCCGCTGAAGCCATTCGGTGTCATATCAGAGGCACAATAATTAAAAAAGCACAGATCTTTCAATTCCGGCATTTCCTCAAGCAGCTGAAACATAAAGGTCTTTCCGGAACCGGTAGGTCCTTCCAGAAGGATCGGATTTCGATCCTTTCCTTCACTAATAACAAATTTATGCACGCTCATTGCCACGATCTTTTTAGCCTCTTCCTGACCACGCATACCACTGCTGTCAAAATGTTCTTTCACTTTCACTGCCAGTGGAATATTGTCTGCCGGACTCTCTTTTAAGCTTTTTTTCCTTTCAGAAAGCTCAATAAGCTTATCTTTTCTGGCTTTGTTCACTGCTCTCCAGGCCATTTCGGTACGTCTTTTGTATTCCGGCCTCTGCAATGGTCTTTCCTGCATATTAAAAATGCAGTACATCGTCATTGCAATACAAAGCAGTTCATCACAGCATTCTCTTAGACGTTTTTCATACAATGTATCGATCATGTCAATTACCTGTGGATTCAATCCTTCACACTCTTTCAAATGCTGGAACTTTCCGTTTTCGATCAGTTTTTTTACTTCCTGCAAGTAACGACAGGTTGTTTTGTCTGCCTCATCCAGAAAGCTCATATACCGAAAAAGCAGTACTGCCACCTCATCTGAAATGGCAGTTCTCGCAAAGAACTCCGCCGGCATTTTATCTGCAAGTGATGCTCTTCCGCTTTCATAAGCTTCCTTGTACTGTTTCCGGAATTCTTCCCCTGACACCTTAAAAATCTTTTCTGACATATGACTTCCCACCTTTCCGTTTCTACCCTGTTCGTGTTATTCTTTTCAGTGACTTCCCGGAGCTGCGTCATCAGAAAGCCACCGATCTGAAAGAAAATATGTTTTATTCTCTTTCCATCTTCTATTATAATTTATAAATAACATTTCGAAAAAAGGGGGAGTTTTCTAGGCGTTTTTCTGTTATTTTGTTTTCTGCAAGTGTATCACAAAATCTGTTATTTTAAAATCATAACTTCCTTTTTTCTTTTTCTCATATACCGCACTTGTCGAAAAATACCTCGACTTTGACACCGCCGGAAGTCTGACGCTCCTCCCCGCCGCCGGGACATAACCCAGCTTATCCATGATAAACTTGGCGATCCTTCCGACATTCTGGCGAGACAGTGCATTTGGATCATTTTTCGTTGCTGTCACCGGGAAACTGGAATTTTCATCAAATTTCTCTTCCAGCTCCCGTGCAATTAAGGTAAGCACCGGCAGTCCCATGTCCGATGCAAGTTTCATTCTGTAGATCATATCCGCCCGGAACATATAATCCGCAATCTGATCTACTCCGGTCTTTTCTCCGTTTTTATCGAGCATGTGTGTTTTGAATAAAAATTCATCTTTCATTTCCATATGCAGCCTTCTTTCATTTGATTTTTTCATCTGATCCGTTTTACTTCACATATACATCCAGTTGATTTAATCAATATATCATATATGCTTAATAAATTCAAGTATATGCCTGTTCCCGTGAAACAAAAGATCCTCAAAAATCAACTGACTGGGGAGGCGTTGCAAATGTAACGGTCAGCGGCAACGCATAAACTTTGGCTCAAAAGGAGCCTGAAGCAAATAGCTTCAGGCTCCTTTTTATACACATTTTACCCTTGCAAGTATATCCCATTGCCCTGCATGCGGCAGGGATTCCCTTTAAATTTCACTGAGATTATTTTGTTGTTTTTCTTCTGATCCAGGCTCCAAGCAGAATCATCCATGCTCCGAGAAATGCCAGGATATTTCCGAAAACATTCGCACTGTCCGCCGTATTTGCGGCCTTTACAGTGCTGCCCGCAGTTGTCGCTGAAGTTCCGGAAGCAGTAGTTGTGATGCCTGACTTCTGACTGCCATTTCCATTGTTATTTTGCGGATTGTTCTGGTTGTTGTTATTATTGTTTTTGTTATTGTTTTTATTGTTGTTGTTCTTGTTATTGTCTTTATTACCGTTCTGCTTATTATCATCTTTCTTTGTGTTATCGTCCGTTTCTGGTTCCTGATCATTTCCGCCTCCATTATCAGGCTTATCTGTCTCCTGATATACCAACGCATAATCGGCATAATCTTCTGCTTCAAAGGTAATGGTTTTTGCTTTTGCATCATAAGTGCCGTTTAATGCTTCCACATTTCCATTCTTGCTGCACAGAATAAAATAAGTACGGTCTTTCTTACTGTTCTGATTCTGAAGACTTTCCGGAATCTGTAGGATAAGCTTTATTTTACCGTTCTGCGAAATCACAGTTCCCTGATCTGTCGTACCGTTTTCGGTCATATACTTTTTCAGACTGAGTTTAAAGCAGGTTCCCGGTGTATAACCTTTTTCTGCTGCTTTTTTCTGTATCTGCGTTCTGGATTCTTCACCAAGCGAAGATTCATTCTGAATGTGAAGCAGCAGTTCCATCGATGCCCCGTTTGCTGTCCGTGTCAGCTCATCTGCTGTAATATCACCGGCATCCACCAGTTTCTCAATGAATTCTGCCTCGCTTGTTACAAGTGCTGCTTGTGCCGTGTCCTTGTCCTGTTCAATCTTCACAGAAAAAGTACCATGCCCTATCTGTACTTTACCGTCTTTATCTTTTGTGATCTGGCTCATTTTCACCGGTGCAACTACATAAGTCCATTCTCTGCTTCCGGTGAAATTTGTTCCTTCTTTTGCTGTGATCGTCATCGTATAGACACCGGCTTCTGCTGCCTGATTTCCGCTCACTTCATAATCATCCTTTGGAACTTCCAGATTTCCTGCCGTCACTTTTGAGATTTCCTGTTTCTGCTGCTGTCCGGTATATTTCAATGCATCTGCCAGTTTTACATCTGCATCTGCGATTGATTTTGCCGCAATCTTGATATGCAGAACTTCCAAACCGATCAGATCATTATGATTGCTGTCACCTGCGATTTTATAAGATACATCATAGGTTCCTGCATGTACTGCGGACGGGATTTTTTCTGTCCACTCGCCATCGCCCAGTTTGTAGAGCAAAGTGCCACTCTTTGCAGAACCGGCCGTGATCAGTTCCTGTTCTTTTCCGTCATACACCAGATCTGTTTTTGCCTGCGGCATGCCAGTCAGTTCAAAATCTGCTTTCCGAATGACAAAAGTAACGGTTTTCTCTGCCGGAAGCTTATAATTTGCATTATCAATCGCAGCTGCCTGGGCTGTATAAGTGCCTGCCTCCGTCTGTCCTCCGGTTACTGTAATATTACAGGTATCACCTTCTGCCAGACCTTTTGCGGCTGCTGTCGGTAATTTTTCCGTTCCATCATAAATAACTTCGGTATTCGTCCATTCTATTCCGATTTCTTTCTGAGAAACATTTACATCAAAATGTTGTTCTTCTGTCTCTCCGTGTCCTTCTCCTCTTACCGCTTTATAATATACTGTATATGTTCCGGCATTGACGGCAATCGGCACTTCCTCTTTCCATTCACCGTCATTTACCTTGTACATGATCTTGCCTTCCAGAGTTTCTCCTGGTGCTGCCAGTTTCTGTGCTTTTCCGTTATATTCCAAACCAGTTATGGCAGTCGGTGCAGTCACCGCAGCATGATCCACCGTTACCTCATATTCTGCACTTGCGACCTTATAAAGATCTGTCTGTGCGGCATGGATGAGGATTTTGACCTTTCCAGGCTTCTTTGCGGTAATTTCTCCCGTTGCAACATCTACGGATGCAATATCCGGATCACTGCTTTCATAGGAAACCGTACCCTGTGCCTGCACCGGGCGTGCAGCAAGCTTCTCTGTGCAATACGCACTACGTGCACTGCAGTCTGTCGTGATCGTCTGTTCCATACGCTCTACGGCCGGATAACGCAATGTAAACGTAAAGGTTTCACCGTCTGCACTGAGTCCCTGTCCGTCTTTTACCAAAATCTCTGCATCCTTATTCAGGTTTGTATCCGAATCCGTGTCCGGATAGGTGTCCAGATCTTTCCAGGAATACACTTTGATATCCTGTGCACGGAAAGTCTCATCAAAATGTTTGCTCTCGACGCCCGTTCCGTCGCTGCTCCAGACCTTCAACGTGATCGTCAGTTCCGGTACATCACCGGCTGCCCATTTTGATCCTGCCGCATGACTGTATCCGCTCCATACTGCTGTTTTTACAGAACAGTCCTCATTTCGCATTGTTGCATAAGAATCTTCTACTGCCTCACCGATAAACGGCTCATTGGCAATCAGCAGTTTTCCGCCGGATGTCACACGCTGCGTAATGGTAATATATGTGCCATTGTACTGTTTTGAAACTTTCATCTGGAACTTATCATTCTGAGTGTCTGCCAGTTTAAGTTTTGACAGAATCGTATCTTTATTATTCTCGCTGATTTCCAGTACTTTCTTTCCTTTTACCGGCTCGGTCTGTATCGTGATCGGATTGGTGATTGTCGCTGTTCCATCAATGCGGCTGATCCTGTTTTTCTCCGGAATCAGGATATTTTTACCGTCAGCAATGAATTTTTCTGTCTGAAATTTGCCAGAAAATGTAACATTTTTAAATTCCAGATTCTGTGATGCTGTCAGTCTCCCGCTTAAGTTGGAATCTTCCACCTGAACATTCGCAATATTCTGATCGGTAGACTGAATACTTCCGCTGCTGTTTTTTATGGTCAGTGTTTCGTTTGTCCCGTATCCCGTTGCCGTCAGATTTGAAAGATTCACGGAATCCAGTGTCACACGAAGATTATCGGCATTCAGAGCCAATGTCGGTGCAAACGAATACTGTTTAGCATCCTCACTTTTTATCGTCACATTTTTATCGATCACCGTATAACTGCTGTAATCACCGAGCAGTACGATCGTTCCGTTTTCTGTGAGATTGTTCATTGCACCGGTTATGGTTTTCATGGAAGTTTCTTTTGTATCACCCAGATTGTTGTTATTTCCATTTGCAGGATCTACATAAATGACATCATACTGCTTTTTCTGAACAGTTCCCCTGGCATCCAAACTGCCCGGATAACTGTTGGTACTGGTTCGCATAATATATGGTTTTTTCGGGGACACCGTCAGTTTCAATGTTCCGGATTTCGTCAGCATCGGACTGGACGCACCATTATAAATATCATAACTTCCATTGTTCCATTTATAAGTAAATGCTTTGGAAAGGTCTACGCCATCTATGATATTGGTGAAAATCGGTGTGATCGTATCTCCTGTCTGCATAGAATCCGGCAGACTGACTGTCGGTGTTACAGACAAATCCTTCAGAAGATTGATCCGATAGCCTGTGCCGGTAATCATAGCATCCTGTACGGCTCCATAGCTGATATAAGTTTGTTCTGTTGTCTGAGAAAACGTTCCGCTTCCTTTTACCGATGCTGTAAAGAAACATTCGCCCCTTGCAGACGTTACCTGAATGTCACCCTGATTGGTGATCGTACCGGCTACCACCGCTTTTGACATAAAATCAAATGGGCTGATCTGGAAAACCGCTCCGTTCTCAATCAGCATGTCCGTTATACGGAACGTATCCTGATAAGCACTCCATTTGAAAACAGCCCCATTCTTAATGACAATCTTCTTATCTGTTTCCACTTCATATGTATAAGTAAAACTTCCTTCAATGTTGATTGTCTGAACTGCATCATTTTTCAGAGCTGCCCTCAGCTCATTTTGCGTCGTAACGCTTATCTCCGCCGCATTTTGCAGTGCAATACCCTGTTTCTTATTTGCAGAAGCTGCTGCCTTGTTTTTCGCTTTCTGCTTTGCTGCTTCGTTTTTCTTCTGTGTTTCTGTTTCTTTTTGTATTTTAGTTTCTTTTTGTACTTCTGTTACTTTTTGTGTTTCAGTTCCTTTGCTTACTGTTTCTTTCTTCGTTTCTGAAATTTCAGATTCCTTATTTTTCTGTGTGCCTGAAGTTTCGGATGCTTTGTTTTTGTCTGTATTTGCTGTTTCAGGTTCTTTAATTTTTCCTGTCTCTGCTGCTGCAGTTTCTTTCGTCTGTTTTGTTTCTGTTGTCTCGGATTCCTTATTTTTCTTCGTCTCTGTTGTCTCAGATTCTTTTGCTTTCTTTATTTCCGTCTCTTTACTTTTCTCTGATTTTACTGTTTCGGATTCTTTCTCTTTTTTTGCTCCCGGTATTTCTGTTTCTTTAGTTTTCTCTGTATTTACCGCTTCAGATTCTTTGCTCTTCTTTGTCTCTGTCTTTTCCGATTCTTTGCTTTTATTTGCTATATGGTTTGCTGTTTCGGTTACTGCTGCCTTTGTCAACATCGGTGTCGGTGTTGTTCCAAGCAACAGACACGCCGTAACTCCCATACTCATTATCTTCAACATTCGTTTTTTCATACTTTTTCGCCCCTTTGCCAGCTTATCGTAAAATCTGCATTCTCTGACTTTATTATAGCATACATGTTTTTTATATAGAACTAGCCAAACGGTTAGTATTTCAGTATAAAATGCCAGTATTGATGATAACGTTCACGGCGGATGTACTTACCGGTCTCTTTATCCTTTTCATCCTCATCCAGGTCTTTGACTGCACTGACTGTCAGATAACCATCTTTCAGCTCTGCCCTAACTTCCTCTTTCTTGAATCCCGACAGATCGATTTCCAGTTCTTTTCTCCAAAAATACCAGGCATCAACATAAGTCATTTCTCCATAAAATCATGAATGTAATGTGTAACCAACGAAGAATAATTTTCATCATTTATTTTGAGAACACTGCATCATTTCTGGAAAGAAGGTACACACAATACTGGTTCATGCTGATTCCTTCTCTCTGAGAATGTTCTGCCAGTGATCTGTGCAGGCTTCTCGGAATTCTCAATTTAAACTGTCCAGAATAGTCTCCAAACTGTCTGGTTCATGAATTTCTACCCCTTCTTCTAATGCTGCTTCAAGCCATGTTTTTTTTGCATCCAGTGCATTTGCTACTGCACTCTCCACTGTTTCACCACAAGTAATGCAACCAGGCAAATCTGGATAAGAAACTACAAATCCGCCTTCATCTTTGTCTTCCACAATTTCCATACGATAGGACATTGCCATATAATCATTCAGCGTCTTCATCATTCTTCGCCTCACTTTCTACAATCTGCCTTACCATTTCTACATATACTTTCTACTACAATATATTTATGGTTAATATCCCTTACAGCCAGTAAGGAATTATCCA
>ENA-OURS01002448-OURS01002448.1-human-gut-metagenome-genome-assembly--contig:-NODE-2448-length-13185-cov-16.209673_pt1 | contig 13185 bp, 20 predicted proteins | sample MGYA00242109_ERZ509010 | MGnify/ENA primary metagenome ERZ509010 (study PRJEB26280, sample SAMEA2338774) | human gut metagenome | biome: human gut; feature: human-associated habitat; material: faeces... | reverse complement strand
TTTTATATTTTTGAGGATGATCCGGCAGCAGGTTCCCCAGGGTGTCCTCCACGCTGTTGAACAGGATCTGTCCGGGGAGCGGCCGCACCCGGCCGCACTTGGCGCACGTCGGCTGCCGCCGCGCCTGGTAGTTCTCCAGGTCCTCCAGTTCGATGTCGTTCACCCAGGAGTAGCGGTTGATGCCACCCTTCCCGTTGACCTCGAACCCCACGTACTGGGTGAGGGCGTCGTCCGCCGTGTCCTCGCTTCCGGTACCCCGGATCTGCGGCTCCTGCTCTCCTTCGTCGGATACGTCGATCCCGTACCGCCGGCGCACCGCCTCTTTTGTGGTCGGGATCTTGATGATGAACCAGTCCATGTCCTTGATGCCGGTATAAACGCCAGGCTGCGGCGCGAACTGCTTGGGGTGAATGACGCTGACCTCTACCTCGCCCACGGTGCTGTGGGTCCGCTTGCTGTTGTCCCACTCCACCAGGAACCCGACGCCGCCCTGGATGGGTACCGTTCTCTCCGCCATGTCGTTCATGGTCTCAAATGGCAGGCGGTCCAGTTCGTTCCGCAGGAAGTGCTCGATCACCGCGGCCAGGTGCTCGTCCTTTTTCCGCCGCGGCGTCACCTTGGGCGACGGGATGGAGGAGGAGACCTGGCTCTCGATGTTCTCGAACACGATGTTTCGGACGTGGCTCGTCTGCTTCGGCTGCCCGTTTTTCTTGGTGTCCCCCGGTACCAGGGGGCGGAGGGTGTTTTCTCCGTTGTAGATCCGCTCCCGCTCGTCCATCTTCTGGACCTCTTTGGAGTAGGCCGCGTTGCTGTCTGCCAGCCGCTGCTGCCACTGCGTCAACTTGGCGGAAACGGTTGTGTTTTTCTTCTTTCTGCTCATGGTGTCTCCTATCCCGACGGCTCTCCCCACATGCGGATCATCACTTCACGGTCCGCCTGGGAGGCCTTGTTGTAATCCTCCCACATGTCGTCTGTCCAGACGTTCTTCTTTCCCTCTGCCCCCGGCTTCTTGACCTGCATGGTCTGCTGCGGCCGCACATAGTGGGCGATGGCCAGGGAGATCACGCAGTCGTCGTGCGCCCCCGGCTCCGCCTCCGGCCGCTGCTTCTCGTTTCTCACGAAGGTCAGCATTTCCAGCAGCGTGTCCTTGTCGTTCACGATGTCGATGTTGTCCCGCAGTACCCGGATCAGTTCCGACACAATCACCGGCCGCGTCAGCCGGTCCGTTCGGAACCCGAAGGCGTGCCTTGTGGTGCCCTCGTAGGTGTCCTCGATCTCCCGGACGTACAGGTTCTGGTAGCCCATGAGATCCAGCAGTTTCACCGGGTAGGTGGAAAAGTTGGTCTCCGGCGCCAGCATGGCGTCGTTGTACCAGCGGCCCAGGCAGTACATTTGCCTTGCGTAGGTGTCCTCGTCGTACTCGTGGCGCAGGACCGCAGCCTGTACGCCCGTCACGTTGTCCAGGACCTGCCCCACAAACCAGTCGCTGCCGTCTCCGGCGGTGTCTCCGCCTATCACATAGGGCCTGCCCTCCTGCGGGGGCTTGTAGACCTTGATGGGGCCGCCTTTTTCCTCGGTCCATCGAATGTTCCTGATGTGTACGCCGTCCTCTGCCACGTCGTACTCGAACAGGCCCTCCGCCGCCGCCGGCCGGATCCGCTCCAGCCGCTCGGCCACCGCCTTTGCGTTGAACACGGTTTTGCCCGTCACGCCCCACTGCCCCAGACAGTAGACCATGTAGTAATACTCGTCCGTCTCCTTGAAGGCCTCCAGGGTCTTGATGGCCTCCTCGGTCAGGAAACGGTTGTCCTTGTAGGTGCTCTCATGCAGCCGTGCCCGCGGGTCCGGCTTATCGAAGAACCGCTTTTTCAGCCAGTGTGTGATGCGGATGGGGTTGAACGTTATCAGGATCTGCAGGTAGTAGGGGAAGATCGTCCGCAGGCGGATGTCCAGTTGGTTGAAGTCTCCCTCCTCCAGTTCGGACGCCTCCTCGATCCAGATGCCCGTGATGTCGTAGATGGATTTCAACTTCTCCACGTCGTCCAGGCCGGCGAACAGGATCTTGCTGCCGTTGGCGAAGGTGATGTTCATGTCGCTTTTATTCACCCTGGCGCCGGCGTTCGGGTAGAAGTCCGCGATCTGGCCCCGCAACTGCTCGAAGCAACTCTCCCGCAGCGTCCGCGCCACCTTCCGGCACACCAGCCAGCGGTGCCCCGGCTCGCTGGTTACGCGCTCCAGGACCTTCCGGCCTGCGAAGATGCTTTTTCCGCTGCCGCCGCCTCCTTTCAGAACCAGGTAGCGGTGCTGATCGAAGAACAGGGGGAGGAAGGTTTCGTTGTTGGTCTCCCGGATCTGCTTCCACCACAGGGCCGTCGGCAGCAGACGATCAACCTTCTCCCGATCCACCCGGCAGCACTCCCTCCCGTGAAAACTCCTGGTACAGTTCCCGCAGTATCTCCTCCCGCTCCTCCATGGGTACCGCCGCCGCGGTCAGTGCCCGGCTGGCCTGCGGTCCGAAGTCAACCTCCCGCCGCTCGGTGTAGCCGTAGTTGTTCTGCAGGGAGAAGATAATGCCCTTCACGTCCTTGCGGGTCAGTAACTCCTGCTCCAGGTACTCGCGCATGCGCCCCCGCGTGCGCGTTGTCGTGTCGGAAAACTCCGGGTGCGTGTTTTCATCGCAGTATTCCGCCCAGGTGCTGCGGTGGATCCCCAGGGCCTCGCACAGTCCGCCCACGGTAGGGGGGACCAGGTACTCGGTGATCTTCACCTGTTCCCCGCGCTTGTTGATAACAGGCACATTCTCGAAGATCTTGTGGCCGTCTGCATCCTTCCGCCCGGTGTCCACTTTTTCCGTCATGGCCACCTCGCGGGTTATGCTATCGAAGTACGCCTCCACCGCCTTCCGCAGCGTCCGCTCCGTGTATTTTTTCGGCCTTCCCATGCCGCAGCCCCTCCTTCCTGGCCGCATTTCCCCTCGTTTCTGCGTTTACCGTACCACAAAACGCGCGTTACGAACCGTCAACTTTTCCACAGGCATGAAAAAAGCGGGCGCCCAGGCCCGCAGATGCACGACGTCAGCCCCCTTGCAGGTATGGCAAGGGGGTGTCTCCGGCACTATGCAGTTTTTCCGCCCGCCGGCGGCCGGTGCTGCTTGTCCTCCGGCAGCACGTAGCGGATGTACTGGGGCCGGCCCGGCTTGTACTCGTTCCGGTGAAGCAGTTTCGCCCCTTTCGGCACGCGCAGTTCCGCCCCGGTCAGGGCCACGCGGTCCTTCGGCTGCGGGCGCACCAGGTTCCGGCTGCTCACATACTTTTTCGCGTCCGGTACCCGCCGCACCTGGCGGATCAGGTATGCCGCTATGGGGGTGTAGTCCTCCTGGTCCGACATGGGGGACCAGTCCACGCCGCCCATGCCGGCCCACTTCTCCGTGAAGGCCTCCTTTGCCTCTGCCGGAACTACCAGGTGATGATGCACCCGCACCGTCTCCCCGGTGTCTCCGTCCATGTCGGAGGTGATGGCCACGTAGCGCAGGGGTACCCCCGCCTTCGCCATTTCCCGCTTCACCCGCCGGAGGACCAGGCGCAGTTCATGCTCTGCCGCCTCCCGCACGGCGTCCATGCGCTCCTCCTCGCTGCCGTCCACCGGCAGCCCCCGCTCCCTGGCCCAGGACAGGATCCGCTGCATCCCTTCCTCGGAGTAGTCCAGCCCCAGGAGAAGATCTCCCTGGTGAAAGTTCGCGTTCAGCAGGCGTGCCATGCTCTTTTCCGCGCTCTGTTCGTTCTGCTCCTGCTTCCGCAGTTCCTGCTTCTCCCGCCTGCCTGACTTGGAGGGGCGTTCACCGGGTACCCAAAACTTCGTTTTTTCTCCCACGGCGCCCGCCTCGTATGTGCGCACCACCCAGTACCCGTTCATGCCGCCTCTCCTTTCTTTCTTATTCCACGTTATTGCAGAAAACTTAGGCCCTTACCAAGCCCGAAAATTCGCGCGCGCGCGAATTATAATAAGTATAGGCCCAGGTGCCGGAAAGCCTTTTCGTCTGATCGTCTACGCATTTCCCCTCGTTGGTTCCGTGCTCGGCAGTGACGGTTCCCACATTTTGGTGTTCCACCACTTCGGCGGGCCTCAATGGGCCGTATGCCGCGGCCAGGGCGTTTGTGGCTTTTTGATGTGACTTAAACCGGCTCGTCTGGCGCTCTCCTCACGGCGCCGCGCAGAGGCAGCGCCGTGGAGAGAGGGTCAGAAGGTCCCAGGCTCACCGGAATTGCACCGGAGCACCGGCGCCGTGTACCAGACAGCGCAGGCGAGATCCTTACCTGGGTGTGATCTTATATTTTACAGGATGAGAAAGGGCGGGCCTCCGGGTGTTACCCGGCATGGCCCGCATATCATATCTCCCGCGGGAAGTGCTCATAGTACCGCCGCACAACTCGTTCCAGGGTGGACCGGGAAAGGTGGTGCTGCACGCAAACGCTGGTCGCCCCTGCGTCCGTTGTTACGAACTGAAACAGGGCCTGGTAATATTCCCCTCCGCACTCCAGGCACAGGTTCACAATGGCCTGCTGCTCCGCCGGCGGAAGTTCCTCGTATAGGCGCGATTTGAAATAGATGTACCCCTGCCGGTCGTAGGACACCGGCACGGACCGTTTGAACCGAAACATGCACACACCCCCTTTCCCAGGCGGTTCGGCTCACTGCTCCGCGGTGATCTTCTTGGGCGCCCTGCTGCGCCCCATCCTGTGTTTCCCGATCTTAGCAAAGAGAGGGGAGAGGGGCGCCTGCCCCTTCTTCGGGGAGAACTTCTGCATCTGCTGCACGCAGAAGCGGTGCGCCGGCTCGCTCCGATGGGACCGGCGCATGTGGTTTTTTGCACTCGACATGTGGAAAACTCCTTTCACTTTTTCTTTTTCTTGTTCTGCTTGGTTGCCGTCTCCTCGGCAGGTCTTGTGGCCCGCTCGGCCTTGAACCGTTCTATGATTTCCTGCTGCTCCTTCGCCGTGGTCCTGGACACCAGTTCACCGTAGGAAATCCCCCTGGCCCTGGCCTCCACCGCCAGGGCGCACAGGGCCGTGTTTCCGCATCGCTGTTTCAATCGCTCGTCTCGCCTCCATTCTTACCCTGTCCCGCTTCTCCCTGCGCAAGCGGTCCAGCATGAGGCCATATCGCCTCCCCGCCGCCTGCAGGAGTTCTATTTCCAGGGCCAGCAGATCTTCCTGCCTGTCCATTTACACCTCCTGGATCTCGATACCCAGTTTCTCCCGCATGAGTTTCTTCTTGATCTCATACACACGGGTTTTTGTGGCCCGGCTTTTGACGTCCTCCACCACCCGCAGCCAGTGGATCTCCCCGGCGCAGTCCGGCTCCGTCGGCCTCTTGTAGGAGAAGTCCGCCTGGTATCGGATTGCTCGGACGCGCTGCCCCTCCGGCGTCGTGTAGGCCTCCTGGACGGTGAACTGCGGCTGCAGTTTCAGATCCCGGATTTGCCCCGCCCGCAGCATGGCCATCAACTCGTCGTAGCGCCCGGCCTCCTTCTTGCTGTCGAATTTCACGCGGCCACCGGCCTCCGACGTTCTATCGGTCCGAACATTGTGGTACTTTTCCTTGCTCTCCGCCCACGCTGGCGGCGCCGGCGCCTTTTTCCTGCTCTGCTCCGCCATCTTCCGCTGCGCCTGGGCCTGCGCCCAGGGCGGAAGATCCTCCATCTTTACCGCCACCTTCACCCCTCCTTTCGTACTCCCTGCAGTATAGCGGCGGCTTACTGAACCCGCCCTGTACTCCGCAGCGATAGCGATAAACCCCGGAACCCCTGCGAAATTTGAAGTTCAGCCATTTGCAGGTGTCGCACGGCGCCTTCTTCCTGCTCCGCACAGTAAACGCGGCGCAGGCGGCGAGCGCCGCGATCCACAAAATGAGAAGCAGATCCCAGGCGCCCATTGTCACTTCACCTCCCACGTGCCGATCACCGTGTTCGTCCTCCGGTCATATTCCAGGGCCATCTGCCCCGCCACGTGCTCCGCAATATGCCGCACCACGTCCGCCTTCGCCCGCTGCATGATCTGCTCCTCCGTCAGGTTGGGCGGCACCATTCGGCAGTCTATCACCACTCTATAAACCATGGCAGTCACCCGTGCCGCAGTGTCCGCGGCGTCTCCTGGACCAGATCCTTGCCCCACACGCCGGCCAGGTTCCCCTTCATAAACACAGGGACGCCCTCCTCGCGGCATGCGCCCAGCAGGTCCTCCACCCAGGCCCGCTCCGGTATCACCTTGTCCTTCCTCTGGCCCGTCTCCGCTCCGACGATCACCCAGTCCACCAGGACCCCTCCGGCCTCCGCGAACAGCGGCCCGGTCATCGGCTCCACGCTGGTGAACGTCTTGTGGTGTTCGGATATGAAGTAATGCTGCCCGGCCTCTGTGGTCGTCGTCCCATACCAGAAGTTGTCCCGGCGAGGGAGGAGCGCCAGTTCGTTCAGTTCCGTGTACCTCCGCGGGTTCTTGGTCAGAAACAGGTAGTTATGCTGCGGCGCCGCCAGGCAGGCGTCCAGCACCTCCAGGATCCACTTCGTGGGTACCCATGCGCCGAACAGGTCCGTCATGGATCCGACAAAGATGTTCCTCGGCCGCTGCTTCCTGGCCGGATCCCCCAGCCGGTATCGGTGGAACGTCGGCGTAAACCCGAAAGGGTAGGGGGCGTTCACAACATTCCCCGCCGCCGTCATGGTTTTAAGCGGCTTGTCCAGTACAACGATCCCTTCTCGCTCGCAGTTCGGTTTCTTCACCTCCTGCACGATTTCCTCTTTCCGCGTGTCATTCGACACCTTTACTCCCTGGGACAGATAGCCAGCAAACCGCCCCGCCGTCCTTGCCGCGTAGCAATACTCGCAGCCGTGCCGCCAGGACGGCCTCCCGGTCTTTCGCCGTCACCGTATGGAGCGGATCCCCAATTCCTTGGCCGTGTTGGTCGCTCCCGTAGTATTTGACCAGGCTGGCCGCCGCCAGTCCGTAGCGGTTGGAGGCGTCAATGGTCATAAGCGGGTCCGCCACGCCCTGGCCCCGGACGTTCTCCGTCTGCTCCGTGTGGTACTGGATCAGCGCCGGCGCCACCACGCACTCCTCCGCCTTGGAAACCTGGGTGTGCGTCGGCTCCGTGATTTTCCGCCCCCGCTCACCGCCGCCGGTTTGCCCTATGGCCGCCAGCGTCGGGGTGATCACCATTTGATGGCCGCCCGCTCCGCTGCTTGTGATCGTGTTCACCGGCTCCGTGATCCCTGTCCCGGTCGCGTTCTCGTTGTTGTGCATGGTCAGCGGCGCCATGACGGGGGAGGCGACGCCATACCCGTGCTTTGCCGTCACCGTCTGGAGCGGCGCGGCGGCGTCCTGCCCCCGGAAGTCACCCGCGTGGTTTACCACCACCAGGAACGGCTCCGGGTTCTTTATGGCGAACTTGTCCACGCCCCTGATCACCCGCCGCATGGTGTTTGGCCGGAGTGGCCGCTGGGCGGAAAGTCCGTATTTCTCCCGGATCTGCTCCCGCGTGTCAAAGATGGAAGGGCAGGGGAGGGTCCAGTCTATGATTTCGGCCGCGCTCCTCCATGGCTTTTTCCGCCCCTCCAGCACCTCCCGGCTTCCCGCCGGTGCGTGTGTCGGCTCTGGCCATACAATGGGCGCTCCGTCGCACCTGGCCACCAGAAAGAACCTTTTTCGCGTTGTTGGCGCTCCGTAGTCCGCCGCCACCAGTTCCCGCCATTCTGCGTCGTACCCCAGGTCCTGCAGTTGGGAAAGCCACTTGTGGAAGGTTTGTCCGGCTTTTGATTTCACCGGGTGTCCCCGGCGCACCGGCCCCCATGTCTGGAATTCCTCTACGTTCTCCAGGATAATCACCCGGGGGCGCACGGTTCCGGCCCACCGCAGGACGATCCAGGCCAGGCCCCTTATGTTCTTGTCCACCGGCTTTCCGCCCTTTGCCTTGGAAAAGTGCTTGCAATCAGGAGAGAACCACGCCAGCCCCACCGGGCGCCCCTTTGCCACCTCGCACGGATCCACATCCCACACGCTTGCCTGGTAATGCTCTGTAAACGGGTGGTTCGTCTTGTGCATTAGTATGGCGTCCGGGTCGTGGTTGATTGCTATGGTCACAGGCCGCCCCGTCGCCAGTTCTATCCCCGTAGACGCCCCGCCGCCGCCGGCGAAGTTGTCCACAATGATCTCCTCCAGGATGTTGATCTGCGCCCTCGTCATTTTCCCCTCGCTTCCTTCGTTTCGTATTTCTCCCGTCACCGGATTTCTCCCATGGCCCGCAGGGCATGTTCCTGCCGCTCGGTGAGGTCTGAAAAATCCTCTCCCGCCGTTCCCACGATCAGGATCGGGCCTACAAAGGAGACGCCGCAAATGGTGGTGTTGTAGGGCAGCCCTTTGATCCGCCCCTCCTCGTTGCACAGGACGCAGGCATCCGCCCAAATGGAAACGCTCTCCAGGCGGCCTCCAACCGCCTGCTGCAGCGCCTCCAGTTCGTTCTGGATCTCCGTTACCTTCCATCCTTCTCGCGGCTTCTTTATGAGAGATCTCACTTTTCCTCCCCCTCTTTTTTCAGTTCTGCCCTTGCCTTCGACAGCAGCCAGGACCGTATGCACTTTTCGCAGGCGCTCTCACAGACATATACCCTGTGGCACTTCATAGGGGTATCGTAGCGGCACAGCCCGTCCGCCTGCATGATCCGCGCCGCAATCTTCACGGCCCGCTGCTCCACGGTCTCTTTTTTCATGTCGCCTCCAATCCCAACCACCATAGCGGGTTGTTCCTGTTCTCCTCATGGGGGCATACGTCGCAGTTTTCCTGTTCGCAGTTCTCGCAGAAGATCTCCCGGAAGGCCTCGTCCCACGGCCCCTCCGGCGCAGACAGCGATGTGAGGACGCTCCCCAGCACCTCCGGCGACGCAGTGATTTTCTCGAAAACCGTCCGCTTCCCCTGTGTCGGTCGCTCCATTCCTTACTCCTCCCGGTCCACCAGCGGCTCGTCCCTGTCCTCGTCGAACAGGCTCACGTTGGCCACCGGATCGTCCGTGTCGATCTGGTTCTCCCAATCCAGGCCGGCGATATACAGGATCTTCTCCTCGTTGGCTCTGGAGAACCGCCCAGGGGCGATGTAAACTGTGCTATCTCCCCATGCAAATACCCCAAGGTGCCCGTTTTTGGACATGAAGGCGGACGGCTCCGCCTCCTTGAAGTCGATCAGTTTCAGCAGTTCCGTGTCAAATGCGTACACGTCCCCATTCTCCGTCTGGTACAGTTGCCACCGCTCCCGGAAGATCACCGGGATCTGCCGCATCCTCACGCCGCCGGCGGCCACTCTTTCCAGATCGCTCCCCCTGGTTCCGGCCACACTTTCCAGCATGGTCTGGTTCGGTTGGTTTTTCTGTACGGTCACGGCATCCATAGGCATATAGCCTACATCGTCCACGATCTGAACGGACGCCGCCTTCGGCAGATCTTCCGTGATGCATCGCACGGCCCAGGTGGCGCCGTTGATGATGATCTCGTTTCTCCTCCAGGACGGCGCCTGGGCTTCCGCCTGGCTGCGTACCTGTATTACGGAATAGCCGCCGTTCTTAAAGGCGGATTTCAGAATTTTGCACAGGCCCTTTTCGCTTATCATTTCGTCTCCTCCGTTTTCTCCGCAGGTTTCGCCGGCTTCTTTGCCCGGCTCTTTTTCTTCTGCTCCGCCGCCGGCTTCTTGTCAGGCGCCGGCCCCATGCGCTCGCAGATGCACTCCCTGGCAATCGTCGTCCACGGGACGCCCCAGGCCCTGCCCGCCGCCGCAACGGCGCGCAGGCGGTCCACCGCCTCCACTTCGATTTCCCCGTGCACCGGGTGTTTCACGCGGTATAGGAACAGTACCTTTTCCGCAGGTTTCATAGTGTCCTCCTCCTGTTTCTGTTTTCAATGTGCATATATAAACGTGGCGGCGCTTTCCCACGTTGCCGACGGGATCCCGTGACGCCCCCGGCAGGGCGTTTCGGACCGTTCCCAGCGGTCCCTCGTCAGACGGGTTTCTTCTGTTTATTCCCACGTATGCTGATAGCAGAACACATGGCCTCCGATGGTCCCCCATACATTTCCGTTCTCCGGCTCTCTGGAGAAGTACACCACGTCCATCGGCAGCACGGCCTCCCCGCTGGTTGCGGCGTCCACCGCCGCATATTGGGCTTCTCCCGGCGCCGCCTCGTCAATGAGCGGCGCCGTGGTGAACTGCTGCGGGTTCTCCTGGTAGACGACATCGGCCACGGTGTCCGGGAAATTCTCCGCTGCCACCCGGTTCAGAATGACCTCCGCCACCGCCTGCTGCCCCTCCGCCGGCTCGCCGCGGGCCTCCAGATAAACGATCCTGGCAATCAGTTCCCGCTCCTCCTCGGTAATGGGGGCGTATCTTCCCGCAGGTTGCTCCGCCTTCATCACCTCCGGTTCTTCGATCTGCAGAAAATTCTCCGCCGGCAGGAAGATCACGCGCACATCCTTCCCGCTTTCCGCCGCCCCGGCGGTATCTGCCTCCGGTTTCTTTCCTGCGCTGGCCAGCACGATTGCCGCCATAGCGGCAACGGCCAGGACCCACAGCACCGTTTTGGCGATCTCCCAGTTCCTCCGGCGCCGCATGCGCAGGCGCTCCATCCTGGTCATGGGCCGATGCACAGTAATTGTGAAAATCTGCTGCTCCACGCCTACTCCTCCTTCGTCTCGTCCGCCGGCGCCGGTACCGTCATTACGGTGGCAAGCACCGCCAGGACCTCCACCGGGTTCAGTTTCACCAGCGCCGCATATTCCCGGATAAGTACCGCCAGGGCGTTCAGCGCGGCCGCCGCGCTGGACGCCTCGATCTTCCTACGGAATTTCTCGCTTCCCGCTTTCTTCTCCAGCGTGATCGTCACTTCCGCTGCCAGCGCCTCCTGGATGGCGGCCTTGTTTGCCTCATAGGCCACTCCCTTCCCGGTCTGCTCCTGCTTCATGCAGTCGCAGGTTTCGCCCGGATCCAGGGCAGCCCCACATTTCTCGCACTCTTTGAATTTTGCCATCTTGCGCCCTCCTTACTTTCGCGCGGCCGGTCGGCGGCCACGATTACGAAGGTTTGCCTGGTACACCGCCTGGCCCTTTTCCGGGTCGTATTTCAGCCGCTTGTTCTGGTCGAGTTCTCCGGTGCTTCCCCGCTTCAACTCCTGATAGATAGCAGCAGGGGAGAAGCCCAGTTCAACCGCGATGTTCACAGCGCCGTCTCCGGCCTCCCATCGCTGCGCCAGAACCTGCCTGTCCCTCATGGTCAGGGTCCTCTGTTTGCTCACGTTCTCACCTCGTTTCCGCCGGAACCGCCGCCGGCTGTAAAAAAATAATGCAGAAAAAGGTTGTTAAGCCTTTTCTGCATTTAATGTACTATCTCACACGCAAAAAGTCAAGAGATAAATGCAGAATAAGGTAAAATTTTTTAGACCGCCTTCTCCTCGATCTCCATGGCCGTCGTAAATGCCCGCTTTGCTGTCGCCCATCCAAGCCGCTCCCGCGGGTAGTCGTTCATCCACGCCTCGATTTCTTTTACCTCTCGCCTCGTCAGGTTCGAGAAGTCCGTCCCCTTCGGCAGGTGGCGCCGGATCATGCGGTTTCCCACCTCATTGCTCCCCCGCTCGTATGCGGAGTATGGGTGGCAGTAGTAGATGCGCGTCCTCGGCCTGGCCCGCTTACAAGATGCCTCCATCCCGGCGCAGTCTGCGAACTCGCTGCCATTGTCCACGGTCACGCTCTGGAATATCTCTCTGAACCGCCTCGGCCCAAACCTTCGCTCCAGCCGGTTCAGCGCGGCAACGACGCTGCCCGTGGTTCCGTCCGGCATTAACTCGATGATCTCGTAGTTTGTTTTTCTCTCCGTGAGGACCAGGAGGCGCTTTTTGGAATTTTTGGCCGACACCACTGTATCCATCTCCCAGTGTCCGGCCGAACTTCTTTCGTTGATTTCCTGCGGCCTGGTTTCTATGCTCTCTCCCCGTGGCAGTCTCGCTTCCCGCACCTTCCGGTATACTTTCTTTTTCTTCCCGCGCATAGGCAGATCCTTGTTTGTCAGGCGCCGGAACACCCCCTTTGTGATGTAGGAGTACAGCGTCCACTCGGAGATCTCCACCGAGAAGATCCGCCCCTCCTCCTTGATCTTTGCCAGGGCGGCCGCTGGGGAGTAATGGTCGTTGATGATCTTGTCCTCTATGTATTCCGCCAGGCTCCGGTCGGTACCAATTTTCAGATCCGGCCCCTTTGCCTGCAGGTTTTCCTGGTATTTTCTCTGTGCTGTTTCCGGGCAGTACACCTCCACGTCCACCAGTTCAGACGTCTTTTGCTGCGTCAGCCCTCGCTTGATCTCCCGGTAGATGGTAGAGTTATGCACATGTAGCGCGTCCGCAATCTCCCGCACGGTCCGCTTCTCTTTCAGCATTTTCTCGATCTTCAGTCTGTTTTTCCACGTCAGGTGACTAAATCTTCTCTCTCCCATCGCCGCGCCCTCCCTTAAAAGTTTATGTTAATAAACCATAAAAACGCAGAATTTGTCAATACCCAAGACCGTCATATAGCACAAATCCCACAGGCTTATAGCCTGTGGGATAATTTTTTTATTTCTCTCCGTCTCCGGTCAGCAGCCAGTCCGATGTGACGCCAAGCACGGCGGCCAAGGCCCACAGTTCGTAGTCCTGCACCATCCTGGTTCCGCTCTCAATCCGGCTTACTGCATCCTGCTCCAGGAGTACGCCTTCCGTCTGCACTTTTGCCGCCAGGGCAGCCTGGGACAATCGCAGGTAAAGCCGGCGCATCCGCACCCGTTCCCCCGAAATGTTCCTCCGCCCTTCAAAGTCGTTTGCCTTCATGCGTTCCTCCCTGTGATTTTATGGGAATATCCAGTATTTTATTTGACTTTACCATGAAATGCAGGTACACTCATGGTAATATCCCATAAAAACAAAGAAAAAGGCGGTGTTACGTGTGAAGGTTCTAATCTGGCTCGTCTGCATCCTGGTCTACTCCGCAGCCGTTTCTGTTCTCAATCTCGCCGGCGTAGGGCTGGGAGGCGTCCCGGTTGTGCTGCTGGCCATCCTCTTGATCTTCCTGCCGGCTCCCGCCCTCTGCCGGCTTCTGGACCGCCGCCGGCAGCAGCGGCAGGAGGCCGCCAC
>ENA-OURS01002443-OURS01002443.1-human-gut-metagenome-genome-assembly--contig:-NODE-2443-length-13200-cov-3.678813_pt1 | contig 13200 bp, 10 predicted proteins | sample MGYA00242109_ERZ509010 | MGnify/ENA primary metagenome ERZ509010 (study PRJEB26280, sample SAMEA2338774) | human gut metagenome | biome: human gut; feature: human-associated habitat; material: faeces... | reverse complement strand
CGAGGCGCGGTTGCTTTAGCAACCATCTACCCCTGCGCCGAGTGCGCATCCTCGCGGAGCGTTTATTATCGTATGGAAACGAAGTTTCCTATACGATGAAAAAGAACCGGCAGCTTTGACACCGCCGGTTCCTAAATACTTTATCTCTCACCGTTCTTCTTCAGCGTTACAACAACGTGACGGTAAGGCTCTTCTCCTTCGCTGTGGGTTGTAACATATTTATCATTCTGAAGAGCGGAATGAATGATCCTTCTCTCATAAGGATTCATCGGCTCCAGCGCTACAGGTCTTCTGCTGCGCTTTACCTTATAGGCAATATTCTTTGCCAGATTTTCAAGGGTTTCTTTTCTTCTCTTGCGGTAATCTTCTGTATCCACCTTTACGCGGATATAGTCTTCAGAATCCTTATTTACTACCAGAGATACCAGATACTGTAAAGAGTCCAGCGTCTGTCCTCTCTTACCGATCAGGATTCCCATTTCATCGCCCTTTAAATCGATGTCTAAATGTTTTTCAACTTCATCGTAAGCGATATCCATCACAACATCCATCTTCATGGCTGCAAATACATCATTCAAAAACTGAAGCGCCTTATCCTCAACGGTAACCTTTACCCTTGCCTGAATGACTGCCGGTTTTGCATTGAATCCAAGGAAGCCGGTAGAGCCCTCTTCCAGAATTTCATATTCCAGCTTGTCGCTTGTCACTAAAAAATGCTGGCAGGCCGCTGTTACCGCATCGCCAACTGTTTTTGCCGAAAATCTTTGGAAATCCATGCTGACCCCTCCTGTTATTTACTTATTATTCTTCTCGTTGTAATCCCTTACCATATTTGCCTTGGAAGCAAGACTTCCGGGCTTGGCCGCATTTTTGTTATAATATTCCGTTGCCTTACGCATTGCTTCTTCCTTCTGTTCCTGTGTCATGGAAGGAGCTTTTGCCTTTGTGGCGGCCGGTGCAGAACTGGTTTTTACATTTCTCGTGCTCATATTGGCGTAGTTATTGAGCTTCGCAGGATCAATTCCCTGCTTGCGCAGCTTCGCATCCCGCTTCTCCAGATTTTTCTTGATCTGCGCGTCAATATCCATCTTATCGATGTGCTTGTTGATCAGCACCTGCTGCACGCTTCTTACAACAGAACCAGCGATCCAGTAAAGACCCATACCGGAAGGCAATGTATAACAGAATACCGCAGACATGATCGGCATTACGTTATTCATCATCTTCATGGAAGCTGCCATACTGCTGTTGTCATTATTGGAAGACATATCAGAAGCCTGGGGCATCAGCTTAACGTTCAGCCACTGGGTTAAAGCAGACAGAACCGGAATTGCCAGACCTGCAACGACCATCAGCCATGCACCTGCGGCGATCGCTTCATGTACCGTATAGGACGGAGAGTTACCCATGTTCAGACCAAGGAAATTGTTATAATGCTCCATCTTCTGCATGGTATCCGTGATCTCTGTCGCCAGCGTCGGAAAGTGATCCGCCAGATTTTTCCATTCTGAAGTCGATGCTTTATACAAAACATCAATAAAAGTGTTCTGAATGTACTCTGCATTACCGGATGTAAATGCCTCGTTGGTAAACTGCTTTGCATACATTGCAGCATTGGAGAAGTTCTCTGAGTTGCTTAAAAATTCTGCACTGCCGGCTGTGTTGGCAAGCTTTTCCACCATCGGGAAAAATGCTTCCTTTACCTGGTTTACATAAGCCGGTACGTTCATAAACACACGATACAGAGCAAACAGAATCGGCATCTGGATCAGCATCTGCACACAGCTGCCGGTGGGAGATACGCCGTACTTTGCATAAACAGCCTTAGTCTCCTGCTGCATCGCCATCATGGAATCGTTATCTTTCTTGCCTTCGTAGCGTTTCTGAATCGCCTGCAGCTCCGGGTTCATCTTCGCGCTGAGCTTTGAGAACTTCTGCTGTTTAATGGTAAACGGCATCAGAAGCAGATAAATAACGATCGTAAAAATAATAATTGCCAGACCAATATTCGGAATCCCGATTTTGTCCAGCACCCAGAATATGCCGTTCATGATCCAGCCGAGCACTTTGGCAATCGGTCCAAGGATAGAGCCGCCATACTGTGTTAATAAAATAGCATTCAATGATATTTCCTCCTGCTTTTTGATTCCGGTTTACGGGACCGGATCATACCCTCCTTTGGAAAAAGGATTGCACCTTAAAATCCTCCAGACGGCAAGCAGTCCGCCTTTTAACGCGCCATATTTCTCTACGGCTTCCAGTCCGTATTCCGAACAGGTCGGAAAATAAGGACATTTCGTTGTCTTTAAAGGAGACAGATACCGCCGGTAGAATTTTATCATTGCGATCAGAATAGTTTTCATCATTTTCAATTCGATTGATCGGCTTCACATTCCGTTTTGGTTTCTTCTTTCATAATGTGGTGAAGCCTTCCAAGGTGTAATACTGCGCTCTCCATCTGTTCAAATGAAATGGATGCTGCAGAAGCCCGCGCTGTGATTACTATATTTAAACCACTATTAAATATATCCTCATGTAATCGATAGCTTTCCTTTACGAGCCTTTTCACGCGATGCCGAACCACGCTGTTGCCGACTTTTTTACTTACGGAAATCCCGAGCAGGTTTTCATCCTGATGATTCTCCAATACATACATGACCAAATACCTGTTGGCGCGGGAAACGCCTTTTTTGTAAACCTCTTGGAACTGCCGGTTCTTTCTCAACGACTGCGTAAATCTCATGAAATTGTCTCCATAGAGAAAATAGGCCACAAAACTGCGGCCTATGCGGATAATCTCTTTCTTCCTTTTGCTCTTCTGGCTGCTAATACTTTTCTGCCGCCAGCACTGCTCATTCTTGCTCTGAAGCCGTGTACTTTGGAACGCTGCCTTTTCTTAGGCTGAAATGTCATCTTCATGAAAGCTACACCTCCCTTTCAGGCCTTATCTGCTATAAGGCATATTTATGACATGTATCGGAAAATATCATTGACATTATATAGGCAGAAATTCGATAAGTCAAGCAATTTCCTGTATTTTAAAGGATTTTTGAACTGGGAAAATTTTTCCACGAATTTTTTTTCAAAATCGTTATTTTACACAATACAAGATATTGTTATCGGGAAAAAAATTTTTCCACAAGATCTAGTTTATAAACATCTGTGGATTTTCGAATCCACAGATCCACAGATTTACATAACATTATCCACAAAATGTGGAAAACTTGTGGATAACTCCGTTTTTATCCCCACTCTACCCACAGAATCCCCAGAAAATACAATGTGTATATGTGTATTCCACTTATCCACATAATCCTCATAATTATCCACGTCAACTACTCTCTGTTTGGGGATATCCACAGCTTTTGTGGACATGATCCGTGGAGTAATTAACATTTGCCATTTTCGAACAATTCGTTTATTATAGAATAGAATAAATCTCAAAGGGGATTTTATACCCTTTTTTGGGGTTTCTTTAGTGACGGTCACAGATGAGGAGGCTTTTTATGCATTTTATTGGGGAAAACTGGGAGATGATCAAGCAGACAATCCACACGGAATATGATCTTACCAACATTTCCTATAATACCTGGATTGAACCCCTGCAGTTTTATGATGTAAAGGATGATACTGTCTACATCCAGATTCCGACCGGACAGGCTCATGCCCTCAACTACATCTCCAACAAGTACAGCAATTATTTTAAGGTAACCATTTCCGAGATGATGGATCATGATTACGATATTTCATTCATCCTCGAAAAAGAGAAGGCCGCCGATACGGATACCGATTTAAAGTCTCCCTCTTCTAATATAAATAACATCAATTACGAACAGGCGAATTTAAACCCCAAGTACAAGTTCGACACCTTCATTGTCGGCAATAACAACAAATTCGCTCATTCCGCCTGTCTCGCAGTTGCGGAATCTCCCGGAAATGCCTACAATCCGCTGTTTATCTATGGCGGTGCCGGTCTTGGAAAGACGCATCTGATGCATTCCATCGGTCACTTCATCCTGGAGCAGAATCCGAATATGAAGGTTCTTTATGTCACTTCGGAATCCTTTACCAACGAAGTAATCGAATCCATCCGAAGCGGTAACGCGACCGCCATGACAAAGCTGCGCGAAAAATACCGGACTGTAGATGTCCTGATGATCGACGATATTCAGTTTATTATAGGAAAAGAAAGTACACAGGAAGAATTTTTCCACACCTTTAACGTGCTGCATTCCGCAGGCAAACAGATCGTACTGTCCTCTGATAAGCCGCCAAAAGAAATGGAAACCCTGGAAGAACGTTTCCGTTCCCGTTTCGACTGGGGCCTGATTGCGGACATCCAGCCACCTGACTATGAAACCCGAATGGCGATCCTGCGCAAAAACGCCGAGGCATGTAATAAACCCGTCGATGATGAGATTTTTAAATACATTGCTACCAATATTAAGTCCAACATCCGGGAACTGGAGGGCGCTTTTAATAGAATTATTGCCAAATCCAAGATTGAGAACCAGAGTGAAATTACAATGGAACTGGCAGAAGACGCCTTAAAAGACATTATAAATCCTGACAAACCAAAGGAAATCACACCGGAACTGATTATAGAAGTCGTTGCGGAACACTTCGGCGTTAGTCCGGAAGATATTACTTCCAAAAAACGGAACTCCGAATTCGTTCAGCCGCGTCAGGTTGTCATGTATCTGTGCAGGAAGCTGACGGATACTTCCTATGTCAATATTGGCAAACTGCTCGGCAAAAAAGACCACACTACAATTATCCACGGTGTGAATAAAATTGAGGATGAGTTAAAAAATAACGACGAATTGGCCAGCAAGGTTGAAACGATCAAAAAGAAGATCTGTGTATAACCTGGTCGTAATCCCCGACTTATCCTAAGGTTGTACACAGGATAACCGTTTCCTGTTTTCCGCTATTTTACAGGGCTTGTGATACTTATCCACATTTCAACAACGCCTATTAAGAAAGATTACGAATTTAATTATTTATATCTTTGTTTGCGCTCCTGCAGGCCATCGCACGCCGGGTGTCTTTGGAAAACCCAATGGATGTGGATAAGTCACAGAACACACAGTTAAAAGAAGGGAGTTTTTCACATATGAAATTTATCTGTCCGAAATCAGAGCTATTAAACGGACTTCAGGTTGTTTCCAAAGCAGTTCCTGCCAAAACAACTATGACAATCCTCGAATGCATTTTAGTTGACTGTACCCAGGGATGTATCAAACTGACTGCCAACGATATGGAACTCGGCATTGAGACCATTGTAGAAGGCACGATTGAAGAACCTGGCGTTATTGCGCTGGACGCAAAGATTTTTCTTGAAATTGTCAGAAAATTACCAGATAACGATATTACGATACTATCTGACAATAGCTATCAAACTCTGATAACTTGTGAAAAAGCGAAATTCAACATTGCCGGAAAATGCGGCGATGATTTCGCTTACCTGCCGGAAATAGAGCGCAGCAACAGCATTGTTGTTTCTCAGTTCACATTGAAAGAAGTTATCCGCCAGACGATTTTCTCGATCGCTGACAACGATAACAACCGTCTGATGACCGGTGAACTGTTTGAAATTAACGGCGATGAGCTGAAGGTGGTTTCCCTCGACGGACATCGCATTTCTATCCGGAAAATTCAGCTGAAGGATACCTATGAACCCCAGAAAGTTGTTATCCCGGGTAAGACCCTGAATGAAGTCAGCAAGATTCTTTCCGGTGAAACAGAAAAAGATGTATCCCTGTTCTTTACCGACAATCAGGTTGTGTTTGAATTTGATCAGACAACCGTTGTATCCAGACTGATTGAAGGCGAATATTTCCGCATTGACCAGATGCTTTCCAGCGATTATGAAACAAAGGTGACAATCAACAAACGTGAATTGTTAAGCTGTATCGACCGTGCGACTCTGCTCGTAAAGGAAGGCGACAAAAAGCCGATCATTATTAACATTACAGACGGTCTGATGGAGCTGAAAATCAACTCTGCCATCGGCAGCATGGACGAGCAGATCGATATCGAAAAGAGCGGAAAGGATCTGATGATCGGTTTCAACCCGAGATTTTTGATCGATGCGCTGAGAGTCATTGACGATGAACAGATCACGATTTATCTGGTTAATCCAAAGGCTCCCTGCTTTATCCGCAATGAGGAGAACAGCTACATTTACCTGATTCTCCCTGTTAACTTTACAACTGTTTAACTGCAAAAGCGTCGGAAAATGGCGCAGGAAAGAAGGAACGATTCATGCAGACCTATCGGATCAGAGATGAATTTATCAAGCTTGGACAGGCTTTAAAGGCAGCGGGCTTTGTGGAGTCCGGCGTCGACGCCAAATTCGCTGTACAGGACGGGCTTGTCAAAGTAAACGGACAGGTAGAAACCGCACGCGGTAAAAAGCTGGTGCCCGGAGACGTGGTAGAATATGACGGACAGACCTTAAAGATCGAGTGAATTTCCAGACACCGATCTGACAGAAAGAGGAACTATGGTTATTAAATCGCTGGAATTATCCAACTTTCGGAATTACAGCCTGTTAAATCTTTCCTTCGACCGAGGGACGAATATTTTATACGGTGATAACGCACAGGGAAAAACCAATATCTTAGAGGCAATTTATCTGTGTGCGACAACCAAGTCCCATAAAGGCGCAAAGGATAAGGATATCGTAAATTTCAACGAGGAGGAGGCACATATCCGTGCCTATCTCGAGAAAAAAGAAGACGAAATCCGCATCGACATGCACCTTCGGAAAAACAAATCCAAGGGCATTGCGATTGACGGGACCCGCATCAAAAAAGCGGCGGAGCTTCTGGGCATTATGAACGTGGTATTTTTTTCCCCGGAAGATCTGTCCATTATCAAGAACGGTCCGGCAGAGCGCAGACATTTCGTGGACATGGAGCTGTGTCAGCTGGATGCAGGATATTTGTACAACTTAAACCATTACAACCGGATTGTGAACCAGCGCAACCGGCTGTTAAAGGATATTTACCAGAATCCGTCCCTGCGGGATACGCTGTCGGTCTGGGATGACCAGATGGCGGCGTTTGGCAGCCAGGTGATCGAGAGAAGGATCACCTTTACGGAGCAGCTAAACGACATCATCGGAGAGATTCACAGCCGTCTTTCCGGAGGCAGGGAGCATTTAAAGGTTGTGTATGAACCGGATGTGACGAGCGAGAATTTTGCAGAGGCACTGCACCGTAACCAGGAGCGGGATATCCGTCTGAAGATGACATCAACGGGCCCGCACCGGGATGATTTTTCATTCCTGGCAGACGGCGTGGATATCCGTAAATTCGGATCCCAGGGACAGCAGAGGACGGCGGCGTTGTCCTTGAAGCTTTCCGAGATTGAGCTTGTCAAAAAGATGACAAAGGATACGCCGGTGCTTTTATTAGACGACGTGTTGTCGGAGCTGGACAGCAACCGTCAGAATTACCTGCTGAACAGTATCGGGGATATTCAGACGATTATTACCTGTACCGGTCTGGATGATTTTGTCAACAACCGGTTTGAGATCAATAAAGTTTTCAGAGTAGCAAACGGGACGGTGAATGCCGGCCAGAATGGAGGAATATAAATGAGCGTTGAATACGGAGCAGATCAAATTCAGATTCTGGAGGGTCTGGAAGCGGTCCGCAAACGGCCTGGCATGTATATCGGTTCCACCTCTTCCAGAGGTCTGCATCACCTGGTTTACGAGATTGTAGATAATGCGGTGGACGAGGCACTGGCAGGCTTCTGTGACCACATTGAAGTAACGATCAACGAAGATAACTCGATCACGGTTGTCGATAACGGACGAGGCATTCCGGTTGGAATCAACCACAAAGCGGGCATTCCTGCAGTAGAGGTTGTTTTCACGATCCTGCACGCCGGCGGTAAATTCGGCGGCGGCGGATACAAGGTTTCCGGTGGCCTCCATGGCGTAGGCGCATCCGTTGTAAATGCGCTTTCTGACTGGCTGGAGGTCGAAATCTGTCAGGGCGGAAAGGTTTACAAGCAGCGTTACGAGCGTGGTCATGTCTGCTATCCGTTAAAGGAGATCGGAACCTGTGATTTTGAAAAGACCGGAACAAAAGTAACGTTTAAGCCGGATGCGACGATTTTTACCGAGACGACGGTTTACGAATTTGATATTTTAAAGACACGTCTGCGGGAAATGGCATTTCTGACTAAGGGATTAAAGATTTCCCTGACAGACCTGCGTGGGGAAGAGCCCCACACAAGAACCTTCCACTACGAGGGCGGTATCCGGGAGTTCGTCACCTATCTAAACGGCAGCAAGGTTCCGCTTTATGACAAGGTAATGTACTTCGAGGGCACGAAAAACAACGTTTACGTCGAGGTTGCACTACAGCACAACGATTCCTACAACGAGAGTGTTTTTTCTTTTGTCAATAACATCAATACACCGGAGGGCGGTACACATCTGGTGGGCTTTAGGAATGCGCTGACAAAGACGTTTAACGACTATGCGAGAAGTAATAAACTGTTAAAGGATAACGAACCCAACCTGTCCGGCGACGATATCCGTGAAGGTCTGACTGCGATCATCAGTGTCAAGATTGAAGATCCTCAGTTTGAGGGACAGACCAAACAGAAGCTGGGAAACTCCGAGGCGAGAAGCGCTGTGGACAGCGTGGTGAGCGAACAGCTGACGTATTTTCTGGAGCAGAATCCGTCCGTTGCAAAGACGATCGTAGAAAAGTCCGTTCTGGCGCAGCGTGCAAGGGAAGCGGCAAGAAGGGCGCGGGATTTGACGAGAAGAAAGACTGCGCTGGAAAATACAGCCCTGCCCGGCAAGCTGGCAGACTGCTCGGATAAAGATCCGAAAAATTGCGAGATTTACATCGTAGAGGGTGATTCCGCGGGCGGCTCTGCAAAGAAGGCGAGAAGCCGTGCGACGCAGGCGATCCTTCCCCTGCGCGGCAAGATTTTGAACGTAGAAAAAGCCCGTCTGGACAAGATTTTTTCCAACGCCGAAATCAAGGCGATGATTACCGCATTCGGAACCGGAATTCATGAGGACTTTGATATCAGCAAGCTGCGGTATCATAAGATTGTTATCATGACGGATGCCGATGTGGATGGTGCGCATATCGCAACGCTGATGCTGACTTTTATTTACCGGTTTATGCCGGAGCTGATCAAGCAGGGACACGTTTATCTGGCAAAGCCCCCGCTGTATAAGCTGGAAAAGAATAAAAAGGTTTGGTACGCCTACAGCGACGAAGAGCTGGCGGCGATTATTAACGAGGTCGGCAGAGATCAGAATAACAAAATCCAGCGTTACAAAGGTCTGGGTGAGATGGATGCAGAACAGCTCTGGGAGACGACTATGGATCCTGAGCACAGAATCCTGTTAAAGGTCTGCATGGATGAAGAGACGGAATCCGAAGTGGATCTGACCTTCACAACGCTGATGGGCGACCAGGTGGAACCCCGCCGGAAGTTTATCGAAGAGAACGCTCAGTTCGTAAAGAATCTGGATATTTAGAAAACTGATTGGAATGCCGCCTGGGCGGCTGGATAAGAGGAAAGATGGAAGATAATATTTTTGACAAAATAGAAGAAGTCGATCTGAAGAAAAAAATGGAGGAATCTTATATCGATTACGCAATGAGCGTAATCGCTGCCAGAGCCCTCCCGGACGTCCGCGACGGCTTAAAGCCGGTACAGAGACGTGTTCTGTACTCCATGATCGAGTTAAATAACGGACCGGATAAGCCGCATCGTAAATGTGCGCGTATCGTCGGTGATACGATGGGTAAATATCATCCCCACGGCGACAGCTCTATCTACGGGGCGCTGGTCAATATGGCGCAGGAATGGAATACCCGTTATCCGCTTGTTGACGGTCACGGAAACTTCGGCTCTGAGGATGGCGACGGCCCTGCAGCGATGCGATACACCGAAGCGAGATTGTCCAAGATCTCGATGGAGATGCTGGCGGACATCAACAAGGACACCGTTGATTTTGAACCGAACTTCGATGAAACGGAAAAAGAGCCGGTTGTACTGCCCTCCCGTTATCCGAATCTGCTGGTAAACGGTACCTCCGGTATTGCAGTCGGCATGGCGACCAACATCCCTCCCCACAACCTGCGGGAGGTGGTCGATGCGGTCGTAAAGATCATGGACAACCGCATTTTGGAAGACCGCGACACCGAAATCGAAGAGATCATGGGCATCGTCAAAGCGCCTGATTTTCCGACCGGCGGCGTGATTTTAGGAACCCGCGGCGTGGAAGAGGCATACCGGACAGGACGCGGCAAAATCCGTGTCCGCGCCGTGACCAATATCGAGACGCTTCCAAATGGCAAGAGCCAGATCATCGTGACGGAGCTTCCCTACATGGTAAACAAGGCGAAGCTGATTGAGAAGATTGCAGATCTGCATAAAGAAAAGCGCATTGACGGCATCACGGATCTGAGAGATGAATCCAACCGTGAGGGAACCAGAGTTGTCATCGAGCTGCGCAGGGATGCGAACGCAAACGTTATCTTAAATCAGCTTTACAAGCACACCCAGATGCAGGATACCTTCGGCGTTATTATGCTGGCGCTGGTAAATGGACAGCCGAAGGTGCTGAGCCTGTTGGATATGCTCAAATGCTACATCGCCCATCAGGAAGATGTCGTTACCAGACGGACAAAATATGACTTAAATAAAGCCGAAGAGCGCGACCATATTTTACAGGGCTTGCTGATCGCACAGGATCATATCGATGAGGTCATCCAGATTATCCGCAGCAGCCAGACCCCTCAGATCTCCAAGGATCGTTTGATCGAACGCTTTGGTCTGACCGACGTACAGGCACAGGCAATTATCGATATGCGTCTGCGTGCGCTGACCGGTCTGGAGCATGAAAAGCTGGAAGCAGAGCATCAGGAGCTTTTGAAAAAAATTGCAGAATTAAAGGCAATTCTGGCGGACGAGAAGCGTCTGCTGGGCGTTATCCGCAGCGAGCTGCTTGTGATCAAAGACAAATACGGCGACGACAGAAGAAGTAAGATCGGCTATGATGAATTCGATATTTCCATGGAGGATATGATCCCGAGAGAGAATACGATCATCGCTATGACGAACCTCGGTTATATCAAACGAATGACCGTCGATAACTTTAAGGCGCAAAACCGTGGCGGCAGAGGCATCAAGGGTATGCAGACGATCGAGGAAGACTTTATCGCAGATCTTCTGATGACGACAACACATCATTATGTGATGTTCTTTACGAATTTTGGACGTGTTTATCGGTTGAAAGCATACGAAATTCCGGAAGCCGGACGTACTGCGCGGGGTACGGCAATCATCAACCTGCTGCAGCTTGCTCCGGAAGAAAAAATTTCCGCCATCATTCCGGTAAAGGATTACGAAAAGGACGACAACTTGTTCATGGTAACCAGAAAGGGTATCGTCAAGAAGACCCCGATTCTGGAATACAGCAACGTCAGAAAGAACGGCCTTGCGGCGATTAACCTGCGGGAGGACGACGAACTGATCGAGGTGAAGGTAACGAATGCGGACAGCGAGATTTTCCTCGTAACGAGAGACGGCATGTGCATTCGTTTCAAGGAAACCGACGTCAGAAATACCGGCAGAACGTCGATGGGCGTGATCGGTATGACGCTGTCTGACAACGATGAAATTGTCGGCATGCAGTTAGACCATCAGGGAGATTCGCTGCTGATCGTTTCTGAAAACGGTATGGGCAAGCGTACCTCGATGGACGAATTTACGGTACAGCACCGCGGCGGCAAGGGCGTGAAGTGCTATAAGATCACGGAAAAGACCGGCTATGTCATCGGTGTAAAAGCCGTTACGGATGAAAACGAGATCATGATGATCACGACAGAGGGCATTATCATTCAGATCCGTATGGATGATGTTTCCCAGTTGGGAAGAATTACCTCCGGCGTGAAGCTGATCAACCTGGATGCAGGCGTAACCGTAGCACAGATTGCAAAGGTACGGGAAAAGGTATCGGACGGAAATCAGGAATTTGACGATGTAGACGATGCAATGGAAGATGTCTCAAAGCCGAGTGAAGTTGACCAAGAGGAAGACGACGATCCGGCGGAGGAGCATATTACCATGCCGGAAGAGACAGAAGAGGATGAATAAGACGATGAAGATTTTTGCACACAGAGGTTTCAGCGGAAGATATCCGCAGAATACGATGCTGGCTTTCCAGAAGGCTCTGGAAAGCGGCTGTGACGGAATCGAACTGGATGTCCAGCTCACAAAGGACGGTGAGGTTGTCATTATCCACGATGAATATTTGGACGACCTGACGGACTTTACCGGAAATGTACGGGATTACACTTTAGGCGAGTTAAAAAGCTGCAATGCAGGCGGAAAATGGCAGGAAGTCTACGGCTTCCAGCCGATTCCGACCTTTGAGGAATACTGCGAATGGGCATCCTGCAATTCGCTGATTACCAACGTGGAGATCAAGAGCAGCGTGTACTATTACGAGGAGCTGGAGAAAAAGACGATGGAGCTGATCGGGCGCTTTGGCTTAAAGGAGCGGATCATCATTTCCTCCTTCAACCATCTGTCTGCACTCTCCTGCAAGGATTTTATGCCGGATATGAAAACCGGTGCTCTCGTGGAAAATGGCGGTATCGCAAATGCAGGCTATTACTGCAAAAAGTTTGGGTTTGAATGTTATCATCCAGGTGTTGAAGGACTGACGAAGGAAGAGGTAGAGCTCTGTCATAAGAACGGCATCGAGGTCAATGTCTGGACGATTAACAATATGGACGATCTGGAAAATTTGTATGAGTGGGGCTGTGATGGCGTCATCACCAACTATCCGGATGTCTGCAAAAGCTGGCTAAAAGCAAAAAAAGCGAAGGGCTGAGAAACGCTCTGACACGCGTTTTCTGCGGCGCAAGGCGCTGCAGCATTTACAAAATGGAGGGTATGGTTATGGAAAAGCAGTTTTACAATTTTGTAAAAGAGGTCTATGACAAGCAGCTTGGTGTAGAAGGCATTGCAATTGCTGACGGGGAAAAGATCCTGATGGAGCATCATTTTACACCGGATCAGGCGAGAAATATCTATTCTCACACAAAGAGCTATATGAGCACAGCAGTCGGTCTGGCAATTGCCGATGGTAAGCTGTCACTGGATGACAGACTGGCAGAGTTTTTCCCGGAGGCGGTT
>ENA-OURS01002442-OURS01002442.1-human-gut-metagenome-genome-assembly--contig:-NODE-2442-length-13203-cov-2.236462_pt1 | contig 13203 bp, 8 predicted proteins | sample MGYA00242109_ERZ509010 | MGnify/ENA primary metagenome ERZ509010 (study PRJEB26280, sample SAMEA2338774) | human gut metagenome | biome: human gut; feature: human-associated habitat; material: faeces... | reverse complement strand
GTTCGTAATGGTTTAGAGTCAAACCAGAGAGAAATTTTATAATAAAAGAACAATAATTCTATAATAAAAAGATTTGTTATAGGATGAAATAACAGAAAAAGGGGAACGGTTGTTTTTTGTGGACAATCGTTCTTTTTCTTTAGAGCGTGTTTGAAAAACACGCTCTGGAAATTTGCAGATAAAACATTGAAAATAACAGCAGGTTTATATTGCATTAGATGGCTTATTGATATAAAATAAAATTTAAATGGAACACGGAGGTAAAAATGGAATTTGTTCATAAATCGATTATGCTGGAGGAAGTAATTGAGTCTCTGGCAATTAAACCGAACGGAATTTATGTAGATGGCACTTTAGGAGGTGCAGGTCATTCTTCTGAAATCGTAAAACGATTAGGAGAGGACGGAAGGCTTATTGGTATCGATCAGGATGGCGAAGCAATCGAAGCTGCGACAAAGCGTCTGAAACCGTATAAGGATAAAGTAACGATTGTAAGAAGCAATTATGCACAGATGAAGGAAGTACTGAGAGATTTGGGAATCCCCAAGGTAGATGGAATCCTGCTTGATTTAGGAGTATCCTCTTATCAGCTTGATAATGCTGAGAGAGGCTTTACTTACCGGGAAGATGTACCTCTTGATATGCGTATGGATCAGAGACAGACAAAGACTGCGAAAGATATCGTGAATGATTATAGCGAGATGGAGCTGTATCATATTATCCGTAATTACGGGGAGGACAAGTTTGCAAAGAATATCGCAAAGCATATTGTCCAGGCAAGACAGAAGGCTCCGATTGAGACAACAGGTCAGCTGATTGAGGTTATCAAGGCAGCCATCCCTAAAAAGGTGCGCGCTACAGGAGGACATCCTGCGAAGAAGACTTTTCAGGCAATCCGTATTGAGTTAAATCATGAGCTTGATGTGCTGAAGAATAATTTAGAGGACATGATTGATCTTCTTAATGATGAGGGAAGAATCGCGATTATTACATTCCATTCTTTAGAAGACAGAATCGTAAAGAATATTTTCCGTACCAGTGAGAGGCCGTGTATTTGCCCGCCGGAATTTCCGGTTTGTGTATGTGGCAGAGTATCAAAGGGAAAGGTTATCACAAGGAAACCAATTGTGCCTGGTAAGGAAGAGCTTGAGGAGAACAGTCGGTCTAAGAGTGCAAAGCTTCGTGTTTTTGAGAGGAGAATCACAGAAGGATAGAGACATTTTATCGTGTTGGAGGTAGAATATGGCACTTCGTAATACATCAGAACGTTATGAATACATTTATGGAAGCAACGTCAGAAAGTTAGAAACAGATACGGCAGGGAAGCAGACAGCAAAGGCAGTTCCTGCAAAGAAGAATGTGAGAAGACCCGAACAAAGAAGAACGGGGAATAAAGCAGCAGATTCAGAAGCAGCGGCAGCTATTCAGAAGAATGCGGCGAAGTTTCTTGCATTTGACTGGAAGTATACGCTGGTAGCATTGATTGCGGTAATCATATGTTCTGCAGCAGCAATGTTTTATCTTCATGCGAATGCACAGCTTAATGTGATGGAGAAACAGATTTCTGACCTTAAAACTGAAAAGACAAGTTTAGAAAGTAAACAGAGTGCGATTCAGGCTGAAATTGATAAATCAATCAATCTGGATCAGATTAAAGATTATGCCGAGAAGAAGTTACATATGATTTATCCGAAGGATTCCGATGTCCTTTTGTATCAGAGGGATTCTGACGATTATTTCCGGCAATATGAAAGTGTAGATTAAAGCAGATAAAGAACAGGTGGTAGTAAAGTGGCGAAGAAGAAAAAAGCAGACAGACGACTTACCACCCCAATGAAAGGGAAGCTGATATTGGTATTTGGAGGTATCATCTTCCTCTTTTTGATTTTGGTGGTGAAATTATGCTATGTGACAGCAACAAAGGGAAAAGAATATGAGACAGCAGTTCTAAGTCAGCAAAAACATGACAGTACAATTCTGCCGTTTGAGAGAGGCAAGATTTATGACAGGAATGGAAATATCCTGGCTACCAATGAGAAGATTTATACACTCATACTGGAACCGCAGAATATTTTGCTTCAAGATAAAAAATATGAAGAAGCGACCATTAATGCGCTTCATGAGTATTTTGGATTTAGTAAGAGTAAATTAAAGAAGACGATTGAGGATAATCCATACTCTTATTATGAAGTATATAAAAAGAATATGACATATGACGAAGTGGAGAAGTTTCAGAAGTTCTTAGACTTAGCGGATGCTTCTATGAAAGGAGTCTCAAAAGCAAAGAAAGCAAAGATAGAAAGTGCCAAGATGGTAAAGGGAGTTTCTTTTGAGGAAGACTATAAGAGAGTTTATCCGTATAATTCCCTTGCCTGCCGTGTTCTTGGGTATACATCTTCAGGTAATGTTGGTAACTGGGGAATCGAACAATATTATAATAGTCAGTTAAACGGAGTGAACGGTCGTGCATACTATTATTTTAATGAGGAGCTTGACCAGGAGCAGTCTGTAAAAGAACCTAAGAATGGAAATTCTGTTGTCAGCACGATTGACATGCAGATTCAGAAGATTATTGAGCAGAAGTTAAAAGATTTTGATGATAAGATTGGAAGTAAGGTTACGAATATTCTTGTCATGAATCCGCAGAATGGAGAAATTCTCGGAATGACAAGTTCTTATCCATATAATCTGAATAAGCCGATGGATGAGAAAAGTCTTTTATCTCTTTATTCTCAAAGTGAGATTGATAAGATGAAAGCTTATACAAAGCAGAAGCAGGCTGAGGAAGCTACGGATAGTGAAGATACTTCTGAAGATTCCAAAGATAGCACAAAAAAGAAAACAGATGACCAGAAAACAATCTATGATGCGTTTAATGAATTATGGAGAAACTCCATCATAAGTGATACAAATGAACCGGGATCTACCTATAAGCCATTTACCGTGGCAACAGGACTTGAGAGTGGAGCACTTACTGGCAATGAGAATTATTTTTGTACAGGTTCTCTTATGGTAGGAAAGCGTAACATCGGATGTTCCCATGTCCATGGAAACATTACATTAAAAGATGCGGTGGCAAAATCTTGTAATGTAGCAATGATGAACATTGGATTTAAAGAAGGCGCAGATACTTTTTATAAATATCAGAATATTTTCGGATTTGGACGAAGTACTGGAATCGACCTTCCAGGTGAGACAGATACAAAGAGTCTTGTATACAATGCATCGAATTATTCCAATAGTGTAACTTTAGCAACGAATGCTTTTGGTCAGAACTTTAACTGTACGATGATGCAGATGGCAGCAGGATTTTGTTCTCTTATTAATGGCGGCAATTATTATCGTCCGCATATTGTAAAGCAGATTCAGAGTGATAATGGGGCTGTAGTAAAAGATATCGGGAAAGAAGTGTTAAGAAAGACCATTTCCGAAGAAACTTCAGCGACGATCCGTTCTTATATGCAGCAGACAGTGGAGTCTGGAACAGGAACAAAGGCACAGATTGAAGGCTATAGTATTGGTGGTAAAACGGGTACTGCCGAAAAAATTCCAAGAAATAAAAAGGATTATTATATTTCCTTTATTGGATTTACCCCAGTAGAAAGCCCGCAGCTCTTAATCTATGTAACGATTGATGAGCCAAATGTTTCATTCCAGGCAAATGCCGGACTGGCAGTAGAGTTAGAAAAAGCCTGCATGGAAGAAATCGTGGATGTGCTGGGCATAAAGCCGGAAACAACAGATACATCTAATACAGATAATGCCAGCACTGAACAGAAGGACGATACGACCAGTGCTACAACAGAAGCCAGCAGCAATACGACAAAAAATAAAAAGAACACAAGCAGCAGCACGACAAAAAGTAAAAAGAATACGAAAGACGCAGCGAATCAGTAACAGCGAATTTAGAGCGTGTTTGAAAAATCATGATGGCATGTTAGTAATAAGACCAGAATTTCTGCGTATACTTCTATTAAAACATTTTGCAGGGTGAGAGCGATAAAGGTTCATACATTTCAAAAAGAGAAGTATACCCTTGTATTTGGAGCATTTATTTTAGGATTTACTCTGCTTGCAGGAAGACTGTGCTATCTTATGATTTTTCGTTCCGAAGAACTAAGCAAAAAAGCATTAAATATTGAACAGAGGGAGCGGACAATCAAGGCTGCCAGAGGGAAAATCTATGACAGAAATGGTATTGTGCTGGCAGACAATCAGGCAGTTTGTTCCGTTTCTGTGATCTATTATCAGATAAAAGAACCACAAAAGGTAATAAAACTACTGTCGCAAAAGCTTGCTCTTTCGGAAGAGGAAGTAAAAAAGAAGGTAGAAAAGGTATCTTCGAGAGAAAAAATAAAGAGTAATGTGCCAAAGAGTGTGGCAGATGAGATAAGAGAAGCTGGTCTTGACGGAGTAAAGGTAGATGAAGATTATAAAAGATACTATCCGTTTGGAACATTGGCATCAAAAGTATTAGGGTTTGCCGGTGCAGATAATCAGGGAATTTTAGGAATAGAATCCCGTTATGATGATGTGCTGAAGGGAACAGATGGAAAGATTTTGACCCTTACAGATTATCAGGGAATCGAGATTGAAAATGCGGCAGAAACCCGGGTGGAGCCGGTAAATGGCAATGATCTGTATCTTTCTGCTGACTATAATGTGCAATGTTATGTACAGCAGGCAGCCGAGAAAGTTCTTAAGGTTAAGAAAGCAAAACGGGTTTCTGTTATTTTAATGAATCCGCAAAATGGAGAGATTTATGCTTTGGTAAGCCTTCCAGAATATGATTTAAATGAGCCATTTGTTTTGACAAAAGCATATGAGGCCGAAGGAAAAAATCAGAATGATAAGCTAAATGATATGTGGAGAAATCCGGTGATCAGTGACTCCTATGAACCGGGCTCTACATTTAAGATTATCACGGCAACGGCCGCTTTAGAAGAAAGAAAAGTAACGTTGCAGGATTCTTTTTTCTGTCCGGGATTTAAAATCGTAGAAGATAGAAAGATACGCTGTCATAAAACACAGGGACATGGCTCAGAAACTTTTAAGCAAGGAGTTATGAACTCCTGCAACCCGGTTTTCATGGAAATTGGGGCAAGGGTCGGGGCAAAAGATATGCTTCGCTATTACCACAAGCTTGGACTTTACGAAAGAACAGGAGTGGATCTTCCAGGAGAGGCAAATTCCATTATGCATAAGCTTGATAAGATTGGTGCAGTAGAACTGGCTACAATGTCTTTTGGGCAGTCGATACAGATTACACCACTACAGCTTATGCGGGCAGTCAGCGCAGGAATTAATGGTGGAAGGCTTGTAACACCGCATTTTGCTTTAGAGAAGAAAAATCCTGTAACAAAAGAGATTACAGAGTATGAATATAAAGAAAAGGCAGGAGCTGTTTCAAAGGAAACATCGCAGACATTAAGGGAAGTATTAGAAGCAGTGGTGGCAGAAGGAACAGGAAAGAACGGACAGGTGGAAGGATACCGGGTAGGAGGAAAGACGGCAACAAGTGAGAAGCTTCCAAGAAGAAGTGGCAAATATATTTCCTCTTTTCTTGGATTTGCACCGGCGAATCATCCCCAAATTTTAGGTCTTGTACTGATTGACGAGCCGCAGGGAACTTACTATGGGGGTGTGATCGCAGCACCGGTTATGGCAGAAATTTTTCAAAATGTCCTGCCATATCTTGATAATCTGTGAAAAGAGGATTATACTGTGTAAGAATGTCTTAAATTACAAAGAGATAAAATGGAGGTTAGATTATGGATCATTCAATTGCAATACCAGCATTAGTTGCATTTTTTATTACATTAATATTAGGGCCGGGGCTGATCAGTTTCTTACATAAGCTGAAATTTGGCCAGTTTATCAGAGAAGAGGGACCGGAATCTCATCTGAAAAAGTCAGGAACACCAACAATGGGTGGAATCTTATTCTTAGTGGGAATCTTAGTCGGAAGTGCGTTCTATATTCCTGATTACAAAAAGATTATCCCAATTCTTTTCGTCACACTGGGATTTGGATTAATTGGTTTTCTTGATGACTATATTAAGGTTGTTATGAAGCGGAATCTTGGATTGACACCAGCACAGAAGATGCTTGGACAGATTGTTATTACAGCCGTATTTGCCTTTTACATGGTGAATCATTCCGGACTTGGAACAGATGTAATTATTCCATTTTCTGGAGGAAAGGAATGGCATCTTGGAATTTTATATATTCCAATTTTATTTGTTGTTGTACTTGGAACAGTTAATGGTGCGAACTTTACAGATGGTCTGGATGGTCTCGCAGCAAGCGTAACCACATTAATTGCAGTATTTTTAACAGTGATCGCTGTTGGAACAAACGCGGGAATCCATCCTGTAATTTGTGCGGTAATTGGTGCTTTACTTGGATTCTTATGCTTTAACACACATCCAGCCAAGGTATTTATGGGAGATACAGGTTCTCTCGCATTAGGTGGATTTGTCGTATCTGCAGCATATATGTTAAAGATTCCTCTGTTTATACCAATCGTTGCATTTATCTACTTCATTGAGGTACTTTCTGTTATCATTCAGGTAACATACTATAAAAAGACAAAGAAGCGTATTTTCAAAATGGCACCAATTCACCACCATTTTGAGTTATCAGGATGGCCGGAGACAAAGGTAGTTTCTATCTTTTCTATTGTAACGGCTGTTTTATGTCTGATTGGTATGCTTGCTTACTAGAGAGTGTTTGAAAAATCATTTCTGCAATCTGCACGCCTCAATTTGCGGTATATCACATGGTTTAGAGCTATAAAAAGATACTTATAGAATTAAAGAGAAATATTATAAAATATAAACACTAAAATATAAAGATCAACCACATTTGTGGAGTTTTTATTTAAAGATACGAAACTTGGAGGTTAACATGGATTTAAAGAGTGAAAAGATACTGATTGCCGGAGCCGGAATCAGTGGAATTGGTGCAGCAGCTTTATTAGGAAAAGCAGGAATTGCAGCAGCAATATATGATGGGAATGAAGAACTTGATAAGGAGGCAGTAGCTGCAAAGCTTCCAGAAGGAATGGAAATTTCTTTTGAGTTAGGAGAATTTAAAGAGGAATTAGCAGATAAATACGATATGCTGATTTTAAGCCCTGGAATTTCAATTCATAAACCGGTAGCAAAAGCTTTCTATGACAGAAAGAAGCCAGTGTGGGGCGAGATTGAACTTGCAGCGCATTTTGCAAAGGGTAAGATTGCCGCTATTACAGGAACAAATGGAAAGACAACAACTACTGCATTAGTGGGAAGTATTTTACGCGAATACTATAAGTCTGTATTTGTAGTAGGTAACATCGGAATTCCATTTACTTCCGTCGCATTAGATACAACAGAAGATTCTGTGATCGCAGCAGAAATCAGCAGTTTCCAGTTAGAGACAACGATTGATTTCCAGCCAGAAGTAAGTGCAGTATTAAATGTAACTCCAGACCATTTAGATCGACATGGTACGATGGAAGTATATGCAGATACTAAGTTCTCCATTTCTAAAAAGCAGAATAAAGAGCAGGTTATCGTATTAAATTATGATGATCCAATCACAAGAGAGATGGCTAAAAAAGCAACAGCGAGACCTGTCATGTTCAGTCGTTTAGAAGAACTTGATGAGGGAATTGTATTAAGAGGAGATACTTTTATCATCAAAGAAGATGGAAAGGAGCTTCCTGTATGTACAACTTCTGAGATAAAATTACTCGGTTCTCATAATCATGAAAATATTCTGGCAGCTATCGGCATAACATATTATATGGGAGTACCTGTAGAACAGATCAGGGATGCTGTTATGAAGTTTACTGCTGTAGAGCACCGTATTGAATATGTGGATACGGTAGATGGTGTAGATTATTATAACGATTCTAAGGGAACGAACCCGGATGCGGCAATCAAGGGAATCTCAGCTATGACAAAGCCTACGATTTTACTAGGCGGCGGATATGATAAGAAGTCTACTTATGATGAGTGGATCGATGCATTCCATGGTAAAGTACGTTATCTTATTGTTATGGGTGCAACGGCACAGGCAATTGCAGACACGGCAAAGAATCACGGTTTCCATAACGTCATTTTTGCAGATACTTTTGAGGAAGCAATGAACATTGCAAAAGAGAAGGCAAGACCGGGAGATGCTGTTTTACTTTCACCGGCATGTGCAAGCTGGGGCATGTTCAAAAATTATGAAGTTCGAGGCAAGGTATTTAAAGAAATCGTCCGAAAGTTTAAGGGGTGAATGCTGTGCAGAAGAAATCCTGGAAGAAACCAAAAAGACGGCCACAGGCCATGGATTATTCCATATTATTTCTGGTGCTTTTCCTGGTAGGATTTGGTCTTGTAATTTTATATTCCACCAGTTCCTATAAGGCAAGCCTCCTGTATAATGATACGACATACTGGGTGAAAAAGCAGGCACTTTTTGCTGCTATGGGAATCTGTGGCATGTTATTTATTGCTACGAGAGATTATCATATCTGGCAGAAAAAATGGTGGTTTGCCTGGGTGATTTATGGCGGAGTCATCGGACTGCTTCTTCTTACTTTTGCGATTGGAGCAGCGAGCCACGGTTCTCAGAGATGGATTTCGATTGGGCCATTTAGTTTACAGCCTTCTGAGCTTGCCAAAATTGGAATCATCCTTTTTCTGGCAGCTTATATCAGCAGTAAATCAAGAGAAATGCGACAATGGAAGAAGATGGTTATTCCATTTCTTTTTGCAATACCGATTATCGTAATTGTCGGTATTGAGAATCTGAGTACCTGTATTATTCTTCTTGCAATCTCTTTTATTATGATTTTTGTGGCTACACCTCTGTGGGTGCCTTTCGTTGTTATTGGTCTTATTGGAGTGGCTGGAGCGGGAGGACTTCTTCTCACACAGGGATATCGTATGGAGCGTATTACAGTGTGGCTTGATCCAGCAGCTTCTGAAAAGGGACATCAGACCATACAGGGATTATATGCGATTGGTTCCGGTGGCCTGTTTGGAAAGGGGCTTGGGCAGAGTATGCAAAAGCTTGGATTCCTTCCAGAAGCGAATAATGATATGATTTTCTCTGTTATTTGCGAGGAACTTGGACTTTTCGGTGCGTTGTGCGTGCTGGCTCTGTTTTGTGCGCTGATATGGCGCTTTATGGTGATTGCCGTGAATGCACCAGATCTTTACGGTTCTATGATTGTTGTTGGAGTCATTGCCCATATCGGTATTCAGGTATTTATCAACATTGCAGTTGCAACAAACACGATTCCCAATACAGGAATCCCGCTTCCATTCATAAGCTATGGAGGAAGTTCGCTGGTATTTATGCTATTAGAGATGGGACTGGTGCTGTCAGTATCCCGTTACATAAACGTGAAAAAGTAAAAGATAGGAGAAAAAGATGGGGGAAAGAAATTTAAAACTTGTGGCAGATAATAAGCCCAGAAAGCGGCATATCCTTCTTCTTTTTGCCTGTCTGGCGGTTGTTTTGGGGATGGGTATTTATTTCCTTATTACGGATTTTTCTATTCAGAAAATACAGATTTCAGGAAATAATACCTATACGAATGCCGAAATCATTGAAGCGATGAAAGAGGATGGATATATAGATAACACGCTGCTGATGATCGCACAGAATCAGATTTTTGATCAGACCTATCTGCCATTTATCGAAAAAGTATCAATGAGTTATGACGACAGTCACATACTGAAGGTAAAAGTGAAAGAGAAACTTCGGACAGGCGTTTTTAAATACATGAATGAATATGTGTATTTTAATGAAAATGGAATTGCGATGGAGAGTAGAAACACTCTGTTTGAGGGGGTTCCGGTTGTAACCGGTGTCAAATTCAATGAGATGAATCTGAAAAGAAAGATACTTGAAAATAAAGTTCCGGTAAAAAAGAATTATTTTAATACTATCGTATCTATTACGAAAAAAATTACGACATATAAACTAAATGTTTCAGAAATACATTTTGAAGGGGAAGATGATATTACATTAACTTCTTCAAAATATAAGATATATTTAGGAAGCTCTTCTTATCTCGATGGTAAAATGTCAAAACTTTCTTCTATACTTGAGACGGTTTCTTCTAATTACAAAAAAGGAACCATTGATATGCATTTATATACAGATGATAAACCGATTGTTTTCACTGCCAATTCAACAACCCCTACATCCGGCTATTGGGGAGGAATCATTATCAATGGTAAAGCTCCGATTTCCGGTTCGAACGCCAATAAGAGTGATACAGGTCTGACGGAAATCGACAACAACTATAAATACGGTGGTAATGTCGATAATGACAATTCCGGTTCACTGACTTATGTGAAAATCTGCTATGCCGGTGCCCGCTCTACTGCCGATATCGAGCACAACGGATTGACACTGAACGGTGTTGGAAACGGTACCAAGATTGAGAATATCTACATTCTTGAGAGCGCGGATGATGCCGTCGAATTCTTTGGCGGTACGGTGAATGTAACCAACTTGTTGGCTGTGAACCCGGATGATGACATGTTCGACTTCACTCAAGGATATTCCGGTAAATTGAAAAACTGCTATGGCGTTTGGGAAAGCGGTTATACCAGTACGGAAGCAGATCCACGCGGCATTGAAGCAGATGGTAACTTGGATGGCATTTATCCGGATCATTTACGTCAGTCGGACTTTGTGGTTGAAAATATGACAATCGTAAATAATGCTGCCAATACAACGGATAATGTAGACCGTATGCAAGATGTGATTAAAATCCGTCGTGGAGCAAAAGCTACGATCACCAATGCCCTTGTCAAAGGTTCAGGCGGTACAATCGATTTGATTGATATGAATGACAGTAAAGGTGCAGGAAATGCTGCTTCCAGCATCAGCATCACCCATACATTGAACTTTAAGAATAAGCTGAATGGTACATTGAATACATTTACCGAGCCAACTACGAATACAGGTGCAGATGCATCCCTGTTCACTTGGAGCGGATATAATTTCTCTTCCTTATAAATAAGATATAGAGTAGCAAAGTGTATCTTTTTTAATAGGAGGTATGGGAGAATTTGTAACAAACAGATTCTCCCATATTCTATTTATTTGTTTTCGTAATCTTCTTTTAGCTTTTTTATTTGCTCCTTTATGGTATCAGTGATTACCTTTTTCGTATATTTGTCAACCTATTATTTTACAACGATACAAAATATGCAAACAGACAACGAGCGATACAAAAAAATGGCTTCTCTTGCACAAATCGGATGGTGGGAAGTAGATTTAACGGCAGGATATTATTTATGTTCCGATTATCTTTCTGATCTTTTGGGATTGGACGGCGACACCATCTCTACTTCGGATTTTCTAAACCTGATACGTGAAGATTATCGCAAGCAGATTGCCCAGGAGTTCCGGGCAAATTCTTCTATCCATAAGGACTTTTACGAACAAACTTTCCCTATTCATTCAAAATATGGTGAGGTCTGGTTGCATACCCGTCTGGCTTTTCGTGAAAAGGGTACAGGTGTTGATGGAGGTGATAAGTCCTTCGGAATAATCCAGCGCGTTGAGGCTCCCAAGGAAGAAGATCAAAGGGATGCATTAAGGCGTGTGAATGATTTGCTCCACCGTCAGAATTTTGTATCGCAATCATTGCTCCGTTTTCTCCGTGATGAAGAAGTCGATTCTTGTATAACAGATATTTTAAAGGAGATTCTGAATCTTTATAACAGAGAAGGGCGTGTTTATATTTTCGAATATGACGAAAGCCAGACCCATCATAGTTGTACTTATGAAGTAGTTTCCGAAGGGGTATCGGCAGAAAAAGAGGCTTTACAAGGTATACCTATCAGTCAATCGAGGTGGTGGAGTGAACAGATATTGGCTGGTAAACCCATTATCTTGAATACACTGGAACAATTACCTGAAAAAGCAGTCGATGAATACCAGATACTTGCAGCTCAAGGAATTCGATCTTTGATGGTTACTCCTTTGATGGCGGGTGACTATGTTTGGGGATATATGGGTATTGATTTGGTGAAAAGTGACCATATCTGGAGTAATGAGGATTTCCAATGGTTCTCTTCATTGGGCAATATTATAAGCATCTGTATCGAGTTGCGCAAGGCTAAGGATAAAGTTGTTCGTGAACAGACTTTCCTAAATAATCTGTTTCATTTTATGCCGATGGGATATATACGTATGTCCATTATCCGTGACGAGAATAATAAACCTTGTGATTATCGGGTGACGGATGCGAATGAGGTCAGTTCAACCTTCTTTGGGCTTCCTTTGGAGTCGTATATTGGTTCTTTGGCATCTGAAAAGCATCCTGACTATCTCCAAAAACTTAATTTTCTGGAAGAAATACTGGATAGTAATTCTTATAGAGAGAAAGATGAATATTTCCCTCGAACGGAACGGTATACGCATTGGGTTATTTATTCTCCCGGAAAAGATGAAATAGTCGGTTTGTTCCTCGATTCTACAGGATCGGTACAAGCTAACCGGGCATTGGACCGTAGCGAGAAGCTCTTTCAGAACATATTTGCTAATATTCCGGCAGGAGTAGAGATCTACGATAAGGATGGCTATTTGATAGACCTGAACAATAAGGATTTGGAGATATTCGGTGTAGTGAATAAGTCGGATGTGATCGGAGTTAACTTCTTTGATAATCCGAATGTGCCGCAGGGGATTCGTGATCGTGTGCGGAATGAAGATTTGGTGGATTTCAGGCTTAATTATTCTTTTGAACAGGCGGAAGGATATTATGAGACAAATCGTTCTAATGCGATAGAACTGTATTCGAAGGTTAGTAAATTGTATGATAATGAGGGCAACTTCAGCGGATATATATTAATAAGTATTGATAATACCGAACGGATTGACGCAATGAATCGTATCCGTGATTTTGAGAATTTCTTCCTGATGATATCCGATTATGCAAAAGTAGGTTATGCCAAGTTGAATCTCTTGAATCGCAAAGGATATGCTATAAAACAGTGGTATAAGAATTTAGGTGAGGAGGAAGATACGCTTTTGGATGAGGTTGTGGGTGTTTATACCCATATGCACCCTGAAGATCGTAAGCGTTTCCTTGATTTTTATGATGAAGTCAGAGACGGAAAAAGAAGGCATTTTCAGGGTGAGATGCGTATTCGTCGTCCCGGAACGAAGAATGAATGGAATTGGGTGAGTAGTAAT
>ENA-OURS01002425-OURS01002425.1-human-gut-metagenome-genome-assembly--contig:-NODE-2425-length-13253-cov-2.940976_pt1 | contig 13253 bp, 9 predicted proteins | sample MGYA00242109_ERZ509010 | MGnify/ENA primary metagenome ERZ509010 (study PRJEB26280, sample SAMEA2338774) | human gut metagenome | biome: human gut; feature: human-associated habitat; material: faeces... | reverse complement strand
ACGCCTGAAGCCCCAGCTTTTTCATACGGCCAAGCAGCTCCGGCGTGGTTATCTGCGCATGTACAACGCCGTGCCTATGCTGCGGCCATGGATCTTCATTGAGCACGCGCTCAAATATGTCGCAAAGCTGTTTCAAGGCCAAATCGCCTATTGCGTGAGCGGCAACGTCCATGCGGTTGGCATTGGCTTCGCGAATGAGATGATAAAGCTCATCCACGCTGAAATTTGCTATGCCGTGGTTTGAAGGATCGTCAATATAGCCGTTTATCATTTCGGCGGATTTTGCGCCAAGGGAACCATCAAGCAGCAATTTACGGGTATATACGCGGAAAAGTCCGCCTGAGTTAAGAGTGGCGTCGCGCATGGCAAGCACGTTTTTGAAACCGTCGCCATAGCCCTGCGCCTGCTCTATAATGCGAACGGTAAGCTTGCCTTCGTCATCCATGCGCTTGAATATGCTAAGAAGCCTTTCGCCTTCAACGCCGGGGACGGAGGCAAGGTCATCTGTGTGTATGGCGGTTATGCCGTCCGCATTCAGCTTCTTTTGAGTGTCGAGTATAAGCGATTCTATTTCCGCATCGCTAAGCGGCGGCACGACCGTGCGGTACAGCCCAACGGCGCTTTCACGAAGTATGCCGGTAGCGTAATCTATACCGACGCGAATATCATCGCTAAGCTCCGCTTTGCTTATCAGTTCAAGTGCTGCGCTATTGCATGCGGCAACATGTATACATGCGCGCACGGCAAATACGGGTATGTCGCGCGATACACGGTCAAGGTCTGCCTTTGTAATAAGGCGGCCTTCCTTCATGTACTCCTGGTTCCAGCCCACGCCTATTACATAAGAAGGTTGTTCTTTTGCTATTCGATTGCGCAGCCGTCCAACCATGCCGTCTATCGAATCCACACCGAACAGCATAACGCTGCGGCTGAATGTGGCATAATAGAGCATATGCATATGGGTATCATTGAATCCGGGCAATATCATAGCCCCGTTCATATTGCGCTTCTCGTCCCAGTTTTGGCGCTCGGCATTCGCGTTGCTGCCAAGGAACACTATTTTGCCGCTATCCGTGCCGATGGCCTGATAGGCGTTCATGCTGCCATCCATGCTGGCAACAGTTGCGTTGTACCATAATCTGCGCATTGTCCATTCTCCTTCAAAGTGTATTAAAGATTCAGTTAGCGTGGAGGTCAGATATTGTATTTTTGCAGCCTGTATTGAAGATTTTGACGGGAAATGCCAAGCCTTCTTGCTGCCTGGGATATGGAGTGAGTTTCCTGCAACGCTTGCAGTATTATGCCTTTTTCGTAATTTTCAAGCGCTTCATTCAAAGAAAAGCTTTCGGAATTGGCGGGAGGAGTGCTATCCAGCATACCGGGGAGAGAACCGCGGCCGGATACGGAAAGCAGCACCTCCCGGACGTCGTTTATTCTGAGTGTATCGGAACGCATGGATACGAGCGCGCCCTCTATAACATTTTTTAGCTCCTGAACGTTACCCGGCCAGCTATACTGGCGAAGTATGCTCTCAACCATGCTGCTCACAACGTGCACGCTTCGCTTCATCTCGAGATTATATTTATCGATAAAATAGCGCATCAGCAGCGGTATATCGTCAGCGTGTTCCCTAAGCGGAGGCATTCGCAATTTTATAACGCCAAGCTTATAATAAAGATCTTCCCTAAGCCGTTTTTCGCGCAGGGCGGCATAAGGATCATCGTTCATGGCGGCAACTACGCGCACGTCATACGCGGCGTTCGGCGCATTGATAGCGTGGCGCTTATTGCGGCTGAGGGCCTTTATAAGCTTCGTCTGCAATGTGTGGCTCAGGCAATCAAATTCATCCAGAAGCAGCGTGCCGCCGTCCGCAAGTTCAAAAAGATTCTTTTCAGCACCGGCAGATTCGCAGTAAAACGAATTGTCATCATCGTGCATGGCGGCGCAGTTTTGCACTATAAACGGGCCGTTTGCGCGCGGGCCTTCGCGATGAAGCGCCTCTGCCGCAAGCTTTTTGCCCGTGCCTATTTCGCCGTATATAATGGCGGGAGAATTGGTTTGCGCGGCGTCCCATATGCGCTGTTTCAGCTTTTTCATGCATGTGTTTTCGGTTATTATACTGTCCAGCGTTGAAAGCTCGCCATTAGGGCCGCTGCGCACTACCCGGTGGCCTATTTCAAAAAAGTGAGATGAATCTACAACGCCTTCAACATTGCTGCCAACTATTATAGGTAGAGTTGTTGATTCAAGCGTTACGTTTTGCCCGCGGTCGTTTATAAGGCGCTGCACTTTTTGATAAGAAGGAATGCCTGTGCGCAGCACGGTAAGTATGGTGGATGTTTCTTCGGTAAGGCTTGGGTAAATATCTAATATATGTTTTCCTACGGTGTCCTCGTGTGTGTAATAGGCGGGCATGGGCATGCTGTGGTATTCAATAACGCCTTGTTTATTGACGATAAGTATGCCGTCTGTATCCGCACACAGGTGCAGCATATCGCCAAGTTGGTCAAGGTAATGTTCCAGCATAGCTATCCTCCGCTAAAAATATAAACCACAAATACAGAAAAACAATAAGGTTATCGACAACTAACTTTATAGCTAAATCTTAGCATTCGTATAATGCAGCGTCAATTGCAAAAAACTTTGCACCGCTGCATAATAGTTTGCTTTCATGCATAATCCCCCTTATCCTTCCGCATACTACCGATACAAAACATGATATGGCAAGCATGGAAATGAATTATTCAGGAGGAATAGAGAACCATGAAGGCAACCGGAATAGTGCGGAGGATTGACGAGCTGGGCCGCGTAGTCATACCCAAGGAGATACGAAGAACACTGAGAATACGTGAAGGCGACCCGTCACAGATAACATTGGCACGGTGGGAAAGATTCTGCTTTGCAATGGGCGATTTGGCTAAGAGGCAGGGGTGGGGGTAGTACATAGTGACGAAATGGTAGGTCTTAGCCGTGGGAATACGGGAGAGGGTGAAACAGAAGGAAAACGCCGCACGGTGGCCGATGCAGGCATCGTGCGGCATTTTACCATGACGCTAAAGGAAGTATTCTGTTGATTGGCTACTCGGTCGCATGAATAATCTCAATTTTCAGTTCCTCATCTGTATCATATGTGCCATCCATCACGGCGGTAATTATTCGAAGCAACAGGTCTTTATCGATTTTCCCAGCAGCAACCTGATAGCTGATATTTTCCATCACCGTAAAAAAGCTTTTCGCTACCGCCATATAACCATTTAACAAAAGAAACTGCGCACTCAGTGTTATGGCGAGACGTTTGTTACCATCGGCAAAGCAATGAAATTCGCAAACACAAAAAAAGAGGTGCGTCAGTTTTTCCTCAAACGTTGGATAGTAATCATCGTTTTGTATATTATGTAAAACGCTCTCCAACCGTCCTAAATCAAAATGCTCATAAGTTCCACCGCCACTATATTGGATTGTCTTCTCGTGTGTGCGCTCTGCTTGCTCAAGCGTAAGATACACCAGGCCTTCCATTTAATTACGCTCCTTTAGCCGTTTAAGCACATCTTTATTTTCCTCCATAAGTCTTTCAAGTTCATCTCCTGTTGCTCCTAGGAACTTTTGATACTCGTCTTTCTCAAGAGGCTGGATATACTCAGAAAGCTGGTAATGGAACGCATCTCTTAACACCATATCCCGGCTAGCCATTTTAATGCGCCCTCTTTGAATCAGTGGTTTCCACAATGCCATATTTTCAAACTCATGAAACAATATCTCTGTTTCGGATATTGTCATTTTGCGGTTCAACTCAGTATTCTTTTTGCGAATAGCGTCTGCCAGGCCGCTTTCATATGCGGCAATAATATCTAAAATTTCACTGTAAAATGTGTCGCGAACTTTCTCGTTGGCCTTTAGGTCTAATATTTTCTTGTATTCTTTCGCCTTCTCACGAAAAATACTGACATAAATCATATCAGTAAACCGAGCATACTTATATTTGTCATCTTCAACACATTCTTTAAGTGCATCTGTAAAATTTCTACGATAGTTATCTTCTTGAAGCGATGCAAACACAAAGTCCTTATCTCGCTGGTTAATGTATTTTGTTCCACCGCCGGTTTTCCGATTAATCAAATCAATAACGATATCGAGCATCATTTGTCGTAATGCTTTTGCTCGATCGCTCTCGGAAAGAAGCATTGCCAAATTCAGAAATGACTTGAAGTCAAAAACACCAAGTTGACGAATTTTGCTAGGGACATAAATGTCCTTAGCAAATCTCTCCTGCCCTGCTTCGAGAAAGTCTTTAAGTCGTTTTCCCCGGAGAACTTCATAACCATTTTGCGTTAGTTCCTCGTTATTTTGCTCAATATATCTGCTGATTGTCCGAATATCAACTTCAAAAAATGTAGCAACATCTTCTCTGGTGATGTATATTTTATTTTCCCACAAGATTCCTTGGATTCCCGATTTTTCTTGAATCTCCTGTACGGCCAAGTCATTGTTGAGAATATTCTGACGATCAATACGAGATACTGTCAAGTCTTTTGCCATATTGTGTTCCCTCCTAATCAATGAATTTTTTTACGCCGCCAGCGCATTGGCGTTGACCCGCTCAATCGCCTGTCGGATGCCTGCCCACACGGACAGGTCTGTGAACACTTCCACGATGCTGCCGTAGTCGGTAAACGGTGCTTCCTGCAAAACGGACATATCTTTCATCATGCCGTTATGAACAATGTACTCCACAATCTGGTTTACGAAGTAAATCTGCCTGCTGTCCAAGCTGGCATCGTTCAGATACTGCGCAAACGCCTCCTTTGCCGCGTTCATGTCAACCCCGACAATTTCCCGCACGAACTCGCCCAGCGGCTTTTGCCCATACTCGGCCTCATAGTCCTGCTTGGTGCCGACTTCACTCCAAAGAATTTTCTCCAGTGCCTGTACATCTTCCGCGGTCAGGGGGACATTGCTTTTGAGCTTGGCAATCACCACATTGTCCATGTGCTGCCGCACATAGAATTCTGCTTTAGCCTTGTAGTTCTTAAGGTCATCATTTTCCAAATCTGATTCATTCCAGTCTACAGAGAGAATCTCATCATCAAAATTCGTATCATAGCGCACGCTGGTTTGCGGGATATACTTCATAAGGTCTCGCAGATTTTCCCGGATATGCTCAAATTCGTTGATTCCGGCATTCTCTACATAGTCCGTATGCAGAATTTTGTCGATCAATTCGGCTTGAGCCATGATTTCTGGGATGTTCGCCACAGATGCAACGGCGGAAACTTTCTTAAACAGGTCGCTGCGGGCTTTGCCGTATTTCTTTCCGGCGAGATAGGCAAGCTCGATGCCATACATCAGCGCATCGAACCGCAGCGCCTTGGCATCGTCCTCTTCAGGTGTAATGAGCGGTGCAAGCTCCCGCCCCATGAGCAGGGTGTCCTCATAGGTCAGCGCATTGTAGTTGTCCGCATTTGAGTAAAGCTCTACATATTTGAGGTGCTGCCGGACAGCGAAGTTCTCCCTGTTCAGTTCCTGCACCTTGTGCACCATGTCCTCTACCAGCGTCTTGCGGAAGGAAATCAAGTCCGTCGTCTGATACGCCAAGTCCTGTAATTTGAAGGCAATTTGGGCCTTCAGATGGAAGATCGCACCTTGCAGGGCGATCATATTGGCGGTGGGCCGTCCCTTGTTCATGCGAAAGAACTCAAAGTTGCCGCAGAAGTCGAAAATATAGAACTTGTCCTTATCCTTACCATCCATCAGCCCCGGACACAGACGGGTGCCGCGCCCGATCATCTGCCAGAACTTCGCCTTGCTCATGACCTTCTTGAAAAACACCAGATTCAGCACCTCCGGCACGTCAATGCCGGTGTCCAGCATATCCACGGAAATGGCGATTTGAGGCAGCTTTTTCGGATCAGAAAACTCATCGATGGCGCTTTGCGCATAGGTCATATAGTTGTCGATGACTTTGGCGAAACCGGGCAAGTGCGGATATTCCTTGTTGAACACCTCAAGGATTTTCTCGGCGTGGATGTGGTTCTTTGCAAAGATGATGGTTTTGCCCAATTTGCTGCCATAGTCGATGGTCAGGCCGTGGGTCATCAGCGTATTCAACACCTGCCGGATGGTGTCTTCATTGAAAATCCACTCATTCAGCGCCGACGATGCAATACTCTCCGGAAGTTCACCATTCTCGTCCTCAAAAGTGTCCTCGTAAGCCCGCTTGTCCGCGTCGGAAAGTTCATCGTAGACAATGCCCTGTTCAATGAATTTCAGTTTCGTTTCTACAGACAGGAAGTCCACCAGATACCCGTCCTTCACCGCCTGCGCCAGCTCATAGCCGTAGGTCGGTACGCCGTTTTCCAACTCAAAAATCTCATAGGTATTCTTGTCAATCTCATCCTTTGGCGTGGCCGTCAGTCCAACCAGCGGCGCGTCGAAATAATTGAAAATATCACGGTATTTGTTGTAAACGGAGCGGTGAGCTTCGTCGCAGATGACCAGATCGAAATGCCCACAGGTAAAGAGCTTGCCCTCCTCGTCCTGTACGCTGTCAATGACATTGTACATGGTCTGATAGGTGGAAAATACGCAGTGCGCTGTGTAGTTATCCTTCTCCTCGCAGAGATTGGTAACGGAGAGATCAGGCAGCAGATTCACAAAGCTGCGCTTGGCCTGCGTTACCAGACTGTTGCGGTCAGCAAGAAACAGGATATTCTTCACCCAACCATGCTGGAGCAGCACATCGCATAGGGCAATAACTGTTCTCGTTTTTCCGGAGCCGGTGGCCATGACCAGCAGCGCCTTGCGCCGGTTGCGGGCAAAGGCATCGCAGGTTGCCTTAATTGCCCCCTCCTGATAATAGCGTCCGGCTATCTTCCGATCCACCATGACATTTTTCAGGCTTGTCCGCATGGTCTGGAGATTGAACAGTTTTTCCAGATCCCGCTTGGAGTAGATAGCGGCACACTTGCGTTCGGGATAGATATTGTCCGTAATGCGGGTCTCAAAGCCATTGGTCAGGAAAATGACCGGGCGGCGGTGATACTTCTTTTCCAGCAGGTCAGCGTAGAGCTTTGCCTGCTGGCGTCCCTTGGCCACATCCACGCATGTGCGCTTAGCCTCCACCACTGCCAGCGGGCGGCCGTCGTCCCCGTAGAGCACGTAGTCTGCATAGCCGACCTCGGACTTGTTTGGCATACCGGGCAGCTCCACCTCATTCAGCCAGTCCTTGCCCTCTGTCCAGCCCGCATCTGTGAGCATGGTGTCGATATACAGCTTGCGGGTCTTGTACTCAGACAGGTCGAGGGGCTTGGGCACATAGGTCTGCTGCTGCTCGGCTCGGCGGGCGGTGAGTTCCTCCTTCAGCGCAGCATTCTCCGCCATGAGGGCTGCAAAATCCACATCGGGTATCGTCTGCGAAGGAACTGCGGGCGCTTCGGCGGGCTGCATCAGCAAGGAACGGTCAAAATGCCCCTCTGTGTAGTTCTCACCATAGCAATAGGCCACGAAGTCCAAGAATACATAGAGGTTCTCCAGACACAGCGCCGCCTGCTCCTGGGTGATTTTCTTGCCGGTGTGGGCGGCGTTGTTGCCCATGCGTCGAATCAGGTCCATCCGCCGCCAGATGTCCGCGCCCACGATGTCCCGGAAGTCCTCGGTATTCATGAGGCTCACCAGAGAGTCCTGATAAGGCATGACCAGCGCCTTGTCCACGGAATACATCCACTTCACGGCAAACTCCATCGCCCTGCGGCAGTTCAGCACGCAGGCGGACGGGTCGATATGTAGAATCCGCTCCGCGGAAACAGCCACGGAAGCGAAAGACTCAAATTGCGGGGTGGAGAGGAAAATGTCAAAGTTGGTCATGTGATACCTCTGTCAATTTCACAAATACAATCAAATTCAATTTACTTACCAGCCATATTCGCGTGCAAATACCGCAAGGCACGCATAGAAGGCTTCCTGCTGATGTGCATCATCCATCTTTTTCACTGCTTTGCACAGGTCGTTCATTGCTTGTACAGCCTTTCGCACTTCTTCGCTTTGCTCAAGCTGATATCTCAAAATCTGCTCTTGCTGCTGTTGATAATACGCTTGATTTACATAATAATTATTGAACATCATGCTATTAAAATCCATATTATTCACCTCATTCAAAATATTTCTGCATTAAACTGTCAAACAACAGTTGCGCTTCATCCAACGCCTTCTGTACGGCAACTTTTGATTTGTCGGTCTGTTCGACGAAGGCTGCGAACTGCTCCTGCAATGCAATTGGAGGCAGGGATACTCGATAGTTTTCCAAGAAAGAAGCAGGAACTCTACGCTGTCCCGCGCTACCGGTCATGTTGCTTGCTGCATCCATGCGGAACTGCGAAAAAGCGGTGAGCGTGTAAATCCAGTACGGATCGGTCTTTCCACTGATCGGACGAAGCACATGGAATTCTGTCGAGCCAAACCCTATGCCATTATGAAGGCCTTTAGCTACTGCCCCCTTGCCATTTTCCATGCATGGAGTAATTTTTGCAAAAAGGACATCATTTTCGGCAAAGTATGTGAAACCCGTTTTTACCTCATCATACTCTTTGATTGCCGTCGCATCTATCTCACCATGTTCGGTTACGGCAGGCATTGGCACAAAGGAAACCACCGCACCACTAACAAGCCGTGAATCGAGGCTCTTTTTAGGGTTGATGTTACAAGTACTCCCGAGCGGTACTAAGCCCCATCCGAAGGCGTCTGTTCCCGGCATACCGAACAGTTCGATAAATCGGGACTTGACGAGCTGATCCAATAAAGCGAGCTGATTGCGCCTTGCAGCAATTGTGTTGTCAATATGACCGATTGTTTCTGCAATCTGCTCCTGCTCAATAGTGCTGTAAGCTGGAATGCAGGTGGTTTCTAACACTTTTTTGCCTATTGCTTTGAATGTAGAACCCGTTCCCTGTGCAATGAGGGAATCGACCTTGCTCTGCAATGCATAATACAGGAATTTCTTGCTGCATTTATTGCGGATGGGAGTAAGCGCGGCAAGACCACGACCTATGCAGCAGCGCTCTACTGCCATGTTCATAGCTCCGATCGGAGCTCTAACAGAAATCAGGATGTCTCCGTCCTCTGCCACTTTCACCGGTGCTGAGCACCACACGCGAGTTATGGGGTGCGATTCACCGAAATCGGCATTTCCTTGGTAAAACGGAAGCCCTTTTCCTTGTGTGTTATACGTTTTAGAATCAGGAGACTGCCCCATATTGAGAGTGCAATACTCCGTTAAAGGCCTCACGATCATGCTGCCACCTCCATCCTACCGCAAAGTTTTGATTTGTCGGTCTGTTCGACGAAGGCTGCAAACTGCTCCTGCAGCTCAATCGGAGGATATGGGAATGGATATGCCTTTAACTTATCCATCTGTATGCCGTCCTGCCCTGCGGTGCGCTTTGATAGTCCCTCAAGATAATCCAGCAGACAGTCCTGCTTTAAGAACTGCCGGACAAATTCTCTGTTGCCCATTTTGGGGGTCGCCTTCATTAGCGCAACATTAAACGATCCTTCTATGCCCTTCAGGATTTGAAAGATAGGAGGCCCGTATCTGCCAATCATGATATCATCCGCAGTGCAAAAGCGTTTTGCCATCGTCTTTGGAATATAGGTGATGTATTTGTCGCTTTTGTAGTCTCGGATCTGAATCAGCCTGATATTATCTGGCGACGGTTCATATTCAAAGTATTTCTTATCTGGTTGACTACCACCTTGGAAGTCAATCACTTCACCTACAGTGTAACATGGGAATCCTTTAGGGTTAACCACCGGATCACCGAACAGTTCGATAAATCGGGATTTCACGAGATTGTTAAGCTCGTCCAATTCCTTTTTCCGCATGGCAATTACCCTGTCAACACTACGCAATACTGCGGAAATTCGCTGCTGCTCGCTCATATCGGGCAGAGGTATTAGTATTTTGCTCAGCTGTTTTGCAGACAAATGCTTTACTGTCACAAACGGCGTGGCATCCTCTATTGCTTTTAGTGCTTGTGGCATATAGTAAAATATGTAATCGCGGTCAACGTCTTCACGTGGGATCAATCTGCATACTCGTTGATTTAAATATGCACGACCACCTTTCCAATAAGCGATATTAAACTCTCCATCCATGCCAATGAGCAGGTCACCATCGTTAACAATGTAGTTTTCTCCAGCGATTTCTGTGGTATACGTTTCCGAATAGCCCCTAACAACATCTCGAATACGAACAAGCGGAACGCCTTCTGCACTGCAGAACTTAGACGAGTCAAAAGGAAATCCATATTGGATTATGCATACCTCGGGTAAAGTTTTCTCCATCATAGCATTTTCCTCAATTCCTTCAGTTCGGCGGAGATACTTTCTTCTAGTTCATCAATCTTATCCATGATCTCTGCGGTAGAGGGGTATTCGACAGCCACATACTCTGTTTTCTTGTATTTGTTTATGGAGAGGTCGTATCCGTTGTCTACGATCTCCTGCTTCGGTACAAAGAAGCTCTGCTCGGTGCGCTCGCGTGTTGCTTCCTGCTCCAGATGGTGGAACCTCTGAATGATATCGGGGATATCGTTATCTGCAATTTCAGAACGCTTATCGTCGAGACTGAAGCCGTCGGCCTTCATGTCATAGAACCATACTTTGTCGGTACCGCCTGCGCCGGTCTTTGTGAATACCAGCACAGCAGTGGAAACACCTGCGTATGGCTTGAATACGCCAGAAGGCATTGAGATCACGGCACGGAGCTGGTGGTTCTCGACGAGCTCTTTGCGAATGGATTTATGTGCTGAGGACGATCCGAACAATACACCATCCGGAACAATGCAGGCGCACTGGCCGCCCTTTTTCAGCATACGCAGGAACAGGGCAAGGAACAGCAGCTCCGTTTTCTTCGTGTTCGTTACCGCTTTCAGATTATCGTGGATGCTCTCTGCGTCGATCGTTCCCTTGAACGGGGGATTTGCCAAGCACATCGTAAAGCGATCGGAAATCTGATTTTGTTTCGACACGCTATCCTTATAATCAATCTCCGGATTGCTGATAGAGTGCAGCATGAGGTTCATTGCAGAAATGCGGAGCATTGTGTAGTCCGTGTCAAACCCCGTAAATGCGGGGCCTGCAAAATGCTGCCATTGCTCGGAGGTCATGGTATCCTCATAGTTGCGACGGATGTACTCCGACGCAGAAACCAAGAAGCCAGCCGTTCCACATGCCGGATCACAAATAGTATCATCTGGTGTCGGCTGCAGCAACTCGACCATCATCTCTCGAACATGCTTCGGGGTACGGAACTGGCCGTTCTGACCTGCTGTAGCCAGCTTGCCGAGCATGTACTCATACAGGTCGCCCTGCATATCCAACTCTGCAATATCGTGCTCGTACAGGTCGTCCAGCCCCGTGATTATTTTCTGAAGCAGCTGCGGGGTAGGGATGATGAACATCGCATTGCTCATATACCGTGCAAAAGCGGTCGTACTTTCGTCTGTCTTGCCGGGTTCGTCTTCGATCTCTACGAGCTCCCCCTTTTCATTAAAATCGGGGAGGCGACCATACTTCATGCTTTTAATCGCAGGAAATACCCGCTGGGAGATCACGTCGAAAATCTGGCGCGGATCGTCGTTTTTGAATTTGCTCCAACGCATTGATTGCCCGACGGGAGATTGTGGGAAAATCTTTGCCATCTTTTCGCCGGTCATCGTTTCAAATTCCTCGGTCTCCAGTTCCTTTTCATCGAGGGAACGGATGAACATAAGGTATGTAAGCTGCTCGATAACGGTCAGCGGGTTTGCGATGCCGCCAGCCCAAATGTCTGTCCAGATCTTATCGACCTTATTTTTAATTGCTCCTGTAATCATTCCGCGTTTCCTCCGACAATATTGTTAATGTGTTCTCTGTACTGATCGATTACGTTGGGTGGGGAGATGACCTGCATTCTGTTTCCGAACTGCGCCAGCCATCCGAAAAAAGGAGGGCTGATCTGAACATGTACCGTTGCCGCGCAGGTGGTGTCGTTCACTGACATCATAGGTGTGTCTTCTCCAAATTTATCAAACACGGGGCCGATTAGCTGCTTGCTGAACTGTATCACAACGTCCTCCAGCTCGCCGCTGAACATTTTGAAAACCTGCTCTGTGTACTCTGCCACGCCATCGATCCGGGCTACGGCCTCATTCGACATTACCGATTCTTCTACAACGGTAAGATGATCTATGCGATCAATGCGGTAGTTGGCGGTGCTGTCCGGATGCTTGCTGCTGTATGCCATCAGATAGTAGTTGTCCTCATTGAAGATAAGCGCGACCGGCTCCACGTAGTAGCGCTTCTTGCTGCCATCGCTGGCGGTCACATATACGCGCTCCGCCTTTTCATTCAAATGGAAGTAGTTGAATTCGATCTTCTTCCTGCGAATAATGGCATCCTCAATGCCATCCACCGTGTAGAGAATGGCCTCGTTGGTGTGCTTTCGGGTATTGAAGCATACCATGTTTTCCTTTAGCAGTTCAGCTTGATGTGATCCACCGAGAGCGGCAACCTTTTCTATCAGTTCGGCTGTTTTTTTCTCTGTGATAAAGCTGGCCGCTTGTACCGCATCAATCAGTATTTTTATCTCTGGCACAGTGAGCTCATGCTCCGGAATATAGTAGAACTTTTCCTTATCCTTCAGGTAGCTCATGATCTCGAAGCCATTTTCCTGCATCACTTCGATATCCAAACTCAGTGTCCTGACATTACTGGAAATGCCCATCTCATTCAGCCGTCTGCAGAGCTCGACGCGTGAGATGGGATGTGTTTCATCCGTCTCTTTACGCAGCAGCTCATATAGCTTCAGCAGTTTAATCTTTTGCATATTGGCAGCCATGCTGTACCTCCTCTTTGAAATGGGTACAATTATACTAATTAAGTATAACACAAAACTTCCGATTTTTCAAGGCTTCCACGTAATTATATCATTACCTGAACTGTATTTTTTCGCAAATATCTGGTTCGAATCCCATCTCCTAAACACATTTAGTAGTTGCTTGCAAAGCAAAGAAATTTTATGTGTACACCGGCGTTTTCGGACTGTTTCTGCTGCTGAACGCAAAAAACGGGCTTCGGAGTAACCAATCGACCGCTCCGAAGCCCGTTTTTCTATTATTAGCCCTGTATTTTGCCCTGAAAGCAAGAAAAAACCTCTCTCGTCTTGGTAGACAAAAGAGGTTTCTTTTATGGTGGACGGGGATGGATTCGAACCATCGTAG
>ENA-OURS01002393-OURS01002393.1-human-gut-metagenome-genome-assembly--contig:-NODE-2393-length-13369-cov-6.870362_pt1 | contig 13369 bp, 10 predicted proteins | sample MGYA00242109_ERZ509010 | MGnify/ENA primary metagenome ERZ509010 (study PRJEB26280, sample SAMEA2338774) | human gut metagenome | biome: human gut; feature: human-associated habitat; material: faeces... | reverse complement strand
ATGCAGAGTGAAGTGAATCAGGAAGAAAATTTGAATAGAATTATTACGGTTCCTAGATAAGGCTTTTTATGATGAAAACAGTATATCATATGCGGTTATGCATTGAAAATACTGTTCAGTTAAGAAATGCTGTATTTTTTAGGTGTTTTTACCACAGCGTGAGAAGTCACTAATTCACAGAAATTATACAGAATCATACGGGCATTGATTTCCTGAAGGATTCCATCATACTTGCTGCGCCCCAGATCAATCAGGATGCTGTCCGTCTCATGAAGGAGCTTTACGGCATCGACATGGAGAAAAAGCAGTATTCTAAGCTGATATCAAGCATCCCGGAGCCAGACATCTCCATGGGTTGTGATGTAGGTTGTCCGTTTATCGGCAGAGCGTTTGATGACAACTGGAAACTTGAAGATCCGACAGGAAAAACGGATGATGATTTCAGGGGGGTTATACAGCAGATCAAGAAGAATATTCTAGAATTAAAGAAAAAATGATTGCAATATAAATTCCGGTTTATCAAGCCCTTTGAGAAATCTTTTCTCAAAGGGCTTTTTAATTTTGTGATTTAGTATCGGATTTTTTGGAATAATAACTCTGTTTGGCAAGGAAAATGATAAATTGAAAAGTGTTAAAATAAAATCGTGCCGAAATGGGAGCAAAAACCCAAAAACAAGGAAAAGTGTGCCGAAATGGGAACACTTTACAATCACATATTAAACCACAATCTGACCGTTATAACACTCATAATTGCGGCGGTTAGGTCGGCGGTTATGGCGGCAAAGAGGGTGTGGCGAATTTTTTTGACTCGGATACAGCCAAAGTACATTGCGATTGCGTAGAAGGTTGTTTCGCTTGAACCTGCGAGTACGGATGCTGTTCTGCCCGCAAAGCTGTCGGGACCACAGGTTTTGTAAAGGGCTGTGAGGAGTGCGGTTGAACCGCTTCCCGAAACGGGGCGGAGGAGTACGAGCGGAACAATTTCTTTCGGAAATCCTAAAAATTCCGCTGTCGGCTGAATCAGTGAGCATATTGCGTCAATTGCTCCGCTTGACTGCAAAAGATCAACGGCAAACACAAGTCCCATAATTGTAGGGGCAATGTTGTACAGAAGTTTTACTCCCTCTTTTGCTCCCGAAATGAATACATCGAATACGGGAACTTTTTTTATCAGCCCGAATACCACAACAATACACGCAAATGCCGGCATTACAAATTCCATTTGCTCACCACATTTCTCAAATTTTACCTTGCCTGATATTCAGCGTACAGGCAATCAGCAATGCCACCGTCAACGCACACGCAGAGCTTATCCAGACGGGAACGATGATTTCAAAAGGCGCAGAGCTTCCGTAGGATTGGCGGAGTGCGGCAAGCGTTGTTGGTAACAGCTGGAGTGACGCTGTGTTCATAACTACAAAAACAACCATTTCGTTGCTCGCAATGTCACGGCGGTCATTGAGCGTGTGCAGCTGTTCCATTGCTTTTAGTCCGAAAGGTGTTGCGGCATTGCCGAGTCCGAGCAGATTTGCACTGATATTCATAGTGATGCTTTGAAAGGCGTCACTTTTTTTATCAAGCCTCGGAAAAAGCGGACGGAGCAACGGTGCAAAGATTTTTGCAAAAATGTTTGTCAAACCGCTTTCGACTGCGATTTTCATAATTCCCGACCAAAGGCAGATTATGCCTGCCATTGTGAGAATAAGCTGTATTGATGACGCTCCGCTTTCGATGAGTGCGTTTGAAATGTCGGCGGTGTTGCCCATAAACAACGCACACAATACGCTCACGGCAATGAGTCCGCTCCAGATATAATTCAGCATTTTTACTCCTTTTGCTGCAATTAACGACAAAATATACAATATTGTCATTTTTGTAATCAAATTATTTAATAAAATCGTTGACAAAAATCCCGAAAAATGGTAGTATAGGTAAAAATAGGGATTATGGTGAATTAAAAAATAGGGATTATGGTGAATTAAAATGATTTATACAAACTTTAGGGAAATTGATAAAGCAGGCAGAATTGTAATATCAAAGGATATCCGCAACCATCTCAACATTAAGCCGGGTGACATTCTTCACATTGAGGCTGACGATGAGTGCGTTACGATTAAAAAGGCAGAGAGCAAGTGCGTTTTTTGCAATACTCTTGATAATCTGATTGCATTCGGCGGAAAATATGTATGCAGAGATTGTGTTGAAAAGCTCAAAGGCTGATACTGCTTTCGGCTACTCTAAAATATACTTGACCGAATTTGAAATTATGATAACGGACGGTGTTTTTATATGGACAGAATTGACAAAATTAATTATTATCTTGACATTGCCGAAACTGTGCTTGAAAGGGGAACTTGTCTGCGCAGAAATTTTGGTGCAATTATCGTGAACAACGACCAGATTGTTTCAACAGGCTATACAGGCGCTCCGAGAGGCAGAAAAAATTGCTGTGATTTGGGATTTTGTATCCGTCAGGAACGCAATATTCCCCGTGGCGAGCGTTACGAACTTTGCAGAAGCGTTCACGCCGAGGCGAACGCTATTATCCACGCTTCAAGAGAACAGATGATTGGCGCAACGCTTTATCTTGTCGGCAAGGAGATGTCAAACGGCGAGTATGTTCAGAACACATCTTCGTGTGCAATGTGCAAGCGTATGGTTATCAACGCAGGTATTGACAAGGTTATTGTCAGAAACGATAAAACCGAATTTACTGAAATTGATGTGAACGATTGGATTATGTCCGATGATTCGCTTGACGCACTCCGTGGCTATTGATATGAAAACACGGCTTTTTATAACCGATATCCGCAAAATTTCTTTTGACAGAGTCGGTGAGCTTTCTCCCGAAAGGGCGGAGCGTGTTCAAAGATGCCGCAGAGCTGACGATAAACTGCGTTGCATTGCAGGCGGTTTGTTTATGAACAAATTTCTTGGCGGTGCAAAAATCACCGTGAATGAATTCGGCAAGCCCGAATGTGACAACGGGTTTTATTTCAATATTTCGCACAGCGGAAATTATGTACTTTTTGCGTTGTCGGATTCCGAAGTCGGTTGTGATATTGAAGAAATTCGATTTCTTAAGGGCATAAGGCTCGGCAAAATTGTTTTCTGCGACAACGAGATGAAATTGCTCGGCAACGCTTTTGACAGGCTCGGCACATTTTTTGAATTGTGGACAAAAAAAGAGGCACTCCTAAAATGTATGGGTGACGGTTTTCACCGTGGCGCAAAAAGTGTTGATGTCAGCAGCGGAAAATTCTCTGAAAATCAAACCGAATATTATATGAAACAATATAAATTTTCGGACTATGAAATCAGCCTTTGCAGTGTGCAAAATGATTTTCCAAAAGATATTGAATTTATAATTTTATAAATATAAAGCCACGATTTTGAATCAACCTCCAAAATAATTAGATTTTTGGTCTGACTTTTTTGGGGGTAACATCAATTTCGGGGCTGTTTTACATAGGAAATACAAAACAAACCCCTGATTTTGTTAATATGCTTGTTATTGCTATTTTTAAATAATTGTGATACAATTTACTTTGATTAGTGTAGCAATCGGCTGCATATATTGTGTATGAAAAAATTCGGAACGGAAATATCCGTCTGCACACGGATGTTTTGCAATTTTCAGGGGGGACACTATGCCGACATTTACCAAGGCGGCTATCAAGGCGACCTTTATTTCGCTCTTGAATAAAAAGCCGTTGAATAAAATTACAGTCAAGGAAATTGTTGAAGAATGCGGAATTAACCGTAATTCCTTCTACTACCATTTTGACGACATTCCGTCGCTTCTTGAGGAAATTCTCGTTGAAGAGGCTGACAGATTTGTTGCGACCGAAACCGACAACAATACCTCTGTTTATGAAAGCCTGATTTCTGTAATTGACTATGCTTTTTCTAACAAGTCGGTGATTCAGCACATTTACAATTCTGCGAACAGAACTACATTTGATGTGTATCTCAACAGGATTTGTACTCACGCTATAAAAAGCTATTTTGACAAGCTTGAAATTACAAAAAATATTGCCGAAGATGACCTTGACGCAATGATTATGTATTACAAGTGTCAGCTTGTCGGTTTTATTATCGACTGGCTCGGCGGAGGTATGAAATATGACCTCAGAATTAAGATGAAACGCATTTGTGAGCTGTTTGAGGGTTCAATGGAGTCTGCATTGGACAGATGTGCCAAAATCAATGCCTGATTGCTGTTTTATTGGTTAAAATTGAATATTTGCGTTTATTTGCGTGTCTGAAATGCAGACGAATTTAACAAAATGTCTGATTTCCGTACAAATTTATTGCCGTGTCTAAATTCCTGACACGGCATTTTTTGTGTCTGTTTAAATTTTAACAAAGTCGTAATAGAATATATTACGGACAAAGGAAATACGGTTCACCTCTCGGATCGTTCCTTTGAATGCAGAGTGCAGTCTGCAAATCATATATGAAGGAGTATGAAATATGAAGTTAGGGAAAGCGGTTGTTAAAAGCCGTTTCGTAATCCTTATACTTGCCGTTGCGCTGATGATTCCGTCAGCCTTGGGAATGGCATTTACAAGGGTTAATTACGACATTCTTAGTTATCTTCCCGATAACCTCGACACAATCAAGGGTCAGGATTATCTGCTTGATGACTTTGGAAAGGGTGCTTTTTCATTCCTCATCTTTGAGAATATGGATGATAAGGATGTTGCGGCAACAGAGGAAAAAATCAAAGAAATCGACCATGTTGATACGGTTCTTTGGTATGACGATTTTGCCGACATCTCAATTCCAAAGGAAATGTTGCCCGACAAAATTTATGATGCGTTCAATTCGGGAAATGCAACAATGATGGCGGTATTCTTCGATACCTCAACATCAGCTGATGAAACAATGAACGCTATCGAAGAAATCCGTTCGGTTGCCGGTAAACAATGCTTTGTTTCGGGTATGTCGGCAATGATTACGGATATGAAGGATATGTTTGAGGAACAGGAAATGACTTATGTTGCAATCGCTGTTGTCCTTGCGGTAATTGCAATGATGATCTTTATGGATAACTGGATTATCCCGTTTGTGTTCCTTGCAAGTATAGCGGTTGCTATCCTCGTAAATATGGGCAGTAACTACTTTATGGGTGAGGTTTCATTCATTACCAAAGCGTTGGCGGCAGTTCTTCAGCTTGCGGTAACAATGGACTACTCAATCTTCCTGTGGCACAGCTACGAAGAACAAAAGGGCATTTGTGAAAACCACAAGCAGGCAATGGCTGTTGCAATTCACGAAACCGTCCGTTCCGTAATCGGAAGTTCAATCACAACGGTTGCAGGCTTTATCGCACTTTGCTTTATGACATTCACACTCGGTCTTGACCTCGGTATTGTAATGGCAAAGGGTGTTATCCTCGGTGTTATCTCCTGTGTAACGGTTCTTCCGTCACTCATTCTTGTTCTTGACAAGCCTCTTGAAAAGACAATGCATAAGTCGCTTATTCCGTCAACAAAGAAGCTTGCAACAGGACTTGTTAAAATTTTCCCCGTATTTCTCGTGATGTTTGCGGCTCTTATTTATCCGTTCTATTCGGCATACAGCCAGACAAACAATGAGATTTACTACGATTTGTCGGAAAGTCTTCCCGAAGATATGGCAAATGTAATTGCCAACACAAAGCTTAAAGATGAATTCGGTGTCGGTACAACACATATGGTTCTTGTTGATTCTTCGCTTTCTGCAAAGGACGCAAGAAATATGACAAACGAGCTTGAAAAGGTTGACGGCGTAAAATATGTTCTCGGTCTTGAAAGCGTTGTAGGTTCGCTTGTTCCGGAAGAAGTTCTTCCCGATTCAATCACAAGCGTTCTCAAAAATGATAAATGGGAGCTTATGCTTATCAACTCTGAGTACAAAACAGCCACAGATCCTATGGCAAAGCAGATTGACGAGTTGAATAAAATCATTACAAAGTATGATAAGGATGGACTTCTCATCGGTGAAGCCGCTTGTACAAACGACCTTGTAAACATCACGACAGTTGACTTTCAGGTTGTAAATGCAATTTCTATTGTTGCAATCTTTATTATCATTGCGATTGTTGAAAAGAGTATCACACTTCCGATTATTCTTGTTGCGGTTATTGAGCTTGCTATCTTTATCAACCTCGGTATTCCGCATCTTATGGGCGAGTCGCTCCCGTTCATCACACCTATCTGTATAAGTACAATTCAGCTTGGTGCAACGGTTGACTACGCAATTTTGATGACGACACGATATAAGAAGGAAAGGTATCTCGGAAACGATAAACGCACCTCGGTTATTACGGCTCTTGAAACTTCAATTCCGTCAATTATCGTTAGTGCAATGGGACTCTTTGCCGCTACAATCGGCGTCGCATTCTACTCGGATGTTGACCTTATTTCATCAATCTGTAAGCTCCTTGCAAGAGGCGCTGTCATCAGTATGTTCTGCGTAACGCTTATTTTGCCGGCAATGTTTATGCTGTTCGACAAGGTAATTGCAAAGACAACTCTCGGTTTTAAGCCGAAAAAAACATCAATTTCGGAGGCTGCTGTATAATGAAAAAGACTAACAAAAATAATAATCATAAATTTTTAAGCAAAAACTATATCAAGGGTGCTATTTCGGGTGCACTTGCACTCACAATCCTTTGCAGCGGAGTAGGTGTTGCCGCTTATTCCGCCGGTGCAGACAATACTGCACAGGCTCTCGGTGTTCAGACAGAAAGTACGGTTGAGGCTGTTAAGAAGGCAAGCACAACTAAAGAGGCTCTCAAAAAGCTCAGCAAAAATGAAACAGTTTATGTTATTGCCGACGCAAGCGGTGCGGCTAAGAAAATCATTGTAAGCGACTGGCTCAAGGGTGTAGATACAAAAGGCAAGGTAAAGGATGTTTCAAACCTCAAGAATGTTAAAAATGTTAAGGGTGACGAAACATACACGGTAAACGAAGACAATGCTTATGAGTGGGCTGCAAATGGCGATGATATCTACTATCAGGGAACAGGCACAACCGAACTTCCCGTAAAGCTCAAATTAAGCTACAAGCTTAACGGCAAAACTGTTTCTGCCGATGAAATTGCAGGCAAGAGCGGTAAGGTTACAATCCGCATTGACTATGAAAACACACAGAAGGAAAAGGTTAAGATTAACGGCAAGACAGAAGAAGTTAATGTTCCGTTCCTTATGCTTTCGGGTATGATTCTTGACGATGACAAATTCAAAAATGTTGAGGTTTCAAACGGCAAGGCTATCAATGACGGTACAAGAACAATCGTTGCCGGTTTTGCTCTTCCGGGTATGCAGGACAGCCTTGACATTGACAAGGATGAAATGGAAATCCCTGATTATGTTGAAATCACAGCAGACACAACCGATTTTGAGCTTTCAACAACAATGACAGTTGCAATGAACGATATCTTCAACGATGTTGATTTTTCAAAGGTTGACGATAAGGTTGATGAGCTTAAGGATTCACTTGATGAACTCGAAGACGCCGCAGAACAGCTTGTTGACGGTTCTTCACAGCTTTATGACGGTATCGGCACACTTCTTGACAAGTCAGGCACACTCATTGAAGGTATCGACAAGCTTTATGACGGTGCAGAACAGGTAAACAGCGGTGCAAAAAAACTTGACAGCGGTGCAGACGGTCTTTCAAGCGGTGCAAAAACGCTTGATGACGGTGCGGCAAAGCTCAAAAACGGTGCGTCACAGCTTGACAGCGGTGCATCACAGCTTGACAGCGGTCTTGCAACACTTGCAGGCGGTGCGTCACAGGTTGACAACGGTGCGGCAAGTCTCAGCAGTTATGTTGCAACACTTGCGGGCGGTCTCGGCAAGCTTTCATCCAACAGCGCAACTCTAAACGGCGGTGCTGAACAGGTGTTTAACACACTTCTTTCAACTGCCGACACTCAGATTGCCGCCGCAGGTCTTACAGCCGACAAGCTTACAATTAAAAACTATGACAGCGTTCTTGAAGGACTTATTTCATCACTCAGCGATGAAAATGCTCAGAAGCTCGCTTACAATACAGCACTTGAAACAGTAACGGCAACTGTAAACAGCCAGAAGGATGTTATCAGAACTGCCGTTGAGGCAACGGTAAGAAAGTCTGTTACGGAACAGGTTCTCGCAGCCGCAGGTCTTGGTATGACGGCAGATCAGTATGATGCCGCTGTTGCCGCAGGTCAGGTCAGCGAAGAAGTTCAGGCTCAGGTTTCTACTGCAGTTTCTACACAAATGAGTTCATCTGCGGTTCAGACTGCAATTGACAGCAATACAGAGGCACAGATTCAGAGCCTTATCGAAACAAATATGAACAGCGAAGAGGTTCAGAGTCAGATTCAGGCAGGTGTTGCAAAAGCTCAGGCAGGCAGAAAGTCACTTCAGGCTCTCAAAACTCAGCTTGACAGCTACAACACATTCTATCAGGGTGTGCTTTCATACACAGCGGGTGTTGATCAGGCTAACGAGGGCGCTCAGCAGATTCTCGCCGGCACATATACACTCAAGGACGGCACAGGTTCACTTGTAAGCGGTGCCGGTCAGCTCAAGAACGGTTCTTCAAGTCTTAAGAGCGGTACAAGCGAACTCAAGAGCGGTACTTCAACCCTCAAGGACGGTACATCAAGCCTTAAAAGCGGTGTAAAGACTCTCAAAAACGGCACAAGCTCACTTTCAAACGGTACTAAATCATTGTTTGAGGGTGTCGGTACTCTCAAAGACGGCAGTGCCGCACTTGTTGACGGCGTTAAACAGCTCAATGACGGTGCAATGACATTGTCCAAGGGTATGAAGAAGTTCAAAGAGGAGGGCATTGACAGCATTGTTGATGCCGCAAACGGTGATGTCCGGGATATCATCGACCGTTTCAAGGCTGTTCAGAAAGCATCAAAGAAATACAACAACTACAGCGGTATTTCCGATGATATGGACGGTAAGGTTGACTTCATCTACAAGACCGATTCAATCGAGAAAAAGTAACTCAATATATTTAACAGCAAGACGAAAGGCTTATTTCCCTAACCCTTTCATACACAATATAAAAAGCAGTTATGTCGTTTGGCATAGCTGCTTTTTGCTTTGTATGATGTTTTTTGTGAATTTCAAAACTTGAAAAAATTACAAATAATAAAACGAATTTCACCGCAAACAATACTATTGCGGCGATGAAAACGGGATGCCGAAACGCCGCTTTATTAATAAATTTAACGAGATTTAAAAGTTTTGAAAAGGAGAAAACAAATTATGTCAAGCAATAACAATCAGATTAATGTACCTCAGGCAAAGGAAGCCATGGAACGCTTTAAGATGGAATGTGCCAACGAAGTAGGCGTAAACCTCAAACAGGGATATAACGGCGACATTTCCGCAAGAGAAGCAGGTTCTGTAGGCGGCCAGATGGTTAAAAAGATGATTGAGTCTTACGAAAACAGCATGAAATAACCTTTAAAACCGATTTTCAGGGGCATATAGCTATGGTTAGCTGTATGTCCCTATTTTTCGCCCACAGGCTTATTATGGTCAATTTAAGGTCAAATAAAGGCGGTGTAACATTATTTTTGAAAATATTCAATCATTTGTAACGAAATTCTTGATTTTTAAAGGTGATTTGTAACATTTTTCTGAAAGCGGTATTTGAATTTTACATTAAACAAAAAATTGCATCCGACTTTACGCAAAAAATCGGTCGGACAATTTTAATAAATTATCCGACCGATAAAAGTTTTATAACAGGTTGTTAAAAATTAGAAATAAAAATTAATTATATCTTAATTTAAAGTTATTATTCAAAAGCTTTTCTATAATCATTATAATTCCAAGTGTTGCCATTATCATCCCAGGCATTGCCATTATTGTCAAAATAGCTATAGCCATTTTCGTCATCGCCATATTTGTGAGTCCAATTTCCATGTGAAGAATTAGAATTAGATGATGAATTACCTGAGTCATAGTTGTAATTATTTCCACTGCTGTAGTTACTATCATTAGAACTGTAATTATTGTTTCCGCTGTCGCTGTAACTGTTTGTATTATCACTGTAGGAGTTATCGGTGTTGTTTGTGTTACTGCTCTCGGTTTGTTTCTTCTTTTCCTGTTTAGCTTTTTCTTCGGCTTTCTTTTTTGCCTCGGCTTCTTTTTTAGCCTTTGCTTCAGCTTCGGCTTTTTCAATAGCAGTTATTCTGTTATTATAAGAACTAATCAATTCGTCAGGCTTTTTATCGTAGTTGCCAATATCCTTTTTATAGAATACATTGCTTTTTTCGGAATCAATTGTTTTCTTTAAAGCCTCAAGATTATCAATACAAGACTGCAACTTCTTTTTATCGTTAGTTTTTTCAAGAGTTTTGCTGTCAATAGTGTTATCTTTTATTGTCTTATCATAATCATCTGTGAAAAACTTTTGCATTTTTGCAAGTGTTTCATTGTACTTTGGCTCAACAGAGTTTAACACTTCAACCTTGATTTCATCACTTGTTGATGGCTTGTTCTTAATGAAATCGGATAATATAACTAACTTTTTGGCTCTGTCGGTTTCCTTTGTAAATTTTGAGTATGTATCGTCAATGCTTTTGACTTGCTGTTCTGTCTGTTGCTGTATGGTGTAATTGTTGTAAGCATTTACGCCGAAGATTGTACCGACAACGGCAATAATTGCTACACAAACCACTGCAATAATTATAATTACTTTCTTTTTCATTTTAACCCCTACAATTTCTATTTGCGATTATATGTTTACATTATATATGTCTGCGTTTCAAAAGTCAATTATTTACATCTTGTTTCATAAAAAACAGGACTGCACATTCGCACAGCCCTGAAAATTGAATTGTTAAATTGATTAAGCCTCGGCTCTGTTGATTGCGTTGAGAACACCGAGTACCGATGCAACATTGACATTTGAGTCAATGCCGATGCCGAAGATATTCTTTCCGTCAGGCTTTTTGAGTTCGATATATGAAACAGCCTTCGAGTCGGAACCCTGAGAGATTGCGTGCTGACTGTATGAGATGAACTCGTACTTGTCAAGACCGACCTTTTTGATTGCATTGAAGAATGCGTCAATAGGACCGTTGCCGACACCGCTGAGAGAAACCTCTTCGTTGCCGTTAATCTTCATCTTGCCCTTGAAGTGAACATAATCATTGCCGTTTTCGCTCTCTTCGTAAATCTTTCTGCTTGAGAGAACATATTTCTGCTTATGCTCAAGATAATTCTTCTCGAACACCTCAAACAACTCTTTCGGAATAAGCTCTCTGCCAAGCTCCTCGCATTTTGCCTGAACAAGCTTTGAAAATTCGGGATGCATTCTCTTCGGAAGGTCATAACCGAAGTTATTGTTCATAACAAAAGCCGCACCGCCCTTACCGGACTGTGAGTTGATTCTGATAATCGGCTCATACTCTCTGCCGACATCGGCAGGATCAATCGGAAGATACGGAATTTCCCAGTAATCAGTTCCGCTTTCTTTCATATACTTCATACCCTTGTTGATAGCGTCCTGATGTGAGCCCGAGAATGCTGTAAATACAAGCTCGCCGATATATGGTTGACGAGGATCAATCTTCATATTTGTGCAACGCTCGTAGATTTCACGGAGCTTTGGAAGATTTGAAAAGTCAAGCTTAGGATCAACGCCCTGTGTGAACATATTAAGTCCCATCGTAACGATATCCATATTACCTGTACGCTCTCCGTTGCCGAAGAGTGTACCCTCAACTCTTTCAGCGCCTGCAAGCAATGCAAGTTCGCCTGCGGCAACACCGCATCCACGGTCATTGTGTGGGTGGATACTGATGATAGCGGCGTCACGGTGTTTAAGATTTCTTGCAAAGTATTCAATCTGATCTGCATATGTGTTCGGTGTGCACATCTCAACAGTATTCGGAAGATTGACAATCAACTTGTTTTCAGCAGTTGAACCGAGAGCCTCGATAACCCTGTCGCAGATTTCAACAGCGTTTTCAGGCTCAGTACCGCTGAAGCTTTCGGGAGAATATTCAAATCTGAAGTTTGTATCTCCGTCATATTCATCCGTAAGCTGTTTAATAAGCTTTGCACCGTCAACGGCAATTTTGATTACGCCGTCCATATCTGTTTTGAAAACAACTTTTCTTTGGAGAGTTGAAGTTGAGTTATAGAAATGAACGATAACATTCTTAGCACCCTTAACAGCCTCAAAAGTTTTTCTGATAAGATGCTCCCTTGCCTGAACAAGAACCTGAATTGTTACATCATCGGGAATGTGGTTGTTTTCAATAAGCTCACGGCAGATTTCATATTCTGTTTCTGACGCACTCGGAAAACCGATTTCGATTTCCTTAAAGCCCATATCGCAAAGTGCGTGGAAAAATTCGAGCTTTTCTTCAAGGTTCATAGGATCGACAAGCGCCTGATTACCGTCACGAAGGTCAACACTGCACCAGATCGGTGCTTTTGTTATAGTATTGTTTGGCCACTGTCTGTCCGGCAGATTAATCTGCTTAAAGGGAATGTACTTTTCAAATGATGGTTTCATATAATAACCTCCTGTTAAATAGCACAAAAAAATCGCCCCCCTAAACAAAGGGACGAATAAAATCCGTGGTACCACCCGTATTCAAGAACACATCACTGTGTTCTCCTTAAAGACTTCTGACAAAGTCCCGACCGATAACGCAGTCTTGCGTTTCGCATTACATATATATAGTATATACACTTCACACGAAAAACTCGGGGATGAGCTATCCATACAATGTTCCATGCTGACTCACACCAACCGTCAGCTCTCTTTGCCGGTTCATTTGCATCTTGTTCCCGTCAATGTTTTTAAGGGAATTCATTTGTTAATACTATTATATATATATACCCATTCTTTGTCAAGAAAATTGTTTTGAAAATCCGTCGAATAAAGTTTATTTTTAAAAAAAGGGTGTATATAGTGAATTTTGGGATAAAATAAACAACAAATGAGTTTAAAATGTAGAAATTGCCGATAATGTAAAAAAGATAAAAAAATTGTCAAAAAGGGGTTTACAAAAGAGAGAAGTGCTGATATAATATCAACTGTTGCGCTGAGAGGCGAGGCAGACAAGAGAAAACACAGGCGGTGAAAGAGTGTAGAACGCACGGAAGTGGAGAGTCAACATTCAGGAAGTAATCGAAAGTGTTGCTCGGTTTTGATTTTAAAAGCTGAAAAAACTTTTTAAAAAACTTTTAAAAAGTGCTTGACAAAATCAAAACAACGTAGTATAATAGCCCTTGCACTGCTGAGGTTAGCGACTTCAAATGAAGAAAGCAAACAAGCCTTGAAAGTGCGTAGGACCTTGAAAATTGAACAACGAGAAAATAGTAAAGAAACCCGTAATGACTTT
>ENA-OURS01002390-OURS01002390.1-human-gut-metagenome-genome-assembly--contig:-NODE-2390-length-13384-cov-3.074724_pt1 | contig 13384 bp, 8 predicted proteins | sample MGYA00242109_ERZ509010 | MGnify/ENA primary metagenome ERZ509010 (study PRJEB26280, sample SAMEA2338774) | human gut metagenome | biome: human gut; feature: human-associated habitat; material: faeces... | reverse complement strand
TACGGAGAAGACCATGGTCTACGAATACGCATGTAAGCTGCTTTCCAATAGCTCTTGAAAGAAGTCCGGCTGCAACAGATGAATCAACACCACCTGAAAGAGCAAGTAAAACCTTGCCACTGCCAACCTTCTCGCGGATTTCCTTAATTGTATTCTCAACAAATGCATCCATCTTCCATGTTCCGGCACATCCGCATACTCCACGAACAAAGTTGTGAAGCATCTTGGTTCCTTCCTGAGTATGAAGAACCTCTGGGTGGAACTGGATTGCATAAAGATTCTTCTCTGTACACTCTGCTGCTGCAACTGGGCAGTCTGCTGTGTGGGCAACAATCTTGAATCCTGGTGCAATCTGTGAGATGTAGTCAAAATGACTCATCCACACAATAGTTTTCTCTGAGACATCTGAGAATAAAGCGCTGCTCTTATCTACAAATGTTTCTGTCTTTCCATACTCTCTTACTGGTGCCTTCTCAACCTTGCCACCAAGCACATGCTGCATAAGCTGTGCGCCATAGCAAAGACCAAGTACAGGTACACCAAGTTCGAAAAGTTCTTTAGTACATGTTGGCGCGCCATCTTCATAACAACTGTTTGGACCACCTGTAAGGATAATTCCCTTAGGATTCATGGCCTTAATCTGCGCCAGGTCTGTCTTGTAAGAATAGATCTCACAATATACATTACATTCACGGACACGGCGCGCAACCAGCTGGTTGTACTGACCACCGAAGTCAATGACAATAACTTTCTCCTGATCCATGATCAATCTCCAATCTTGTGTATTTATATATACATTATAGTTAAACTTGCCACTTATGACAAGCCTTAATTCTCCCCAATTCTCTTCTTCACATAAGAATCCATCTTCTCTCTGACCATCGCCATCTTTCTGTTGGTCTCCTCATTATCAGAATGAAAATGCATAAGCTTTGCAAGATAGCCCTGTTCGACAGTAATCCGCACGCTCTCATCATACACAAGCTCATAAGCAAGTGATACATGACCAATAACAGTATCAGCCGGTGTGCGTCTTATTGCTTTGAGTATACAGTGTTCCTCATCAAACGCTTCTAACACTTCATCTGTAATATCACTCTTCATGAGTTCTTCAGTCGTAGTGTTATATATTTCTTCAAGCGGAGTATCAATATTAACCTTAAATATATCAACCTTATCAGCGTCACGAAGCACATTGCAGAATGCCTGCTCGCGGCGATTAAGTCCTTGCGGAATTCTGTACATATTGTGACACCTTATTGCAAGTTCAAGCATTTCCATGTCCGATTTATTCAATCTGTCATACAGAAATACTCCATCAGAACTATATCGGTCCTCTAATGCTCCTGGCTTGTAGCCTGTACATTTGACCATTCCATTAAGAAAAGTACTGATAAGACCATCTTTGAACAACAGGTCTGCACCGAATTTTGCATGGTCAACAGAGTCCGCATCTGAAAATGTGTTATAACGCTTTATCTGTTCAAATCTTCCAACATCATGAAGCATTCCGGATAACCATGCCAGCTCAACATCATAGGCACACATTCCGGCTGCCTTTGCAATTCTTTCGCACAAAGCTGCAACTCTGTAAGTGTGGTCAATTTTTAATTTAATCTTAGGGTCATCTGCATTATAAGCTGCTGTGTATTCTGCAAATGCTTTCTTAACATGCACTCTGTCAACATACACACGGTTTATCATAGCATTTTCATAATAACCTTCAACATCAGCAACATTTCCCTCATTCCATGTGTCTATAATATCAGGCACATCAGATAAAGAATGGCACACAACTGAAGTCAGTCTTCGGATGTCATCGTTAATCTCAATAGTATCAGGTATATGAATCACCTTCATGCCTGCTGCATATCCTGCTTTAATACCATTAATACTGTCCTCAATGACTACACATTCTGACGGTTCACAGCCAATAAAGCCTGCTGCCCTTAAGAATATGTCCGGCTCAGGCTTTCCATGTTCAACCTCATCTCCATATACAACACCAGAAAGATAATCCCATGCTCCTATTCTGTGAAGACTCTTTTCAGCACTTGATTTCTGTGTTGAAGTTGCAACAGCACATTTGAGTCCATTATCCTTAATATAATCAAGCAGCATATGAAGCCCCGGCTTAACCGGAACTTCCTCTGTCTCCCTGATTTTGTAGACATGGTCTGTGCGCATTGTCCGCATTTCCCAGTAATCCTGCTCTCCATGATAATAATCATCAAAAAAGCTCTGACTAAGCTTTGCCGGTGCACCTTTAAAACTGTCGATAAGCCATAATGGCATCTCTACATTTTTCTGGGAAGCTGCCCACAGCCAGCCAAGATTAGACTGATTTTCCGTATCAATCATAACTCCGTCCATATCAAAGATAATCCCTTTTATCATAACTGCCTCCATTCTACTCCCCAAAATATCAAACCGACATCCCTTGCATACACTTGCCAGATATACGTTCATTCACTTCTTAATCTTACTTCTCTTCCAGATACTTCTTAACATACTGTCCCGTATAAGACTTCTTAACCTTAACAATCTCCTCAGGCGTTCCCTTGGCAATAACAGTTCCACCGCGGTCGCCACCCTCTGGTCCCATATCTATAATATAATCTGCTGTCTTAATAACATCAAGATTATGTTCAATAACAACTACAGTGTTGCCACCCTCTGCAAGTCTGTGAAGGATATTGACAAGCTTGTGGACATCGGCAAAATGCAGTCCGGTTGTAGGCTCATCAAGAATATATATAGTCTTTCCTGTGCTTCTTCTTGAAAGCTCTGTTGCAAGTTTGATTCTCTGTGCCTCACCACCTGAAAGCTCAGTTGATGGCTGTCCAAGCTTGACGTAAGACAAACCAACCTCGTTGAGAGTCTCAATCTTTCTTCTTATACTTGGCACATTTTCAAAGAAATCAACTGCATCCTCAATAGTCATGTCAAGAACATCATATATGCTCTTATCCTTGTATTTTACTTCAAGAGTTTCTCTGTTGTAACGCTTACCCTCGCAGACTTCACAAGGTACATACACATCCGGCAGGAAATGCATCTCTATCTTGATAATACCGTCGCCTGAACATGCCTCACATCTTCCACCTTTAACATTAAAGCTGAATCTGCCCTTCGTATATCCTCGCTCCTTCGCGTCCTTAGTCGTTGCAAACAGGTCTCTTATCATGTCAAATACACCTGTATAGGTTGCCGGATTAGACCTTGGTGTTCGTCCAATTGGTGACTGGTCAATATTAATGACCTTATCAAGCTGCTCTATTCCGTCAATTCCATCATGGTCGCCTGCAATACATCTCGCCCTGTTAAGCGACTTTGCAAGGTGCTTGTAAAGAATCTCATTAACAAGTGAACTCTTGCCTGAGCCTGACACACCTGTTACGCATGTGACAACTCCAAGCGGAATATCTACATCAATATTTTTAAGATTATTCTCCCTTGCGCCTCTTACCTTAATCCAGCCAGCAGGCTTTCTACGCTCTGCCGGTACAGGTATCTTGATTCTTCCTGACAGATATGCACCTGTAAGTGAGTCCTTGCACGCCATAATATCCGCAGCAGTTCCTGTTGCGACAACTTCTCCACCATTTCTTCCTGCGCCTGGTCCGATATCCACAATATAATCGGCTGCAAACATAGTATCCTCATCATGTTCAACGACAATAACTGAGTTACCAAGATCGCGCAAATGTGTCAGAGTTCCCAGCAGCTTGTCATTATCCCTCTGGTGAAGTCCGATACTTGGCTCATCAAGAATATAAGCAACTCCTACAAGACCTGAACCAATCTGTGTAGCAAGCCTGATTCTCTGCGCTTCACCGCCTGACAGAGTTCCTGTGGCACGCGAAAGTGCCAGATAATCAAGTCCTACATCTACAAGGAACTTAATTCTCGCCTTGATTTCCTTAAGAATCTCTGCACCAATAAACAGCTGTCTCTCTGAAAGCTTCATATTCTCAAGGAATTCCTGAAGCTTTATAATAGACATGTTAGTAATCTCATATATGTTCTTATCTGCAATAGTAACAGCAAGTGAAGACGGCTTAAGTCTCTGTCCGTGACAGGCAGAACAAGGTCTTATTCTCATAAATTCCTCATACTGCTGCTTAGTATTATCAGAATATGTCTCTCTGTATCTTCTCTCCATATTCTTAATAAGACCTTCAAATGCGACATCATATACACCCTCTCCGCGCTGGCCTTTATATTTAACCTTTACAGAATGTCCCTTAGTACCATTGATAATAATATCCTTAATATCATCAGGATAATCCTTGAATGGTGTCTTTAATGAAAATCCATATTCCTCTGCAAGTGCATCAAGAACCGCCCTGCTAAAGCTGCCCTCATCCTTAGATGACTGCCATCCCATTCCGACAATAGCGCCTTCATCAATGCTGAGACTCTCATCCGGTATAAGCAGCTCTGCATCAAACTTCATTGTATAACCAAGTCCGAAACAGTCCGGGCATGCGCCAAATGGATTGTTGAACGAAAAGCTTCTTGGCTCAACCTCATCAATACTTATACCACAGTCTGGGCAGGAAAAGCTCTGGCTGAAATTAAGTGTCTCACCATCAATAACATCTACTGTCATAAGACCTTCGGCAAGCTTAAGAGCTGTCTCAATAGAATCTGTAAGTCGTTTCTGGATTCCGTCTCTTACAGATAGTCTGTCTACAACAATCTCAATATTATGCTTCTTATTCTTATCAAGCTTAATCTCATCTGTCAGCTCATACATGCTTCCACCAGCAATAACACGCACAAATCCGCTCTTCTTTGCCTGTTCAAAAAGCTTTACATGTTCACCCTTTCGTCCACGGACAACAGGTGCAAGAATCTGAATCTTAGTTCTTTCAGGAAGTGCCATAATAACATCAACCATCTGGTCAACTGTCTGTTTGTTGATTTCGCATCCACATTTTGGACAATGCGGAATACCAATTCTTGCATAGAGAAGTCGAAAATAATCATATATTTCTGTAACAGTTCCTACTGTAGAACGAGGATTCCGGTTAGTCGACTTCTGGTCTATAGATATAGCCGGTGAAAGTCCTTCAATACTGTCAACATCCGGCTTTTCCATCTGTCCCAAGAACTGTCTTGCATATGAGGACAGTGATTCCATATATCTTCTCTGACCTTCTGCATATATTGTATCAAATGCAAGACTCGACTTTCCCGAACCTGAAAGTCCTGTAAGCACAACAAGCTTGTCTCTTGGAATATCAACATCTATTCCTTTAAGATTATGCTCTCTTGCACCCTTTATCCTTATGCAGTTCTTGTAACTGCCTCTTTCTATCTCTTTCTTTAACTTACTATCAGCCATGTTTTTTTCCTTCATAAATATATTTATTAATCTCAATCATCTTGTCACGAAGCTGTGCAGCCTCCTCAAAGTTAAGCTCTGCTGCTGCTTTACGCATGTTCTTCTCAACCTGCGTCTTAACCTTCTCAAGCTCTTTGATGCTCATAGATTCATAATCAAGCTTAAGCTTTCCGGAAGCATCACCCGGCTCCGCTGCCTTGCTTATGCTTATCAGATCTCTTACTGCCTTCTTGATTGTCTGTGGAGTAATTCCATGCTCATCATTATACTCCTGCTGAATCTTTCTTCTTCGTTCTGTCTCTGAAATAGCCTTTTCCATAGATTCAGTAATCTTGTCTGCATACATGATAACATGTCCCTCTGCATTTCTTGCAGCTCGACCAATCGTCTGTATAAGTGATGTCTCTGTTCTTAAGAAGCCTTCCTTATCAGCATCAAGTATTGCAACAAGGCTGATTTCAGGAATATCCAGACCTTCTCGCAGCAGGTTGATTCCAACAAGAACATCAAATCCATCAAGACGCATATCTCTTATAATCTTCTGACGCTCAAGCGTATCAATATCTGCATGAAGATACTTAACCCTGATTCCTGCCTCTTTAAGATAATCAGTAAGGTCCTCCGCCATTCTCTTGGTAAGTGTAGTAACAAGCACCTTGTTCTTCTTGGCAGTTTCCTTATTAATCTCTGATATAAGGTCATCAATCTGTCCTTCAATCGGCTTAACAGTTATCTCCGGGTCAAGAAGTCCGGTAGGTCTGATAACCTGCTCGGTTCTCATAAGTTCATGCTCTGCCTCGTATGTGCTTGGTGTTGCTGATACGAAAAGCATCTGTGAAATCTTGCTCTCAAACTCGCTGAAATTAAGCGGTCTGTTGTCCTTCGCAGATGGCAGTCTGAAGCCATAATCTACAAGCGTAGTCTTTCTTGACTGGTCACCGGCATACATGCCTCGAATCTGCGGAATAGTGATATGCGACTCATCCACAATAATAAGAAAATCATCTGGAAAATAATCCATCAGCGTATACGGAGGACACCCTGCCGGAAGTCCTGCCAGATGTCTTGAATAATTCTCTATTCCTGAACAAAAGCCTGTCTCCTGCATCATCTCTATATCAAAATTCGTTCTCTCTTCAATTCTCTGTGCCTCTAGAAGCTTATCCTCACTCTTGAAATACTTCACTCTCTCGGCAAGCTCTGCCTTAATGTTCTCAATCGCAGCGTCCATCTTCTCCTTCTCAACAACATAATGTGAGTTAGGGAATATCGCAATATGTTCAAGAACGCCTTTAACCTCGCCTGTAAGGGAATCTATCTCACTTATTCTGTCCACTTCATCACCAAAGAATTCAACTCTTATGGCATCACCTGATGATGATGATGGATACACTTCAACAACATCGCCTCTTACCCTGAAGGTTCCTCGCTTAAAATCCTGGTCGTTCCTTACATACTGGATATCAATAAGCTTTCTTATGCAATCATCCCTGTCCTTCTCCATTCCCGGACGAAGCGAAATAACCATGTTCTTATAATCAATCGGCGCACCTAATCCATATATACATGAAACCGAAGCAACGATAATAACATCATTTCTTTCGGAAAGTGCCGCTGTTGCCGAATGTCTTAATTTATCAATTTCATCATTAATAGATGAATCCTTCGCAATATAAGTGTCACTCTGAGGTACATAGGCCTCTGGCTGGTAATAATCATAATAGGAGACAAAGTACTCAACCGCATTCTCTGGAAAGAACTCCTTCATCTCCCCATACAACTGCGCTGCCAGTGTCTTATTATGGCTTATAATAAGTGTAGGTTTCTGAACATTCTGTATAATGTTCGCCATTGTAAATGTTTTACCAGAACCAGTTACACCAACTAGAGTCTCAAACTGATTGCCTTCCTCAAAGCCCTTTGTAAGTGCTTCAATAGCCTGCGGCTGGTCGCCCATCGGCTTAAAATCCGAATGTAATACAAATCTGTCCATAATCCCTCCTTGTTTTCCAGCATTTTTCTCATTATACAATATAACAGCTAAAAAGTACAGAACAAACATTCGATTTGTCCTGTACTTTATTCCATACTTCTATATTCGTTATTCTGCCGCGCTGACACTCATTTTTCCATTGAGATACTCTACTGCTGCCTTCAACTGCACATCTTCAGTCGCATCATCCGGAAGCTCCACTATACTGTCAGGTGTCACTCCCTTGCCGTGAATATCCTGTCCCTTAGGAGTAAAATATTTGGCAATTGTATACTTAACCGCACTTCCATCAGTAAGCGGACGGATTGTCTGCACAATGCCTTTACCAAATGTCTGTGTTCCGATTATCTGTGCCTTATCATAATCCTGCATTGCACCGGCAAATATCTCAGATGCACTTGCACTATTGCCATTTACCAAAACTGCCATTGGAATATTAAGCTCATGATTATCAGAACCTGAATATTCCTGTCTCTTACCAGACTTAGTCTCTGTATACACGATAAGTCCATTAGGAAGAATATAATCAAGCATATCCACTACAGTATTAAGAACTCCGCCAGGATTATTTCTTATATCAATTACAAGTCCTGTAATTCCCTGCTTCTGAAGGTCATCAACTGCTGTCTTAAACTGCTCTGTTGTAACATCATCAAACTGTGAAATATAAATATAACCTATATTATTCTCAATCACCTCTGATGAAACAGTCTTAATATCAATCTTGTCTCTTGTAACTGTGAAGCTCAGCTTCTCGCCATTTCTCATAACAGTAAGGTTAACATCTGTTCCCTTCTCGCCCTTAATAAGAGCAACTGCTACAGAAAGGTCCATTCCTGTAATATCCTCACCATTAACCTCTGTTACCTTATCTCCATTTCTGATACCAGCCTTATATGCCGGTGCATCCTCATATGCCTCAGATATAAGTATTGAACCATCATCAGCCTTCTGGCATACCGCACCAATTCCATAGAAAGAACCTGATGTTGACTCCATCATTGACTTATATTCTTCAGGCGTATAATAAACCGTATATTTATCACCATATGCAGCAAGATATGCCTTAAAAATGTTGTCTGCAGCCTTTTCATCATCTACATCATCAAAGTAGAATCCATCTCCAAGCAGCGAATCCAGAGCATTCAGCTTACTTTCAACCTTAGTTCCGATTCCTTCATTATCACTTGTTCCAACATCCTGGACATATATACGTCCATCAATTCCAATATGAAGATTACCACTTCTTATAAGTCCCATGAATACGCATGACAACGCCAGTATCACAACCAGCAGTGTTGCCACAGCACCAATAATAACGCCTTTGCCTAAAGCATGTTTTCTCTTTCGTTCCTGCGCGGCCCCTTCCGAAGAAAAAGGTCTGTTATTATCATATTCCATTGAGTCCTCCTATTAAGTTGAATTATTTATTTAAAATATGGCATAGGATTAACATATGAATCATTGAGCCTTACATCAAAATGCAGATGTGCGCCAAATGAATTACCCGTATTACCCATAACACCAAGCTTCTGTCCTTTCGTCACCTGGGCTCCTACTGATACATTTAAACTATCAAGATGCAGGTATCTTGTATACAGTCCATTACCATGATAAATCATCACATAATTACCCGCTGTTGAGTAACCCTCGCTCTGTCTGTGTGCAATAACAACTTTACCGTCATAAGCTGCATATACAGGATCACCTGAAACTCCTGCCCTGACCGCTCCAATATCCACACCTTTATGCGGTGAAGTTCTGTCAGATGTATCTCCGTATGGAGAAGTTATTCTTGTACTTGTTGTTGGCCATTTGAAAGTTCCGCCATCATATCTGTTAGACGGAGTAACTCCGCTTGCTTCCTCTGCCTTAATCTTGGCTGTTATAGAAGCAATCTCTGCATCGAGCTTCTTCTCGTCAGCTTCGAGCTGTTTCTTATAAGCCACCTGAGCAGCCGTATTCTTACTCAAAGCATTAAGCTGGGCAGTCTTCTCATTCTGGACAACCTCAAGTGCATCAACCTGTGCCTGAAGTGCCTCCTGACTGGCAGTCAGAGTCTCTTTATCTTCTTCAAGCTTTACTTTAGAAGATGATATCAGATTAATCGTTGACTGATATTCCTCAAGCATCTGTCTGTCATACTCTGATATCTTATTAATATACTCAAATTTATTAAGCATATCCGCCATACTCTCTGATGATAAAAGCACCTCAACATATGTATAATCATTATGCTCATACATAAACTGGATTCGAAGCTTCATAGCCTCATACCGGCTTTCCTTATCAGCCTCAGCCTGCTCAAGCTGTGCCTGTGTCTCCTCAATCTCAGCCTCTAATGTTGCAATCTGGGTATTAATATCATCTAATGACGCTGACAATTCTCCCATCTGGGCATCCAGTCCCTGAATAAGAGATGTAAGGTCTGAACTCTGCGCCTTAAGCTGAGCAATCTTGTCTTCTGCTTCTTTCTTTTTATTCTGTATATCATTCTGCTGGTTCTGGGCATTCTTCAGATCCGATTTATTATCTCCAAATGTAACCTGTGCAAAACAATACGGTATAAGCAACATTACAATCATGAGTGCCGCTGTTATTTTCTTTATTAAATTGTTCCGAAACAGTGCTTTCTCCATACAGCCACTCCTTTACCATAATTAAAATGTTTTCTAAAAACAAACAGGGACTTCTGCATCCGTTTGCAAAAGCCCCCAAAAACTATCCGAAACTATACATCGGCATGCTTTCTTACAGCAAAGAAACTTCCTATAAGACCAATACCAATTCCAAGAATAACAGCTACCGGAATAAGTACCTCAAATACTTCTGATGCTGGCATAAATGCTAATATATTCTGTAAAACAGAGAATTTTCCAAGAACAAAATTAACAACCCCACCATAAATATATCTCAATATTGCTACCGGAATAACAGCACCTATAAGTCCTATAACAATACCTTCTACGAAGAATGGTGCATTAACAAATGCATCTGTAGCTCCTATATATTTCATGATTGATATCTCATCTTTTCGTACCGTAATACCAATAACGATTGTATTAGTAATAAGGAATATAGATACCGCCAGAAGAACAACAATTACTGCAACTGCAACATAACTTACAAGTCTTGCTGCACTGGCAAGTCCGCTTGCTGTAACCTCTGAACGGTTAACCTGTCTTATTCCATCCTTATTCTCAAGATACTTAACCAGTGTACCCTGATTACTTGCATCTTTAAGATATACTTCATAAGAAGAAGAATTAGCTAAAGGATTATCATCCTTGAAGCCTTCTGCAAGTTCAGGATATGCGGCGAAATACTCACCTTTGAAGCTTTCCCATGCATCATCAGCTGATACATATTGAACTCTTGATACTTCTTCTCTTTTGCTTATATCATCTCCAAGCTTCTTAATATCTGTCTCGCTGAGATTTTCATCAAAGAAAACCGTTACACAGACCTCTGTCTCGGCCTTCTTAATCATATACTGAAAATTAACCACTATAGAATAGAATACTCCAAAAAGGAATATACATGCTGTAATTGTTGCTATTGATGCCAGTGAGAACATCTTATTACGATGGATGTTCTTAAATCCATCTTTAATATGATATGCTAATGACCTAATCTTCATAGAAATAACCACCCTTTTCCTGATCGCTGATAATCTTTCCTTCACTCATAGTAATAGTTCTCTTCTTCATCTGCTGAACTATCTCCATATTATGGGTAACTACAAGTACTGTTGTTCCCTGCTTATTAACCTGATTAAGAATCTTCATGATTTCATTAGAATTGGCAGGATCAAGGTTACCTGTTGGCTCGTCGCACAATAATATAGCCGGCTTGTTAACCAGCGCTCTTGCAATTGCGATTCTCTGCTGCTCACCACCTGATAACTCATTAGGAAAAGCCTTGTATTTGTCAAGAAGTCCTACCATAGAAAGCATCGCAAGTACTCTTGACTTAATCTTTCTGTTAGGAGCTTCTACTACCTTCTGTGCAAATGCGATATTCTCATATACGTTTCTGTCCGGTAACAGACGGAAATCCTGGAATACTACACCAATATCTCTTCTAAGATACGGAAGCTTCTTTCTTGTTATCTTATTGAGATATTTCTTATTAACATATATCTTACCTGATGTAGGATCTAATTCCTTAAGTAATAGTTTGATAAGAGTCGACTTACCTGAACCACTCTTACCTACTATAAATACGAATTCACCTTTCTGGATGTGAAGATTAATTCCATTAAGCGCAGCAACGCCAGTGGAATATGTCTTCGTAACATCTTCCATGATTATCATGTATCATTTCCTCCAAAAATCACTAAAATGTATCTTTACTTTCCATATACTTCATGTACTTAACTACCATAAGAGCAATCTTAAATGTTATTGCATCATCAAACACTCTGAGGTCAAGTCCGGTTATCTTCTGTATCTTATCTAGTCTGTAAACAAGTGTATTTCTGTGAATGTAAAGCTGTCTTGATGTCTCTGAAACATTAAGGCTGTTCTCAAAGAACTTGTTAATTGTTGACAGAGTCTCATCATCAAAATCATCAGGAGCCTTTCCTTCAAATATCTCCTTAATGAACATCTGACATAATGGTATAGGAAGCTGATATATAAGACGGCCTATTCCTAATCTGTTGTAAGCAACAACATTCTTGTTGCTGTAGAAAATTTTTCCAACATCAAGTGCCATCTTAGCTTCCTTGTAAGATCTTGAAACCTCTCTTATATCATTAACAATTGTACCATAAGCAACATGTGCCGCACTCATCGCCTCAGTGCTTAACATATCAATTATAACATCAGCTGTCTTATCAAGTTCTTCATATGATTCATTACCCTTAACTTCCTTAACAAGAATTATACTCTTCTCGTCAACTGCTGTAATGAAATCTCTTGTTTTATTAGCAAAAAGAGTTCTTACTGTCTCTAAAGCATTAGTATCCTTTTCGTGCTTAGTCTCAATAATATATACAACTCTCTTAACATCAGTTTCAATATGAAGTTTCTCTGCTCTTGTATACATATCAACTCGAAGAAGATTATCAAGAAGAAGATTCTTGATAAAGTTATCCTTATCAAATCTTTCCTTATATGCCACAAGTAAATTCTGTATCTGAAATGCAGTAAGCTTTCCAACCATATATACATCATCACTTGTTCCTCTTGCCATGATTATATATTCAAGATTGCCATCATCTTCAACCTTAAAAAACTGAAAACCATTAACTGCCTGACTTTCTGCTGGCGAATCAATAAAACTAATCGCATCCGCAAGGCATTCTGAAACATTATCAAAAGTCTTGGCTGCAACATTCTTATCTGCATCCACAATGCACAAATCCACTCGTGAAATAGCCTTAAGTCCATCTACAGTTGTCTGTAAAATTCTATTAGATATCATTGTTATCCCTTTCTGTCTACCACTTATCTTTTATTCGTACATATTCTATCTTATTGTAAAGCAAAACGGCAAAAAAAAAAAGGGAAAATGCAAATTTATTGCATTTCCCCTTCATAATTAAGATTCATTTAATAATTAGTGTGTGATAACGATTTCTGTTTCCTTATCGAATACATGAAGTCTTTCAACATCCATAGCAAATGTTACTTCATCACCAGGTCTTGCTGTTGTACGAGGATTTACCTTAGCTGTACATGTTACATCACCGATTTCATAGTGAAGGTTAACTTCTGCACCAAGTAATTCGTATACCTTAACTGTAGCTGTAAACTTAGAATCTGCATTCTTAGCGATGAATTCTGCATCATCCTTAACATCCTCTGGACGGATACCAACTACAACTGTCTTACCAACATAGTTGCCATCGATAAGCTTCTTGCTCTTCTCAACTGGAAGAGTAATTGTAACTGTATCAGAAAGTACAAGGTCAACCTGTGAACCGTTAGCCTTAACTTCTGCGTCGATAAGGTTCATCTGAGGTGATCCGATGAATCCAGCAACGAAGATGTTGTTAGGTGTATTGTAAAGGTTCTGAGGTGTATCTACCT
>ENA-OURS01002387-OURS01002387.1-human-gut-metagenome-genome-assembly--contig:-NODE-2387-length-13392-cov-3.724376_pt1 | contig 13392 bp, 10 predicted proteins | sample MGYA00242109_ERZ509010 | MGnify/ENA primary metagenome ERZ509010 (study PRJEB26280, sample SAMEA2338774) | human gut metagenome | biome: human gut; feature: human-associated habitat; material: faeces... | reverse complement strand
GCGGTGCGCGAGAGGGCACCGAAGCGCCCGAAGGCGTCGGCGGAGAAGAGGAGCTTCTCTGTTTCCTCGTAGGCGACCATCACCTCGGGCCAGTGGACCATCGGGGCGAGCATAAAATGAAGCGTATGCGCGCCGAGGGGGAGCGTTTCACCCTCGCCGACCTCCAGCAAGCGGTCGTCTGTCGGTGCTTTCGCGCCGAAGAACTGGCGGAGCATTGTGAAGGTCTTGGTGTTGCCGACGAGCTTCATTTCCTGATATTTCTCCGCAAGGCGCAGGATGCTGCCGGAGTGGTCCGGCTCCATGTGCGAGATAACGAGGTAGTCCGGACTGCGCCCGTCCAGCTCGTGCGCGAGCTTGGCGAGCCATTCGTCCGCCGCGCGGGCATCCACGCTGTCCATGACGGCGATCTTTTCGTCTAAAATAAGGTAAGAGTTGTAGCTCACCCCCATCGGCTGGACGGGGTATTGGTTTTCAAAGAGGCTGAGGGTGAGGTCGTCCGCGCCCACGCAGCGGACGTCCTTCGGTAATACCTGTGTTTCCTTTCGGGTTTCGTTGTTCATTGCACTCTCCTTTGCGGACATTTTTAGCCGAGATGTAATTTTCCCTCTGCACGCAGCGCAGCAGGTGGAAGGGCGCAATATCCGCTGCCGTGGTGTTTTATGAATAAATAATTATCTGTGTCGCCATTATAACCGTTTTATCTATAAATTTCAACGCATTTTCGCAATGGTTCAAACACGCTTTGAAAAACGATTGACAGAATTCACGAATTTGATAAACTGTTCCCATCGGAAGGCAAAACCGAAACTGCAAAAATTTGTGGAGAAATTTTGCGGGGATGTCCGCCCGGACACTGCCGCGATGGCCGCAACGGCGTCGCGTAACTGGCATGCTGAATATTGCTATTTGCCGGAATCAATGTATAATAACCTATACAGATAATCGAGGAGCAGAAATTGAGGGAACCATATTGATGAAGCGTATCAAAGCACTTGTTTTACTTATTTTGACCGTTCTGCTTGTGGCCGGAGTACTCTGCGGCTGCGCGGTGCAGACAGGAGAGCAGCCGGGTATATCATCGCTGCCGCACATCACCATCGGCAGCGACACCTATCCGCCCTTTGTCTATCTGGACAACAACGGCGACCCCACCGGCATCGACGTGGAGATCGCAGTTGAGGCGTTCCGGCGGATGGGCTATCAGGCGGTGTTCACAACCATCGACTGGGAGCAGAAAAGGACGCTCGTGGACAATGGGGAGATCGACTGTATTTGGGGCTGTTTCTCCATGGATGGGCGTGAGCAGGATTACCAATGGGCCGGCCCCTACATGGTCAGCCGGCAGATCATCGCCGTCAATGCAAAAAGCGATATTTACACCATGGATGACCTGAACGGCAAGACCATTGCCGTTCAGTCTACCGGTAAGCCGGAAGAGATCTTTTTGCAAAGCGGACAAGCGGATATTCCCCAATTTGAGGACATTATCAGTCTGGAGGATCGGAGCGTACAGTATGCGGCGCTGGACTGCGGCTATGTGGATGCCATTGCCGCCCACGAAACGGCCATTTTGCAGTATATGACGGATTACGGCGCGGACTTCCGCATTCTGGACGAGCCGCTGCTGATCACCGGAATCGGCGCAGCCTTTTCCGTCGATGATGACCGCGGTCTTGCACAGGAGCTGATGGACACCTTTGCACAGATGCGTCAGGACGGGACCATGCAGGAGATCGTCGGCAGGTATCTGGAGCATCCCGAAACCTATTTGGAGGTGGAATGCCTTGAACCGTAATCCTTTGCGGACCATTTTCAGCAAAAAATTCTGGCTCGTTTGTATTGCTGTGGGTATTTTCCTCCTCGGAATCGTTTTCGCGCTTTCCAGACAGGCGGATATGCAAAATTGCGAGCAGAGGCTGGCGGGAGCGATCGAGTTTATCAAGGAGCAGGCCGCTGACTATACGAAGTACAACGAAACCGCCATCGCGAAGGGCCTTGTGCGCGAGGCCGCCGCCGTCCACGCGCTGGAGTCTCTCTCCCTCGACTGTGATGAGGCGGCTCTGTCGGAGCGCGCCAAGGGGCTGTGGCTTACGGGCATCTGCCTGCTGGACGCGCAGGGCGAGCTGGTATGTGAGTACACGGAGGATGGCATCGGCTACGCACAGCTTCAGTCTGGCATCAAATTGGAACCGATCCTCAGTGTCATCGGCTACCCGCAGAAGACCTATGTCAAGCATGTGGAGCTGGACGATGGCAGTTTTGCCGATGTTGCTGTGCACAGCTGCGCTGACGGCGCGGGTGCGGTGCTGGCCTACCGCTATACCGGGGCGGAGTTTTCCCAAAAGTCCGTTTTGTCCATCCAGCCTCTGATAGACAGCTATGGGGTCAACTCCACGGGGACTCTTCTGGTGGTGGAGGAGAACCGGGTATCGGCCTCCAACGACCCCACTCTGATTGGTATGAACATTTTCGAGAGTGAACGGCTCATGTCGATCCGGAGAAGCAACCGGGCAGATAAACTGATCCGCGTGTACGCTCCGAAGGGCATTGAGCAATGCTATGGAATGTACAGCCATGGGCGGAACTATTCCCTCTATGCCTATGTTCCCGCCCGTCAGGTCTATACCCTCACCGTGATGAATCTGGTGATCACGCTGGTCATGTATATCTTGATTCTGGCGTTTGTGCAGGGATTCCGCTGGAACTCCGCAAAGGATTTCTTTATGCAGCAGGAGAACTCCGAGCAAGAATACAAGAAGTCGCTCGAACAGAAAAACGCCGCACTCGAGCTTGCCGTTCAGCGTGAAACCAAGGCCAATCTCGCCAAGCGGGAGTTCCTGTTTAATATGTCTCACGACATCCGAACGCCCATGAATGCCATCATCGGTTTCACCGCTCTGGCGCAGACGCACATCGACGACCGTGACCAAGTAGAGGACTATCTGAAAAAGATATCCGTTTCCAGCCAGCATCTTCTGTCCCTTATCAACGATGTGTTGGATATGAGCCGCATTGAGAATGGAAAGGTTACGCTGGAGACAAAGCCGGTGCATCTGCCGGAATTGGTGGAGGATATTGGGGACGCCATACAGGTCGGCGCCGACAAAAAGCACATCTCCTTTACCGTCGATACTGCCGGCATGAAAAACGAGGATGTGATCGCCGACCCGCTGCGGCTTGAACAAATCCTGATCAATGTTTTGGCAAACGCCGTGAAGTTCACGCCGGACGGTGGGCAGATCAGCCTGCGGATTGTACAGAAGGATACGGCTTCGGCAGACTATGCCGATTTTGAATTCCACATCAAGGATAACGGCATCGGCATGAGCGAGGAGTTCCAAAAGCACATTTTTGAGCAGTTTGCCAGAGAGAGGACCTCCACCGTCAGCAAGATACAGGGTACGGGGCTCGGCCTGTCCATCACGAAAAGTCTGGTGGATATGATGGGCGGCAGGATCACAGTGGAGAGCGAACCGGGAAGGGGCTCGGAATTTACCATTTCTCTGCGATTCCCCGTCGGCGAGGCAAAAGCGGGGCAGATGATACCCGTTTCAAAAGCTTCTGATTTTACTGGAAAGAAGCTTCTGGTAGTCGAGGATAACGAACTGAATCTGGAGATCGCATCGACGCTTCTTGAAGAAGCGGGCTTTGAGGTGGATACTGCGGGAAACGGAAAGATTGCCGTTGAAAAGGTCGAAGCGGCTTCTGCCGGCCGGTATGACCTGATCTTGATGGATGTCCAGATGCCGGAGATGGACGGTTATGAAGCAACTCGGCGGATTCGTGCGCTCCCGGATAAAAAGAAGGCGGCGATCCCCATTGTGGCCATGACCGCCAATGCATTTGAAGAGGATCAAAAGAATGCGTTGAATGTCGGAATGAACGGCCACATTGCTAAACCTCTGGATATTCAAAAGTTGTTTCAGGTATTGTCGGAGCTGCTGAAATAGGCCATGATCGTATGGCTGGCAAATTGAGCTGTGCGAGTATGAGCAAAAATATAGGGACAAACACGATTACGGAGGAAGACAATACACCCTGCTGCGTCAAAGAGCGCGGAAAAAGGGAGCGCAACCGCTATCCTGCTTGATAATCCAAATTTACAAATAAGACCGTTAAGGATGGGTGAACAAATGAAGATCATATATGAACTTTCGTGGCTATGGGAAACGCTGGGCATTGCACTTATGGCGGCGGTTGTTTGTGTGGTAGGTGCTATGCTGATATGCAGAGCAAAAAAGAAGAAGCTCAGCAAGAAGAGCACAGTAGTTATCGGGATTGCAGCCTTTATCATTGCCATCGTAGCAGTTATTGAGATCGCCCGGATTCCGATGCCGCTTTGACGAAATGGGAGGCTTTGACATGGGCAAAGGAAGATATTCAATTGTATTCAATAGCCCGACGGGCAATACGAAGAAGCTTGCCGATACAATTTACGCCGTGCTCGCCAAAGAAAACTGTGACTATTTCGGAGTGCCTAAAGAGGGAGGGCTATACTCCGAGATGCTCTATATTGGGTTTTGGACGGACAAGGGAAATGCGGATAAGTCCACCCTGACATTACTGTCAACGCTGAAGAACAAAAAGATCTTTCTATTTGGAACGGCGGGCTTTGGCGGCAGCGAGGCATATTTCCAGAAGATTCTCAATCATGTCAAGCAGTCTATCGATTCAAGCAATTCCGTGGTCGGAGAATATATGTGTCAGGGCAAAATGCCGCCGTCTGTACGGGAACGCTACATGAAAATGAAGGTACAGCCGGAGCATCCGGAAAATATCGATGCGCTGATTGAGAACTTTGACCGAGCGCTCTCCCATCCGGATGGGAATGATTTAGAGAGACTTAGAAAGATAATTGTACGATAGCACCTCAACATGATCTGACAAAAGGCAGGCTGTCGCTCGGAACGGGCGGCGGCTTGCTCATCATTTCAATGCAGCTCAAATCCCACTGTTTTTAGTCCAGAATAGAAGGTTCACCACGACCTAATTCAGGTCATGGTGAACCTTCTTCATGCTTCCAAATGCTTCTTCCCTGCCACACACTCCAGAGCCTAACGAACACTTCCGTCGAGCGAAAAATGAAATTGGAGGTTTCGTATGAAAAGATTCCTGAGTATCCTGCTCGCTCTGGTCATGGTGCTTTCGCTCGTGGCCTGCGGCAACAAGACTACCCCCGACACACCCGACACCCCTGACACTCCTGACGATCAGGAGGAGGCGATTCACATCGGTATCGTGACCGGTTCCGTCTCCCAGTCTGAGGACGACCGCCGCGGCGCCGAGGCCTTCCAGCAGCTCTACGGTGAGGAGAACGTCACCCTCGTGACCTATCCCGATAACTTCACCGAAGAGCTGGAGACCACCATCCAGTGCATCGTCAACCTGTCCGACGACCCCGACATGAAGGCGATCATCGTCAACCAGTCCGTCCCCGGCACGACCGAGGCCTTCCGTAAGATCAAGGAGCGCCGCCCCGACATCATCTGCATCGCTGGTGAGTCCCACGAGGACCTGCCCGAGATCGGCTCCGCTGCTGACCTCGTCTGCAACAACGACTTCGTCGCCCGCGGCTACCTCATCATCCGTACCGCGCACGAGCTGGGCTGCGACACCTTCGTTCACATCTCCTTCCCGCGCCACATGGCTTATGAGACCATGAGCCGCCGTGTCGCCATCATGAAGGCTGCCTGCGAAGAGTTCGGCATGGAATTCGTTCTGGAAACCGCTCCGGACCCCACCTCTGACGTTGGCGTTGCCGGCGCACAGGCTTACATCCTTGAGAAGGTTCCCGAGTGGGTGGAAAAGTACGGCGAAAAGGCTGCTTACTTCTGCACCAACGACGCACATACCGAGCCGCTGCTGAAGCAGCTTCTCGAATACGGCGGCTACTTCATCGAGGCTGACCTGCCCTCCCCGCTCATGGGCTATCCCGGCGCGCTGGGTCTGGACCTGACTGAGGAAGCCGGCGACTTCGACAAGATCCTCAAGAAGGTTGAATCCGCAATCGTTGAAAAGGGTGGCGCAGGCCGCTTCGGCACCTGGGCATACTCCTATGGCTACACCGTTTCCGCTGGTCTTGCTCAGCACGCTCTGAACGTCATCAACGGCGAGAGCGAGCTTGCCGATATCGACGATATCGCGAAGGCATACCAGGTCTTCTCCCCGAACGCGGAGTGGAACGGCTCGAACTACACCAACGCGGACACCGGCGTCAAGCTGGACAATGTCTTCCTGGTCTATCAGGATACCTACATCATGGGCGATCCCGGCTGGTTCATGGGCTCGACCGAGGTTGAGGTTCCCGAGAAGTACTTCACCACCAAGTAAGATTCCGGTCAGACTGACCAACGAGAAAACAAACAGGCAGGGGGAGCCCCGGCTCCTCCTGCTGTTTTAAGCGAAACGGGAGAAGGAAATCGAATGGTAAATAACAACGCTCCGCTGTTGGAGATGCGAAATATCCAGAAGGACTTTTTCGGCAACCAGGTTCTGACGGACATCAACCTCACGCTTCGCGAGGGCGAGGTGCTGGGGCTTGTCGGTGAAAACGGCGCCGGTAAAAGCACCCTGATGAAAATCCTGTTCGGCATGGACGTCATCCGGGAAACCGGCGGCTACGGCGGCGACGTGCTGATTCATGGCGAGAAGGTTTCCTTCTCGACGCCTTTTGATGCGCTCAAAGCCGGTATCGGCATGGTGCATCAGGAGTTTTCTCTGATTCCCGGCTTCACGGCGACAGAAAACATTCTGCTTAACCGCGAGCCGAAGAAATCCAACGTGGTCTCCGAAATCTTCGGCGACCGCCTCAATACGCTTGACTACAAGCAGATGAACGAACGCTCGGCAGAAGCCATCAAGAAGATGGGCGTTCATATCGACCAGCATATGGTCATCAGCGACATGCCGGTCGGTCACAAGCAGTTTACGGAAATTGCGCGAGAGCTCAGCAAGGACAACCTCAAGCTGCTCATTCTCGACGAGCCGACCGCGGTTCTGACCGAGAAGGAAGCGGCGGCGCTGCTGAACTCCATCCGCTCGATGGCAGCGCGCGGCATCTCCGTGATTTTCATCACCCACCGTCTGCAGGAGATCCTGTCCGTGTGCGACAAGGTCGTCATCATGCGCGACGGCGTGGTGGTCAAAGATACCCCCGCAAGTGAAATTGATGTTCCCGAGATTACGCGCTGCATGGTCGGCAGATCGGTGGATCTGTCGTCTGAAAAGCGCGAAATCGTCGATCATTCGAATGCAAAAACCATTCTATCCATCCGCAATCTCTGGGTCGATATGCCGGGCGAGACCGTGCGCAACGTGACCCTGGATGTGAAGGAGGGCGAGATTCTCGGCATCGGCGGTCTTGCCGGTCAGGGAAAGCTCGGCATCCCCAACGGCGTAATGGGTCTTTATGAAGCAGGCGGCACCGTCGAGTTTGACGGCAAACCGATTCCGCTCAACAGCCCGAGAAAGTGCCTCGACGCATCGCTTGCCTTCGTCTCCGAGGACCGGCGCGGCGTAGGTCTGCTGCTCGATGAAACGCTGGAGTGGAATGTTGCGTTCCCCGCCATGCAGATTCAGAACAAATTCCTCAAAAAAATCGGACCGATCACCTGGCGTGATGAAAAGGCAATCCATGATATAACCCAGAAGTACATCAACGAGCTGATGATCAAGTGCACCAGTTCCCTGCAGAAGGCAAGAGAGCTTTCCGGCGGCAACCAGCAGAAGATCTGCCTGGCAAAGGCGTTCGCGCTGGAGCCCCGGTTCCTGTTCGTTTCCGAGCCGACCCGCGGCATCGACGTCGGCGCGAAGGCGCTGGTGCTCGACGCGCTGCGGCGCTTCAACCGCGAGTCCGGCGTCACCGTTGTGATGATCTCCTCGGAGCTGGAAGAACTCAGACAGACCTGCGACAGAATCGCCATCGTCTCCGGCGGTCGCATTGCCGGCATTTTGCCCGCGACCGAATCCTCCGAGGCGTTCGGCATGCTGATGGTCAGCCAGGTGAAATAAGGAGGGCGTCATGAAAAAAACACAACAAGACAATATCTGGGGCCCTGAGAAGTTCAACCGTGAGATGAAATCGCTCGGTGAGCTGACGTCTTCGTTCGGTCTGCCGCGCCTGATCATTACGGGCTTCCTGGTCCTTCTGTTCATCCTCGCGCCGGTCGCGGGCGTGGACTTCTTCACGCAGATCACGAACGTCGCCAACCGCTTCAGCTGGAACGCGGTCATGGTTCTGGCAATGGTCCCGATGATTCACTCTGGCTGCGGTCTGAACTTCGGTCTGCCGCTGGGTCTGGTGTCGGGTCTTCTGGGCGCGACGCTGTCGATCCAGTTCGGCTTCACGGGCGCCATGAGCTTCGTGATGGCAATTGTGATTGCAACGCCGTTTGCCTTCCTGTTCGGCGGCGGCTACGGGTGGCTGCTCAACAAGATCAAGGGCGGCGAGATGATGATTGCGACGTATGTCGGCTTCTCCGCCATCTCGTTCATGTGCATGATGTGGCTGCTGCTGCCGTATACCAGTCCCACGATGGTCTGGGGTATGGCAGGCAAGGGGCTTCGTACAACGATCTCCCTCGAAGGCTTCTACGATAAGGTTCTGGCAAAGTTCGCGCTGGATTTCAACAAAATCTGCGGCATCAACCTTGTCATCCCGGTCGGCACCATCGCGTTCTTCGCGCTGCTTGCCTTTGGCATGTGGGCGTTTCTGCACACCAAGACCGGCACGGCAATGACTGCCGTCGGCTCGAACCCGGTGTTCGCAAGAGCTTCCGGCATCGATGTCGACCGCATTCGCCTTTTGTCCGTCATCATGTCCACGTGGCTGGCAGCCGTCGGCATCCTGGTCTATGAGCAGGGCTTCGGCTTCATCCAGCTCTACACCGCGCCCAACAACATGACGCTCCCGGCGGTCGCGGCAATTCTGATCGGCGGCGCGTCGGTCAACAAGGCATCGATTCCCAACGTGATCATCGGCACCATCCTCTTCCAGGGTATCGTGACCATGACGCCGACGGTCCTCAACTCCCTGATCCACATGGATATGAGTGAGGTTATCCGTATGATCGTCTCCAACGGCATGATCCTGTACGCACTGACCAGAAAGACGGAGGGATCGAAATGAGCAAACAGGTAAAAGCAAAGAAAAAACGCCTGACCTTTGGTCAGTTCCTCGCCAACAACTCCGTGCCGATCATGTTCATCATCTTCTGCGCGATCTGCATCCCCATCTCGGGCTTCTCGCCGAGCTACCTGCTCAATGAGATCGTGACCCGTATGGGACGAAACACGTTCCTGATTCTGTGCCTGCTGATTCCGATCATGGCCGGCATGGGTCTGAACTTCGGTATGACGCTCGGCGCAATGGCGGGCGAAATCGCCCTGATCTTCGTCTCCGACTGGCAGATCTGGGGCATTCCCGGCGTCGTGCTGGCAATGATTCTCTCGATTCCCATCTCCATTCTGCTCGGCGCGTTCTGCGGCAGCATGCTCAACCGCGCGCGCGGTCGCGAAATGATTACGAGCTACATCATTTCCTTCTTCATCAACGGCGTGTACCAGCTGGTCGTGCTTTATATGATGGGCTCGATCATTCCGATTCAGCACAGCGAGATCAAGCTGCCCCGCGGCTACGGCATCCGAAACACCGTGAGCTTACTCAACATGCGCCAGTGCATCGACAATTTGCTTGCCATCAACGTAAACGGCGTGAAGATCCCCGTTCTGACGTTCATCCTGATTGCGCTTCTGTGCCTGTTTATCATCTGGTTCCGCAAGACCAAGCTCGGACAGGACATGCGCGCGGTCGGTCAGGACATGGAGGTCGCGCGTGACGCCGGCATCAAGGTCGAGCGCACGAGAATTATCTCCATCGTCATGTCCACGGTCTTCGCGGGCTTCGGCATGATTCTGTATCTGCAGAACATGGGCAACCTCTCCACCTACAGCTCCCACTCGCAGATCGGTATGTTCTGCATCGCGGCGCTGCTGGTCGGCGGCGCATCGGTCGACAGAGCCTCCATCGGCAACGTCTTCCTCGGCGTGACGCTGTTCCATCTGATGTTCATCGTCGCTCCGGCGGCTGGCGCGAAGATCACCGGCGACTCCATGATCGGCGAATACTTCCGCGTGTTCATCTCCTACGGCGTTATCACGGTGGCTCTGATCATGTACGAAACCAAGAAGCGCAGAAATAAGAGCATGGCAGGGCAGGAGCTTGCTGCCGCACAGAAGGAGGAGGAAGCAAAATGAAAAAACGCACGCTTTTCTTCCGCCTCGGCGCCATCGCCATTCTGCTTGCCATCGCAGCGGTCATGATGGTCATCGGCCGCGGTCACACCGTCTACTTCGACAACAAGAAGCTGGAAGTGAACGGCGAAACCTACGACACGCCCTACAAGGTCTGCGTCTACGTGGGTGACGAGCGCGTTGCCAAGCTCTACGACAAGGAGCGCGGCATGGCGACCTGGATCGGTCAGAACTTCGAAATGACGCTCGAGATCACCCAGGAAAAGGGCGGCGACGAGACGACCGAAACATATCAGATCAAGCTGCCTTACAACATGGACGGCATCGTCATCAACATCCCCGGCTTCCTCGCGGGGCTGGACCAGGATGCGTACATCTCGCAGTTTGTCCCTGTGGCAACCGAAGAGACGACCACAGAGGACGAGGAGCTGCCCGGCGACGAGTTCGGCATCGACATCGAAGGCGATATCTAAACACTGCACACTCTGACAAAAGAGCAAGCAGCCCCGGATTTCCGGGGCTGCTTTCTGTGTGCCGAAAAGCCTCGCAGAGTTTCGCCCCGCAGGGCGAAATAAAGTGGAAATCCATGTTATCCGGCGGCTTTGCCGACCGGAAACATACTGCTCGCTGAGCCAGTGTGAGCTTTTCGCGCTTTGCGCGAAAAGCTTGCGCGCAGTCGAGGCGCATTCCTTTTGCCGAAAAAGCGTTAGCTTTTTCGACAGTCTGGAAGCCCCGGATTTCCGGGGCTGCTTTTTTGCTGCTTTTGCGGGGAAACAGGAAACACCCACCAATCAAATCGGTATGTTTGTTACAGGCGTGAAAAGCAGGCGTGCGGCGGGAATCAAATTTTGTGAACACAGACAATCGACACTGCCGGGAGAATTTATTATAATAAAGAGCATCAAAAGCAAAGAGGTGGCAAAAAATGCTTTGCAGCAACATCGGCATCAACGAGAGCGGACACCTGACGTTTGCGGGCGAGGATACGGTCCGGCTCGCGGCGCACTACAAAACGCCGCTGTATCTTATGGACGAGGACCGCATCCGCGAAAACTGCCGCGTGTATAAAGCCGCGATGGCGCGTGCGTTCGGAGAAGGGAGCTTTCCGCTCTACGCCAGCAAAGCCGCCAGCTTCAAGCGCATCTACGCCATCATGCAGGACGAGGGCATGGCGATCGACGTCGTCTCCGCGGGCGAGATTGCGACGGCAAAGCGCGCGGGCTTTCAGATGGAGCGCGCCTTCTTCCACGGCAACAACAAAACCGATGCCGACATTTCCTACGCGATGGCAGCAAACGTCGGCTATTTTGTCGCCGACCATGCGCAGGAGCTGGAAGTCATCAGCCGCGAGGCAAAAAGCCGGGGCATCCGGCAGAAGGTGCTGCTGCGTTTGACGCCGGGCATCGACCCGCACACCTATGAAGCTGTTGCCACCGGCAAGGTCGACTCCAAATTCGGCGTCGCAATCGAAACCGGGCAGGCAGAGGATTTTGTCCGCCTCGCCCTGAGTCTTCCCAACATCCGCCTGATGGGCTACCACTGCCATGTCGGCTCTCAGGTCTTTGACGAAGACGGGAGCGTCTACCATGACGCGGCGCAGATCATGCTGCGCTTTGCCGCAGATATGAAGCGAAAGCTCGGCGCGGATCTGCAGCTGCTGGACCTCGGCGGCGGCTACGGCGTGCGCTATACGGACGCGGACCCCGCGGTCGACATTCCCGCAAACATCGAATCGCTTGCCGAGGCAATCCGGAGCATCTGCTGCGAGCTGGGGCTGCCGGTTCCGGCAGTTCTGCTGGAGCCGGGCAGGAGCATCGTTGCCGACGCCGGCATGACGCTCTACACCGCAGGCAGTACGAAGTCCATCCCCGGCTACAAAAACTATGTCTCCGTCGACGGCGGCATGACCGACAATCCCCGCTACGCGCTCTACGGCTCAAAATACACGGTGTATCTTGCGAACCGGGCAGGGGAGAAGGCAGACTTCCGCTGCGATGTGGTCGGGCGCTGCTGCGAAAGCGGCGATATCATCCAGCCGGATGTGCTGCTGCCGGAGCCGAAGCGCGGCGACCTGATTGCCGTCTGCACCACGGGCGCATACAACTACTCCATGGCGTCCAACTATAACCGCATTCCGCGCCCGCCGGTCGTGATGCTCAAAGGCGGCAAGCCCACGCTTGCCGTCCGCCGCGAAACCGTCGACGATCTGACCGCGCTCGATATGTAAAACGATGTAGAAGATACAAAACGCCCCGAAGCTGCCGTGACAGACAGGTTCGGGGCGTTTTTCGTTTGTGTTACTTCTGCGTCAGCACGCGCACGATGCGAAGCGCGGAGCGCTCCAGCGTCACGCGGTCCGGCTCCTGCGCGTAGCGTTCGCCGTCCGAGAGGAACATGCCGCTGAATTTCCAGTCGATGATCAAAGACCGGATGAGGTCGCAGTCCTCACCGAGGGCTTCCCCGTTGACGATAGAGTCCGGCAGCAGCGCTGCCTTGCACGCGCTCGCGGCAATTTCAAACGGGAGCGCGTAGATATCGCGCAGCGAAGACAGGCGAATGTCCAGACTGCGCGGCAGGGTACCTGTGCGCAGAATTGCCGCGCCGTGCGTCTGCACGCCCTTGCAGAAAAACAGCGCGCACAGACCAGTCAGCACCGGGTCTTCCGACCACGACTCCTGCGACACCGCGTCAAACGGCGTGCGCTGCAAGGCGCAGCCAGGGGCAAGGCAGAACGCCACGCCGTATTCCTGCATCTCTCTGCCGATTGCCTTGCCGACCGAGAAAATAAGGTCGGGGTCAAACGAGCAGGCGAGCATGCCGGGCGCGGGGAAGCCGGTCGTGTACTGATGGCGGACCGTGCCGTCGTCCTGCTCTAAATCCTTTTTGAGCGCCAGACCGCATACGCCGGAAGCAATCGTCATGGGCCCGAGCCCATAGCACGGAAGCTCTGCCGAAGCGCCCAGAGCGCCGGGAACGTCGGACGGGCAGAAGCCGAAGTCACACACGAGCTTTCGGAGGCTGGTATCGTCCATGCCGGCGACGAAGGTAAACGCGCTGCATGCACCGGATTTGACCTCATCGAGCGTGTGGCGCGCGTCGTCTCCGCGGCAGCCGGTGAACGGGCGACCCTTTTTGCGGCTG
>ENA-OURS01002379-OURS01002379.1-human-gut-metagenome-genome-assembly--contig:-NODE-2379-length-13438-cov-2.899574_pt1 | contig 13438 bp, 17 predicted proteins | sample MGYA00242109_ERZ509010 | MGnify/ENA primary metagenome ERZ509010 (study PRJEB26280, sample SAMEA2338774) | human gut metagenome | biome: human gut; feature: human-associated habitat; material: faeces... | reverse complement strand
TTTGAAAATTAGTTATAATTAATAGGAGGAAATTAAAATGGCAGATTTGAATGCAATTCTTGATTCAATTAAGGAATTAAAGCTACTTGAAGTTGCTGAATTAGTAAAAATGATGGAAGATGAGTTTGGCGTAAGCGCTGCTGCACCAGTTATGGTTGCAGGTGCTGCTGACGGTGCTGCTGCAGGCGGTGCTGAAAAGTCAGAATTTGATGTTGTACTTGCAGATGATGTTTATACAGAAGGTAATTATGCTCTTACTTTTAATAATGAAGATTGTCATCTTTGCTCTAGCAATAAAGAACTTAATTCTATAATAAAACAAGTCGCTGACATTTCTGATATAAAAGTAACAGAAGGAAATACTGTTTGTACAGACGCTGTAGATTTTTATATGACAAACCCTAAAAAATTCTTTAATAGAATTCCCAAAAATATAAATCCTATAGCAGCAGAAATGGAAGCATTTGCATTATTCTACAATGCAAAACTTTTAAATAAAAAAGCTGCTTGTTTAATGACAGTTGTAGACTCACAATTTATAAATAAACAAGCAACACCAGAAGAACGTGAACAAGGATTAACAAAAATGATAAAAATAGCTCTAGAAGCTGGAATATTGTTATAGATTTGAGGGATTTTGGGACGTTCTTTTTTCCCTTTCGAGATTGCGGGATTTGGGGACGATCCTTAAATCCCTTTTTGTATAATTTAATTACAATGAGTATTTTTGATTTCTTTTTAGATTTATAATTTTATCAAATTTGAAAAAACAGCCATACCTAATCTAGGTTTATGACTGTTTTTTCATTGCTTGTTTAATCAAGCAGATTCTTTGAAAAGATTAATGCCAGTAGAACCACTTCATTAAATCTGAAGTTTCTTCACATTTTTTTAAGTACCGAAAACCAAATAAAACAATATCTATCTGTTCTTCTGTTGGCTTTCTATACACTAATAACTCGTTTATCTTAGTCAATTTTTCTAACAACTTTTCATTTTTTGCAGAACATACATAAATTATTAATATTCCTACATCAATTAGGATCATAATAATCATATTAACATATCGTGTCATTAATATAACACCTGTTAAAATAATTCCCAGAGTAATCTTCCTAATATTTATAATATTAATCCTATTTCCAAACTCATAAGTTGGGTTAACTGATATATTTTTTATATTCTCTTTATTTATTTCTTGTCCTGCATTATAGCAAGCATATAATTTTCTATATATGTATGCATACTGAGCTTCTTCTTTATGCTTAAAAGCATTAATAACCTATGGCAATAAACACCACAATTCAAATGCTGTTGTCGCAGTAAAGAACACCCCTGACATAATTCCAACTACAACACCTGAAAAACAAATGAATAGTCCTGTTAGTCCCAAATAAAAAAGTAGCATTCCTGCTATTATTTTCTTTTTAGATGGGATTTCCTCTTCTTCCTTAGCTTGCATTTCCAATTCCATTTCTTCAGTCCATTTCATAAGACTAGCTACAGCTGTTCCGTCTTTTTGTAGTTCCACTTTTGCTGCGATCCCTGTTTCTGGGGATTTTACTATTAATCCCTCATCAAATTTAAACCCTAACCGCTCTCTTTTCATAATTCTTTCTCCTTTCAACATCTTGTAAACATAATTATCATACCATTTTTTCCCTATTTTGTCTAACAAAAAAACTGCTCTCTATACTTCACGAAAGCAGTTATTATTATATTATTGTAATTCTTGTTTTATTTTTATTGCTAATTCTCTATTTATTCCTTTTACTGTCATTAATTCTTCAGGTGATGCATTTTTAATATTACTAACAGTTTTAAATCTTTTTAATAATAAATTTCGCTTTACCTCACCTATTCCAGAAATCTTATCTAAAGCCGATTCAGTCATTTCTTTCTCACGTAATTTTTTATGATAAGAAATTGCAGTATCATGAACTGTATCTTGGAATTTTGTAATCAAATTTAATAATTCCTCTGATATCTCTATTTCATTTCTATCTTCATCCATTAAAGCTCTGGTTCTATGTTTATCATTTTTTACCATTCCAAAAATTTTTATATCTACATTTAGTTTATCAATTACTCTTCTTGCAGCTCTAATTTGCGTGATACCCCCATCTACAAATATTACATCTGGTAAATTTCCAAAGCCACTACTCTTTCCATTTAATGAATGTTTTAATCTTCTTTCTATTGCTTCTTCCATACATCTTGGATCATCTTGACCATAAACAGTTTTTATCTTAAATCTTCTAGATAAATTCTTCTTTATAATACCATTCTGCATTACACACATTCCTGCAACCATATTTGTTCCTGAAATATTAGATATATCATAACATTCAATTTTTCTTGGTATTTTATCCATCTTTAATACATCTTTTAATTCTAACAATAGACTATTTTTATCTTCAAATTTATTTTTTAAAGTAACTTCTGCATTATTTTCTGCCATTTCCACAAAACGTAGTTTTTCTCCTTTTTGCGGAGTTTTTATTTCTACCTTATGATTTGCAATATTAGAAAGCCATTCTTCTATCGTTTCTTTATCTTCTGGCTCATATCTCATCATAATTTTATTTGGTAAATTAGGATTATCCATATAATATTGTTTTATAAACCCTGATAAAATCTCGCTGTCTGACATATCAACTAAATCTTGGAAGAAATAATATTCTCTGCCAACCATTTTGCTTCCTCTTACAAAAAATATCTCTACACAAACTTCTAAATCATTTTTTGCAATTCCTATAACATCTATATTATTTTCTGATATATTTGATACCCTTTGTTTTTCCGAAATTCTTTCGATTGCAACCATTTTATCTCTTAAATATGCCGCCTTTTCAAAATCTAGTTTTTTAGATGCCTCTTCCATTTGCAATCCAAGTTCTTTTATTATTTTACTTGTCTTTCCATCTAATAAATCTATTATCTCATCAATCTGTTTTCTATAGTCTTCTTTAGAAATATATCCCACACATGGAGCAAAACATTTTTTTATATGATAATTTAGGCATGGTCTTTGTGTAGATTTAAAATTTCTACATTGTCTAATTTTATACTTGCTTTTTATAAAATCAACCATTTCTTTTGCAGCACCTGGATTTGCATATGGACCAAAATATTTTGATCCATCATTTATTAATCTTCTTGTTATAATTACATTTGGAAAATCTGATTTTACATCAATTTTTATATATGGATATGTTTTATCATCTTTTAGCAATACATTAAATTTAGGTCTATATTTTTTAATTAAATTACATTCTAAAATTAATGCTTCTGCTTCGTTATTTACAACTATATATTCGAAATAATCAACTAAAGACACCATCTTTTTTATACGTTCAGTTTTATTTGTTTTCCTAAAATATGATGTAACTCTTCTTTTTAGGGAAATTGCTTTACCAACATATATAATATTATTATTTTTATCGTGCATAAGATATACACCTGGTTTAGATGGTAACTTTTTAATCTCCTCTTCTATATTAAACTTATTATTCTGCATTTTAATACCTCTCCTATTTATTAACTTTTTCATATTTTGTTAATAAATGATTATCATACAATATATTATACCATCGTTTAATGCTTGTTTCAATATTCATAAAATGCAGAAATACACCCCATCACTGAGGTGTATCCCTACTAAATTCTGTCACACATTGTCATAGAAATCTGAGCAAATCCAAAAATCATCTTTATTTTCACTAAGTTTTAAAAACAATCTATCTAGCTCTTCATAGATCTGTTTACCATCCATGAAAAGTGCTGTTTCTGCTACCCTAATGCCATGCTCTGCCCGTATGTTGTTGGCAAAAAGACGGATTAATACCCCTTTATTAAAATAAAAGGTAATTTCCAATACATTTTTCCCAAAAATTTTGGCTACATGTCCCTTTCTTAATCCTTCTTTTAGGGCATTAAACAAAGCTGAGTAATAATCTTCATCAGATTCGTCTTTGGGTTTCAGAAACTCAACCATCAATTCCTGAACCTTTTCCTCGCTTCCTACGATACACATATGTGTGGACTCTTTAAGTTCTAAAACTTTAAAATCAAACTCTCTTCCTTTGTAACTAATCCGGTAGAAATCATCCATCCTTACTATCATACTTTTTCCTCCCATTCAGGATTGAATAACCTAAAACTATTTGTTACACTTGTTTATTTTATACTCTTTTCTTAAATTTAGCAATACCTATAATTTTATTAAGGACTTGATACTTTTTCGATTTTATTATAATATAATACCGTAAGCCAAAAAGTTTACAAAATAATTATAATTTGAAAGGAGGAAATTTTATATTATATAAATGACAATTTTAAAGCGCCAGGACACATTTTGTGTTGACGAGGTCAGAGCTAATCGAAATTTTCGGCGGGTACTCTGTGGTACGCTACTACCATAAATATTAGCAAAACCTACTAGTGATAGTAGAACAAATCTAATTGTGTAGCTATATTGTTACTTTTTGGCTATTTTTTAATAGGAGGTACAATATATTATGTGTGGAATTATTGGTTATATAGGAACCAAAAAGGCAAAACCAATTTTAATTAATGGTTTACTTAGATTAGAATACAGAGGTTATGACTCTGCAGGAATTGCCACAGTAGAAAAAGATGGCATAAAAGTTATAAAAGAAAAAGGAAAAATTGCAAATCTTGATGCAATGGATGGAATAAACGATTTAGAAGGTACTATCGGTATTGGTCATACTAGATGGGCAACACATGGAAAACCTTCTGCTATTAATTCTCATCCACATTATGATAATGATAAACTATTTGCTGTTGTGCATAATGGAATAATAGAAAATTATCATGACTTAAGAAAATTTTTGGAAGACAATGGATACACATTCCTTTCTGATACTGATACAGAGGTTATTCCAAATTTAATTAATTTTTATTACAAAAAAGAAAATGATTTCTTAAAAGCTGTTAAAATAGCTTGTGATGATTTAAAAGGTAGTTTTGCTTTAGAAATTTTATGCAAATATTATCCAGACAATATGATTGTCGTAAGACAAGATAGCCCTTTAGTTATTGGTAGAGGTTTAGATGAAAATTATATTTCTTCTGATATTCCTGCTATTTTATCATTTACTAAAGACTTCTATTTCCTAAATGATAGAGAATTTGCAGTACTATCAAGAGATAATATAGATTTTTATGATAATGAACTAAACAAAATTGATAAAGTTGTTAAGAGTATTGAATGGAATACTGCATCAGCAGAAAAAGACGGTTATGATGACTTCATGTTGAAAGAAATCTATGAACAACCAAATGCGATAAGAGAAACAATTGGTTCAAAATTATCTGAAAGTAAAATCTCTTTTAATGATTTCGAAATTAAAAAAGAATTTTTAGAAACTATTAATAGAATATATATTGTTGCATGTGGTACAGCAATGAATGCTGGGCTGGCTACAAAGGCTACTTTTGAAAATTTCTGTAAAATCCCAACTGAAGTTGATATAGCTTCAGAGTTTAGATACAGAAATCCATTAATAGATGAACATACATTATGTATTTATATTAGCCAATCTGGTGAGACTGCAGATACAATTGCAGCTTTAAAACTAGCCAAAAGCAAAGGTGCAAAAACTATAGCAGTAGCCAATGTTATTGGTAGCTCTATAACTCGTGAAGCAGATTACTGCATTTATACACATGCAGGTCCAGAAATTGCTGTTGCTTCTACCAAAGCATATACTTCACAAGTTGTTTTATTAAATATTTTAGCATTATATTTTGCAGAAGTTTTAGATAGAATTCCTAGCTCAACAATTGATTCAATGAAAAAAGAGCTTTTGGAATTACCTAAAAAAGCAGAAATAACATTAGGAAATGTTGCAGAAGTTAAAAACTTCGCTAATATTGTATATAAAGAAACAGATATGTTCTTTTTAGGTAGAGGTGTAGACTACTATGTAGCATCTGAAGGATCTTTAAAATTAAAAGAAATTTCATATATTCATTCTGAGAGCTATGCAGCAGGTGAATTAAAACATGGACCTATAGCTTTAATAGAAAATGATGTTACAGTAATAGGAATTATTACAAATCCTAATTTGGTTGAAAAAACAATAAGTAATATACAAGAAGTTATTACAAGAGGAGCTAAAACTTTAGTAATTACAAATCAAAAGATAAACGAATCACAGTTCTTTAAGGTAATAAACATTCCTGATACAGAACCTTGTTTATCACCAGTTTTATCTATAATACCTTTACAATTACTTGCATATTATATTTCAAAAGAAAAAGGATTAGATGTTGATAAACCTAGAAATTTAGCAAAATCTGTAACAGTTGAATAGGGATTTGGGGACGTTTCTTTTTTCCCTACATCATAAAAAGCGACTTTTAAAGTCGCTTTTTTGATTGTCTTTATAAGTGTAAAGACTTCTTTTTTCTTTTAACATCCAATTTACACATTTTTTGTATTCAAAAGTATTTTTTTATCTCATATAATAAATAATTGCAATATTATTAACAGTACTGCACCTGGCAATCCCAATAATCCAACTAAAGCAGACGTAAAAATATTTAGTCCTATATGAAAATTAAACCCTTGACCTATATAGTTTATTACTAATATTAATAAACCTCCTAGAACTGAATTTAGTGCTAATTTGCATACAAATTTAAGTGGTTTTACAAATATTCTTCCAAATAAAAATATAAAACATATTGATGCTGCAAAAACTAACATATTATTATAGTCCATATACATCACTCCTACTAATATTTATGAAGTCATATGGACAAATATACATTACATTGCTTCTTGTTTAGTTAAATTTCTAATATCTCTTTCTTGAATATTATCTATTATTAGTCCTCTTCTTTTTATCTTTTTTAATAAATAATTTATTTTGGCTTGATTAGCTTTTATCTGATATGCATAATAATCTACAAGCTCTCCATCAGCAAATTCAAAATTTTTACTTGCCAATTCTAAATCCATTTTTGTCTTTATTAATGCCTTAACTAAATCAAGACTTTTCTCTTCATCTGTCTTGTCTATAATTTTACTTTCTTTAATATATGTTTCATAAATCATTTTATCACCTCAATCATCCTATAGTAAGTATATTCAAATTTTCTCAAATTATTCCAAAAAATTTATTATTATGATTGATATTGATTGAATTATAAATAGATTTAATGTATTAGATACCAAAAGATTATTACTAGCTTCTATTACACCTAATTCTTCGTTACTATTTTTATGAAATTTTTGACTTTCTATAAATGTAACAAATTCTGGTATACTTGTTGCAATTCCCAAAACTATACCTATAATAATTTCTGAAACATCAAAAATATAGCGTAAATTTTCTAGCGTGTCTCTTAACAAATTTCCTACTAAATATAATATAATTCCTATTAGCAAAATATATACAAAATAAATAGGTATCTTCTTTTTATTTGTTTTTACATGTGAAATCGTTTCTTTAGTTTCGATATTTAATTTTCCGTTATAATGCTTATTTATTTTATTGAAAACATAAAATAAGATAATATATATTACTGCTATTGCTACACTATCTCCTATATCTATTTTCCAGATAATTATTGGAATTATTATCGTTATCAATACTAATACAAGATTTATTTTTAATGCTTTATTTTTTAAAACTTTTAGATTATTATTTATTGCCATAGCCAATATATATTGAATACAATTAATAATATTAGAACTTAGTATATTAAAAAGCCCTGCATCTGCCATTCCACTAATAGAAGAAAATGTTACTGTTAAAAATTCAGGAATACTTGTCGCAATTCCCGAAATATTCCCTATAGTTTGTGGCTTTAATTCTAAAAGTTCTCCAACTTTTCTAAGTACTGGAACTAATAGATTCTTAGACACAAAGATTATGATTAATAATTCTATTATTAATTTTATAATTTCCAAAATAAAATTCATATATCTCTCCTATATATGAATTATTTACATTATTTTATGAATTAAACAAGTTAATTTCAAATTTTCTTGTAATAATAAAGCTCTTTTGCAACAAAAAAACACTTAAATATTAAATGAATTTTAATACTTAAGTGTTCTACTTTATTAACTATTTTAATAATTCTAATATTGCCATTTCTGCAGCGTCACCTTTACGAGGTCCTACTTTAATTATTCTTGTATATCCTCCAACTTTTCCAGCTGTATCATATCTTTCTGCTAATTCTCCAAATAATTTTGCTGGAATGTCTATGTTTCTTCCATCTGCATCTTTAACTTTGCAAACAGTATTCATTATTTTTCTTCTTGCATTTAATCTTGAAGGCATATCTTTTTGTCTTTTTTCTGTTACTTCTTCTTTAACAACTTTTAAATATTCATTACCATTTTTGCTTTTTACTAATTCTGTAACTTTGTTTCCATTAGTATCTCTTTTTGCTCTTACTATTTTTTTGTCTTCCATTTCGAAATTATCTTTTTCTTTAATAGCTAAAGCAATTAGACTATTAGCAATAGCTTGAGTTTCTTTAGCTCTAGCTAATGTTGTAGTTATTTTTTCGTTTACTAATAAATCAGTTACTTGTGTTCTTAGCATTGCTTTTCTTTGTGCAGTTGTTTTTCCAAGTTTTCTATTCTTTGCCACTTCTTTCACACCTTTCTAATTTATTTTAATCATCATCTGGCGCAAAGTCTAATCCTAATGAATGTAATTTATTTGTTACTTCATCTAATGACTTTTTACCTAAATTCCTTACTTTCATCATTTCTGACTGAGTTTTATTTACTAAATCTTCTACTGTTACAATACCAGCTCTTTTTAAACAGTTAAATGAACGTACAGAAAGCTCTAAGTCTTCTATTGTCATTTCTAGTACTTTTTCTTTCTTAGATTCTTCTTTTTCTACCATTACTTGAGTATTTTTTGCAGCTTCTGATAAATCTATAAATAGTTCTAAGTGTCCAGTCATTACTTTAGCAGCTAAGCTAAGAGCTTCATATGGTTTTAAACTTCCATCTGTCCAAACTTCTATTACTAATTTATCATAATCTACCATTTGTCCAACTCTAGTATTTTCTACAGAATAATTTACTTTCTTTACAGGTGTATAAATTGAATCTATTGGAAGTACTGATATATCTTGTCCTTCTTTTTTATTTTGTTCTGCAGTATTATATCCTCTTCCTGTATTAACTGTCATTTCAATAACTAAATGTCCACCTTCTGAAACTGTTGCAATATGTAAGTCTTTATTTAAAACTTCTACAACACCATCAGTTATTATATCTCCAGCTGTAACTTCTCCTTCTTTTGCATCAATTCTAATAACTCTCTCTTCATTTCCATCCATTTTTAGACGAACATCTTTTAAGTTAACAATAAGTTCCGGCACGTCTTCCACTACATTTGGAATTGTAGAGAATTCATGTAAAACACCTTCTATTTTAATACTTGTAATTGCTGTTCCAGGTAAAGAAGAAAGTAATATTCTTCTTAATGAATTACCTATTGTTACACCATATCCACGTTCTAATGGTTCACAAACGAATTTAGAATAATTTCTTTTTTCATCAACTTCCAAGCATTGTATGTCTGGCTTTTCAAATTCAATCATATTTACCTCCTAATAGAGTTGCATTGATATAGCAACCTTTAAAATATTTACCACTTTGCTATGGTATACTATTATTTTGAGTAAAGTTCTACTATTAAATGCTCTTCTACTGGTAAATCAATATCTTCTCTTGATGCTAATCTAACTACTTTACCTGTTAAATTGTCTAGATCTCTTTCTAGCCAATCTGGAGTAGGTCTGCTAGCATTTTCTTCTACATTAGCTTTAATTGTAGCATTATCTTTCTTAATTTCTCTTACAGAAATTACATCTCCTGGTTTTACTAAATATGATGGTATATCACATTTCTTTCCATTTACATCGAATTGTGAATGATTTACAAATTGTCTAGCTTGTGCTCTTGAAGAAGCAAATCCTAATCTATATACAACGTTGTCTAATCTGCTTTCTAATATTGTTAATAATTCTTCACCAGTAATTCCTTTTTTGTTTGAAGCCATTTCAAAATATTTTCTGAATTGTTTTTCTCCAACTCCATAATACATTTTTGTTTTTTGTTTTTCTCTTAATTGTGTACCATATTCAGAAAGTTTATTTCTTTTTTGACCATGTTCTCCTGGTCCATAATTTCTTCTAGCAATACTACATTTTTCTGAATAACATCTGCTACCTTTTAAGAATAATTTTTGACCTTCTCTACGGCATATACGGCATTGTTCATCTTTATATCTTGCCATTTGTCTTTTACACCTCTTCTTTCAAATTTATTATTTCTTAATTATACTCTTCTTCTTTTTGGTGGTCTACAACCATTGTGTGGTATTGGTGTTACATCTTTGATGCTGCTTATTTCTAGACCTGTTGTTTGAAGTGATCTTATTGCAGCTTCTCTACCAGAACCTGGTCCTTTAACAAAAACATCAACTGTTTTTAATCCATGTTCCATAGCTTTTTTAGCTGCTGTTTCTGCAACTTCTCCTGCAGCAAATGGTGTGCTTTTTCTAGAACCTTTAAATCCTAATCCTCCAGCACTTGCCCAAGATATAACATTACCTTTAACGTCTGTAATTGTAACTATTGTATTGTTAAAACTAGAATGAATATGAGCTGAACCTTTTTCTATATTTTTTCTATCTCTTCTTCTAGTTACTGTCTTTTTTGTTACATTTTTAGCCATCTTTCTAGCTTACCTCCCTTTTTTATACTCTTACGAGCCTAAAAATTATTTCTTTTTGCTTACTAATTTTCTAGGACCTTTTCTTGTACGAGCATTAGTTTTTGTTCTTTGTCCTCTTACTGGAAGACCTCTTCTATGTCTTAGTCCTCTATAGCATCCTATTTCTGTAAGTCTTTTGATGTTTAGAGCTACTTCTCTACGTAAGTCTCCTTCAACAACATATCCATCCATAGCATTTCTTATTGCTTGTTCTTGTTCATCTGTTAAATCTTTTACTCTAACATCTGGATTTACACCAGCTTTTGCTAATATTTTTTGAGAACTTGATAAACCTATTCCATAAATGTATGTTAATCCTATTTCTATTCTTTTTTCTCTAGGTAAATCTACTCCTGATATACGAGCCATTATTTTTGCACCTCCAAAATTTTCTATAAATATTATTTTTAATGTTTTGTGTTTGATGTTTTAATTAATATTAAAGGTGAAATGCACTAAATATAAGTTAATCGGATTTTAACTTATATTATAGTCTTTAATATTTTATAAAACTTATATATATTAACACAAACCTAAACTTTCAGCCGCTTTTCAGGTTTGTGCGAATACCAAAATTTGTTTATTATCCTTGTCTTTGTTTATGTTTAGGATTATCACAAATCACTCTAATTACACCTTTTCTTTTGATAACTTTACATTTTTCACAAATTGGTTTTACTGATGGTCTTACCTTCATTTTTAACACCTCCCTAAACATTGTTTTAATATATTAATTGATTGTTGGGTATCAATCAGATATTTTTGCTAATTTATTTTGCTCTCCATGTAATTCTTCCTCTATTTAAATCATATGGTGAAAGCTCAACTTTTACTTTGTCTCCTGGAAGAATCTTTATGTAGTTCATTCTTAATTTTCCAGAAATATGTGCTAGAATTTGATGTCCATTTTCAAGCTCTACTTTGAAATTAGTATTTGGTAATGTTTCTACAACAGTTCCTTCAACTTCAATAACATCCTCTTTTGCCATTTCTACCTCCATTTTTCTTTCATAAAATAAAATTTGCTATATTAAACAATAGCTTTTATAGTATATACCATTTTTACACTAATGTCAATATTTCCGGCTCTTTTTCTGTAATTAAAATTGTATTTTCATAATGTGCAGTTTGAGTTCCATCTTCTGATATAATTGTCCAGCCATCATCAAGCTCCAAAATATCAGGTTTTCCCATTATTACCATTGGTTCTATTGCAAGAGTCATACCTGGTTCTATTCTTGGTCCTTTACCTGCTTTTCCGTAATTGGGTATACCCGGATCTTCATGCATTGATCTTCCGATTCCGTGTCCTTGGAACTCTCTTAAAACTGAATAACCATTTTTTTCTACAAATTCTTGAATTGCGTGTCCAATATCTCCAATTCTATTTCCTTTTTTTGCATATTTTATTCCTTCAAAAAATGCTTTCTTAGTTATTTCTACTAATCTTTCATCTTCTTTGCTTTTTGGTTTTCCAACGATAAATGTTCTTGCAGCATCACCATTAAATCCATTTTTTAAAAGAACTGTATCAATTTTTAATACATCTCCTTCTTTTAATATTGCTCTTTTTGAAGGTATTCCATGAATTACTTCATCATTTATTGATGTACATATAGAGCATGGAAAAGGTGGAACGCCTTTTATTCCTGGATTATATCCTTTTTGTGCTGGTAAAGCACCATGTGCTCTCATAAAATTTTCTGCTATTTTGTCCAATTCATATGTTGAAATTCCAGGCTTTATGTGTTTTTCAAGCTCTTTATACATAAGACCTGTTAATTTACATACTTCTCTCATTAATTCAATTTCACTTTTTGATTTTATTGTTATCACTTTTCATTACTTCCTTATCTACACACTATCATTTCTATTTATTTTTTAAATATTCTTCTGCTTCTGCTACATTATCTTCTAATACAGTTTTTGAGTATATATCTGGGTGTATTGTACATAGAGCTCCTGTTTCTTTATAGTATTTTAACAATTCTTTTGATGTATCATGATAAACTTTTAGTCTTTGCATAACTGTATCTTCATTATCATCAGCCCTTTTTGTTAATTTTGAACCACATTTATCGCATATTCCTTCTACCTTTGGTGGTTTGAACTCTGTATTAAATGATTCTCCACAATCTTTATTTGAGCAAACTACTCTTTTTACTATTCTTTTTACTATATCTTCATCTGAAACATCTAATTCAATTGCAGCATTAACTTTTTGATTTCTTCCTGCAAGGAATTTATCTAGAGCTATTGCTTGTTCTTTCGTTCTTGGGAATCCATCTAGTACAGCACCATTTTTTGCATCATCTTGTGATAATCTATTTTCTACTATTTCAATAACTACTTCATCTGGTACAAGTAAACCATTGTCCATATATTTTTTAATTTTTTTGCCTAATTCAGTCTCATTTTTAAGTTCAGCTCTAAAAATATCTCCTGTTGCTATATGTGGTAATTTTAAATCTTCAGAAATTTTTCCTCCTACACTACCTTTACCACTTCCAGGTCCACCTAACATTATAATATACATAATTATTCCTCCTTATATAAAGTTATTATTGATATATAACTTTTTAAATAACTAATTTTACTGCACAATATGTTAGTTATTTAAAAAATCATATATAAAGTTGGAAGCCAAAT
>ENA-OURS01002374-OURS01002374.1-human-gut-metagenome-genome-assembly--contig:-NODE-2374-length-13465-cov-5.436092_pt1 | contig 13465 bp, 6 predicted proteins | sample MGYA00242109_ERZ509010 | MGnify/ENA primary metagenome ERZ509010 (study PRJEB26280, sample SAMEA2338774) | human gut metagenome | biome: human gut; feature: human-associated habitat; material: faeces... | reverse complement strand
TATATTTAATAAAGAGAAAGTCTTTTAAAACATTTAAATTACATTAGTGTTGGAGTAAAATAGAAATTTGCAATAATGGTATATTATGTGGCATATCTTTACACAACTTGACAACTTTAGGTGTTTATGTTATTATTGTGCTATACTTATTTTTAATAAGTTTGAGGTGAAAAATGAAAAAAAGTAATTATGTTGCTGCAGTATGTTCAACTTTGGGATTTGCGATGATTTTAGTAGCAATGGTAATGTTAAATAGTAATACAGAAATTAAGCTTGATAAAAATATTTTATCTAGTTCAGTTAATACAAAAATGATGGCAGCATCTACAAAGACAAGTGTGTCTTTAAATAATAATTTAGTAAATAGTAATGTTCAAAATACAGCTGTTATTGTTGCTGAGGATAGAGAAATAGCGGAAGCTAAGACTTTAAGGGCTGAGGTTTTTGATGGCCTTACTTTAGAAGAGTTAACTGATAAGCTTAATAGAAGCTTGGGAAAAGATTTGCTTGCTGGAAAAGGTGAACTTATTGCTACATATTCTCTTTCTAAGGGAGTAAGTCCATATTTGGTAACAGCTATAATGCTTCATGAAACTGGTTGCAAATGGAAGTGTAGTGCTTTGGTCCGTAGCTGTAATAATGTTGCTGGACAAAAGGGAAGCCCTAATTGTAGTGGTGGCTATAAGGGATATAGTACAATAGATGAAGGAATTAAAGGTGCTATTGATAACTTATATAATAATTTCTATGCTAAAGGATTAACTACAGTAGAATCTATTGGACCAAGATATGCTCAAAGTAATACTTGGGTTTCTAAAATTAATAGTTATATAACTCAAATAAGAAATAGTTAGAGAATAAGTAGTTATTCTCTTTTTTTTCATAATAAAAAAGTGACAGATGTCACTTTAATCTTTTCTTTCGATAGCACTTGTTGGACATGAGTCGATAGCATCATTTGCTTCTTCTTCATTTTCCTTAGCTACTTCATCAACGATAACTGTTGAAAGACCCTCATCGTTAATTTCAAAAACTTCTGGTGCAATAGCAGCACAAGCTCCACAACCGATGCAAGCATCTTCGTTTACTTTAACTTTCATATTATTTTTCCTCCAAGCTCATTTTAACAAAAAAAAAGTTAATCGTAAAGATATTTTAGTACTTCTCTTTAACAACATTATATGTTAAAATTATTATAATAAAGACACTTTGGAAGGTGATATTATGCCAAGTAGAATGACAAGATATGAAGATGAAAGTATTAAAAACATGAGTAGAAGTAATAGAAATCAAAAATTATATGATTCATTTAATGATAATACTTCTTTCACAACTTATACAGATGTAAAAAATACTAATGCTGTTTTGTTAGATGCGGCGAGTAAAAATTATAGAACCAGAGAAGGATATCAAAAAATAAAAGAATATGACTTTGTACCTAAACCAAAAGTAAAAAAAGAATTAGATGACTTTAATAACTTATATAGTAGTAGAGAAAATAAGGTTTATGATATCAATAGTGTTATTGAACAAGCTAAAAAGAATAGAATAAAAAATGATATAGAGGAAGAAAAAAGGAAATTAAAAAATACTAATTATAATATTTTAGCGTCTCTTGATCCAGAAAAGATAGAAGAATATAGAGCTGAACGAAATAAAGTTGTTAGAGCAAGTGATGAAGAAATAAGAGAACTAATTAATACTATTACTACTAAAACATTAAATGGAGAAATCGATCAAGAGACAAGTGTTAATTTATTAAGCGATTTAATGGCTACTCAAGCAGTAGATATGGTTGAAGGAGTTCATGAAGAGGAAAGAATAGAAAAAAATGATACAGATATATTAAAACAAGAAGAGTTAAAACTAGTAAAAGAAAAAGAAGAAGAGGAAGAGAAAAAAGCTAGTGAATTAAAAGAAAATAATCAGAGCAGTGACTTATTTAGAAATATGGATAAATCATTTTATACAAAAAGTATGGATTTGTCAGATAAAGACTTTGATATTGATTTAGATAGTGATGTTGTTAAAAATAGAAAAACAAAATTGGCAGTGAAAATAATTTTAACTATAATTTTACTTCTCTTAGTGGCAGCATTAGTTTATTTTTTAGTAAAAGGTATTTAGAGTAATCTAAATATTTTTTCTTTTATATATAGCCATTTTAATGACATGTGTGATACAATGTTATTGTTAAAGTGGTGGTAGTATGAATCTTAAATTTGTGATAAATGAAAGTGTTTTAATCTGGTATTTACTTTTTCATCAATCAATAAGTAAAGAGATAAATGATTATAAGCAGAAAGTATGGAAAAATTATTGTAGTGAATATAAAGATTTACAAAAAGAAAAAGAAATAATTCTTAGAGATCCTAAAAACTATATTCCTGATGATGATACAATATATGATATTATGAGGGAATTTGATGGTTATGATGATATATATAGAGAAACAGAACAATATAAAATGAATATAATCAAAATATGGGATGAATATAAGACAAAACTTAATAAAGAGTTAAAAAATATATTAAGATTTGATATTGATACATATTATGTTTTACTAGTAAATCAAAAACTAAATATTATAGATTTGTCTAGTGATGTTACAAATAAAATACATACTATTGTTTATGGTAAAAAGATGGAAGAGGCTGATATTCAAAATATACTAGAAATTATCTTTTCAGTTTTAAAGAAAGAAATGGTAGACTATGAAAAAGAAAATCAGCAAATAGTAGAAGCTGTTCTTGAACTAGCTATTTTAAATGAACTTGGAACGAGAATGACTGGTATGAGTCATTATTTAGTTGGTGGACGTAATAATAAGTTGTTAAAGAGACAAATTTATCCTTATTTTTTAATGTATTTAGGAATTGATAGAGATGATTTAACCACTTATATGAGAAGAGATGGTATTGTTTTCGATGCTACAAATTATACTAATGAAATACAACTTAGAAAAATAGACTTAAAGCAATTTATAAGTTTTTGTATAAAAAATCAAAAAAATATGATAAAGGTTGATAATCAAGAAGAAATAGTCGTTTTATAATGGTGGGGAGGTAATTATAATGGATGGAAAAATGAAAATATTACTTGATAGATTAGAGATTGAGAAGGACCATTATAATTATTTTACCAAAGCTAGACTTTTAAAAATTAAAGTTAAGAGTAGTATAAAGGAGTGTTATATCTATATTGAAAATGAGGATATGTTTGATCCTTCTTTAATTATGGAATTAGATATGAAAAAAGAATTGATTGCTCCTAATTTTAATAAAGTAGAAATTATTTATCAGTTTGTTAATAAAAATAATGAGGTATATTTATCTTATTTTCCTAGTGTATTAGAACATGTGAAAGATAAATTAAGAGTACTTGAAATATATAAAGATAAACTAAGGCTTGAAGATAATAAGTTAGTACTTATCGCTAATAATAAAGTAGAAGAGGCTAAATTAGGAAATGCGTTAGAAGAAATTAATCACATTTATCATAATTTAGGATATACAGATGAAATTAGTCTTTTATATAGAGAAGAACATCTTGTTTTAGATGAAATTAAAAAGAGCCTTGATGATAGTTTGGCTAATGCAGCAGAGTTAAAAAAAGAAAAGACTCCTCCTACAGAAGAGGTTAAAAAAGATTTTAAACCTAAGTTTTCAAGAAAAAGAGAAAAAGATCCTAATAGTGTAATTGGTATAATGATTGAAGATATGCCTATTTCTATTAAATCTATTTTAGGAGAGGATAATAATGTTACTATATGGGGAGAAGTATTTGGTATAGAGTACTTTGAGTCTTCTAAAAGTGATTTTAAAATTATTACTTTGAAGGTAACAGATTATACTGATAGTATTTATTGTAAAGTTTTTGCTAGGGAAAAAGATGAATACGCAAGAATTTGTAATGAATTAAAAAAAGGAAAATGGTATAAAATACGTGGATATGTCAAGAGTGATCATTTTAGTAATGATGAATTAGTTTTAAATGCTAGAGATATTGTTTTATGTGACAAAGAAAAACAGGTAAGACAAGATAATGCCTTAGAAAAAAGAGTTGAGTTGCATGCTCATACTAAAATGAGTCAAATGGATGGGATTGCTGATGAGATTCTTTTAGTTAATCAAGCTATTAGTTGGGGACATAAGGCTATTGCGATTACTGATCATAATGGTTGTCAGGCTTTTCCTCATGTTTTTAATACTGTTACATCATATAATAAAGGTAAAAGTGATGATGAAAAATTTAAGGCTATTTATGGAACTGAACTTACGTTAATAGATGATAGTGTAGATATTGTAGTAAGACCAAAAGATGTTGTGATGCTTGATCAGACATATGTGGTATTCGATTTTGAGACGACCGGTTTTAATGCTGGTGGAAAAGATTCAATTATTGAAATTGGTGCGGTTAAAATGAAGGATGGAATGATTCTAGAAAGATATGATGAATTAATCAATCCAGGAGTTAAGTTAGAGCAGAAGATAATTGATGTTACAAGTATTACTGATGAAATGTTAGAAGGAAAAGACAATGAAGAAAATGCAGTAAAACGTTTTATTGAATGGTTTGGAGATTTACCAATGGTAGCGCATAATGCTAAGTTCGATGTATCGTTCTTGGAAATGGCTTATAAAAAATATAATCTTGGAACTTTTACTAATACTGTTATAGATACTTTAGAATTATCACGTACTATGGATAATAATTATGCAAGACACAGTTTAAGTGCCTTAGTAAAACGATATGAAGTACCTTGGGATGAGGAAAGTCACCACAGAGGTGATTATGATGCTGAAGGAACAGCCTTAGTATTTTATAAAATGTTAAAGAAACTAGATAATCGTAATATTGAAAGAATGGGACAACTTTCTGAGTTAGTTAGTAAAGATGAAATCCATAAATATGGTAAAAGTTATCATGTTAATTTATTAGCTAAAAATAAAGTAGGACTTAAAAATTTATTTAAACTTATTAGTTTAGCTAATACAAAATATTTATATAAAACACCAAGAATATTACGTAGTGAAATTCAAAAACATCGTGAAGGATTACTTGTTGGTAGTGGCTGTTATGAGAGTGAAGTATTTTTACAAGCACGTAGTAAGGCTGATCAAGAATTAACTAATATTATTCGTTTTTATGATTATGTTGAAGTACAACCTTTAGAGTGTTATAATCATTTGATTCAAAGTGGGGACTTTGCAAATGAACTTGAACTTGCTCATCATTTAATGAAAATTATAAGAGTAACAGATGATGCTGGTAAATTAATTGTTGCAACTGGGGACGTTCATCATATTAATAGAGAAGATAAAATATTTAGAGAAATAATAGTTAATCAAAAAGTTCCTGGTGGAGGAAGACATCCTTTAGCGCGTAATAATATTAAAGAAATTCCTTCTAATCATTTTAGAACGACAGAAGAAATGCTTGAAGATTTTAAATTTTTGGAAAATGAAGAACTTATTAAAAAAATAGTTATAGATAATCCTAATAAAATTAGTGATATGGTTGAGATAATTGAAGTTATTATTGATACTGGAGGTATACCATTCTCTCCAAGAGTTAAGAGTGATGATGGTAAGAGCTATTTGGATTGTCCAAGAGTAGTAACAGATCTTGTTTATACAAAAGCTAAAGACTGGTATGGTGATAATTTACCATATAATATAGAGGAAAGAATTGCTACTGAACTTTATGGTGATATTGTTTTGAAGTCTGTTAAAGATAAATTAAGTAGTGAGAACTTATCAGATGATGAAATGGTAAAAAGGTCTTTTGCGAATTTACATGAAGTTATTTTAAAGGGATTTGACGCTGTTAAGGATTTGGTTCGTTCATATATTAAGAAAAATAGTGAAGAAAGTCTTTCAGATGATGATTTGGAAAAAGAACTTAATAAAAAATTAGGAGGAATTATCGGTGGAGGATTTGATCCAATTTATTTGATTGCGCAACGTCTTGTTAAGCACTCTAATGATGAAGGATACTTGGTTGGTTCCCGTGGTTCAGTAGGTTCAAGCTTTGTTGCTACAATGATGGGAATTACAGAAGTTAATCCACTGCCAGCACATTATCGTTGTTCAAAGTGTAAGGTTAGTATCTTTAATGATGATGATGGAAATCCACTTGGTTCAAATTATTCTTCAGGATTTGATTTACCAGATAAAATGTGTCCTAATTGTAATATTTTACTTTTAAAAGATGGACAAGATATGCCGTTCGCTACTTTCTTAGGATTTAATGCTGATAAAGTACCAGATATAGATTTGAACTTCTCAGATTTAAATCAAGCTAGTGCTCATGCCTATACAAAAGTCCTTTTTGGTGAGGATAATGTCTATCGTGCCGGTACTATAGGTACGGTTGCTGAAAAAACAGCATTTGGATTTGTAAAGGGCTGGGCTGAAGAGCATCAAAAAGAACTTAGAACGGCAGAGGTAGAACGTTTAGCTATGGGATGTACTGGAGTTAAGAGAACAACGGGGCAGCATCCAGGAGGAATTGTTGTTATACCTGATTATATGGATGTATATGATTTTACACCTTTCCAGTTCCCAGCAGAAGATGCAACTGCTGAATGGCGAACTACTCACTTTGATTATCACGCTATTGACCAAGATGTTTTAAAACTAGATATATTGGGACATTCTGATCCTACCCAGTTAAGATTAATTCAACTACAGTCAGGAACTGATATTATGAAAGTTCCTTTAGATGACAAAGAAACAATGAGTATTTTTACTTCTACTAAGGCATTAGGTGTAACCACTGAACAAATAATGTGTAATACTGGAACTCTTGGTATTCCAGAGTTTGGAACAGCTTTTACAATTAAATTAGTAGAGGATACTAAACCTACAACATTTGCCGAACTTATTAAAATATCAGGACTTTCTCATGGTACGGATGTATGGCTTGGAAATGCCCAAGAGTTAATAAAAAATAACATAGTGCCATTTAAGGATACTATTGGCTGTCGTGATGATATAATGGTTTATTTGATGTATAACGGATTAGAGCCAATAAAGGCCTTTAAAATAATGGAGTTTGTACGTAAAGGTAAGGCTTCAAAAGATCCAGAAACCTGGAAAGGTCATGTTAAGACTATGCAAGACGCTAATATTCCAGAATGGTTTATAGATTCTTGTGCTAAGATTAAATATATGTTCCCTAAGGCCCATGCAGCAGCATATGTAATTAGTGCCTTTAGGATTGCTTGGTATAAAGTTCATATGCCTGTATATTTTTATGCATCATGGTACTCTTCAAAGGCAACAGATGTAGATGTTGAAGCTATGATTAAAGGGTATAACGCTATTAAACAAAAAATTCTTGAGATTCAGGCTAAAGGATATGAAGCTACAAACAAGGAAAATGGTCAAGCCGAAAGTTTAAAAGTAGCCTTGGAAGCAACTGCTAGGGGAATTAAATTCTTAAATGTTGATTTATATAAGAGTGAAGCAACGGTTTGGACAGTTGGTAGTGATAATGAAATATATCCACCGTTTAATGCAATAGATGGACTTGGTGATACAGTAGCTAAAAATATTGTAAGAGAACGTGAAATTAATCGTTTCTTAAGTATTGAAGATGTTCAGGTACGTGGTAAGGTTTCAAAAACATTAATAGATAAGATGGTAGAGATGGGAATATTAGAAGGACTTCCTAATTCTAATCAATTATCACTTTTCTAATTAATTATTAGTTTTATTATTTAAGTAGCTTTAATATTATTAAGGCTACTTTTTGTTTTAACTTTTAATTGTGCTATTTTTTCTTTTGTAGTAAAATGATAATAGGAGAAAGATAGTTTATGGTAAGAGATAAGTTGAAAAAAGTTAATATAAAAGTAATTTTACTTGTTTTGTTTGGATTTGGACTTATATTTATTGGGGTAGGTTCCTTAAACATTAAGCTGGGCGCATCTAAAGTTAATTCGTCTAAGAAGTTTGCTAGTGGAGACTCATTTATAACCGAACTATCTTCTAGTTCACCTAGTGTAGTAGCGGGTGATAGTGTTACTTTAACAGTTAAACTTTTAAATATTAATATTAATAGTGGAGATAAAGGTATCGGAGTTTTATCTTTTAAACTTGATTATGATAGTGATGTTTTTAGTTTGACTAGTTCATCTTCTGCTGTTGGAAAGATTAGTACTAATAATAATGGTGACTATATAATTGTTATGAATGATGGTAAGGTATTAACTGCCGATACTACAGTTTTTACCTTTACTTTAAAGAGTAAAAGTAATGTAAATAATGTTAATTCTTTAATTAGTCTAAGTAATATTTTGGGTAGTGCTGGTAGTAGTGTTTCATCAAAAAATACTTCTTTGACAGTCTTAGTAAAAGATGAAGGAGCTCCTAGAGTAACATTTGATGTAAAAAATCCTAATGCATATGCTAAAAGTCATAGCGCAACTATATCAGTTGTTGATAGTGACTTGGATAATAGCAGTTTAAAATATCAATGGGTTCAAGGTAATACTAAACCAACTGAGGCTTCATTTACAGATACTTTTACAAATAACCAAACAATTACTAAAGCAGGACTTACGGGTAATAATTGGTATTTATGGGTGTTAGCTAAAGATACAAAGAAAAATACGAGTATAGTTCGTAGTGAAGCATTTTATTTTGATAACACTGCTCCAACTTGTAACATAACATCAGATGGAAGTAATTTAATAGTTAATGGAAGTGACAGTCAAAGTGGTTTAGATACTCTTCCATATTCATTTGATAATATAAATTTTACGAATGTTAATAAAAAGAGTATTTCATCAAACGGAACATATAAAGCTTATGTTAGAGATAAGGTAGGAAATGTTGCAGAATGTAGTTATGTTGTTAATGTTACAGCTCCAACGATTGCCATTTCTAACTCACAAACTTTACCTACTAAGAGTTTAAACGTTACAATTAATGCCTTAAAAGGAGCATATGAATTAGATACCAACAATACTTATCAATATTATTTATCTAGTAGTTCTACAATGTTAACTGATGGTGAGTGGACCAATTATCAAAGTGGCGAAAGTTTTACAATAGGTGCTAAAAAAGATGGCATATATTATTTGTTTGTAAAAGCAATAACTGATACAGCTTCAAATAAAAGTACAGATAGTTTTAATGATACATTTGTAATTGATAATGTTACTTATCATAGATTTGGTCCTTATATATTTGATAATACTTCGCCTAGCTGTTCTATTACTTCTTCAACTTCAAAATATACCAATACTAATTTAGTTTTAACGGTTACTGGTAATGATGAAAATGGATTAAGTGATGCTGCTTATTCTTTCGATGGAGCAAATTTTTCTCACAACTATCAAAAAACTGTAAGTGAAAATGGAAAATATAGTGTTTATGTAAAAGATTATGCTGGCAATGTTAATTCTTGTAGTATAGATGTTAACAATATTGATAAGGATCGTCCTGTTATAAATATAAAAAATAATGGTTCATTACAGTATAGTAAAACACACAGTAGTGAAGTTGTTGTTAATGATATAAAGCTAGCCGAAAATGGTCTTAAATATCAATGGACAACTGATACTGTTCAACCTGATTTATCTAGTTTTACAACACTTTTTACTAATAACACTACAATAAGTAAGAGTTCTTATAGTGGAGATTATTATTTGTGGATTTATGCAATTGATGAAGCAGGAAATTACACTGTTGTTAGAAGTGAAGTATTTAAATTTGATAATACTTTGCCAACAGCACCGACAATTAGTGCTAATATAAAAAATGGAGAAACAGCAGAGTCAGATGTTTTATTACAAATAGATTCTTCAACGGCTTTAAGTGGTATAAAAAAATATCAATATTCTTTAAATAATGGAGTTAGTTTTATTGATTATGATAGTAGTAAGAAAATAACATTTACGGAAGAAGGAGAATATAGCGTTATTGCAAGAGCTGTTAGTAATGTTGATATAAATGGAGCAAATAGTAAGAGTTTTTCCTTTAAAATTAAACATACTCCAATGGCACTTACAATGAAAAAATCAACTTCACTTCCAACAAATAAAGATGTTGTAGTAACAATTACCTCAAGTACTAAATTGTTGCCACTTACAGGATTTAATTTATCTAGTGATGGATATAGTTTAAGTAAAAGCTATAGTGAAAATACAACAGGTGATAAAGTTGTAGTAACAGATATCTATGGTAACAGTGAGACACAAACTATTGTTATTTCAAATATAGATAAAGAAAAACCAAAATTAAGCGTTACATATGATAGAAGTGAAGATTCAGTAGAAGCGGTTATTAAAGCTAATGAAGAGTTGGATGCTAAGAGTGGATTTGTTCTTTCGGTAGATAAAAAAGAACTATCTAAAGTGTATTTTGAAAATGGAACTTTCCAAGAAAGCTTTTGTGATGTAGCAGGAAACTGTACAGATATCTCACTAAATATAGATGGTATTAAAAAGAATGACTTAAATATAAGTTTGTCATACGAATTACAAAATGATGGGGCAGAGAAGATAATAATTTCATCACCTAATGAATTAAGTAGTTTAGAGGGATTTCAACTTTCTTCAGATAAACATAGTTTAAGTAAAATGATTTATAGTGATATTGATAAAGAGTATACTGTAAAAGATGTATTAGGAAATTCTAGAGTAGTAAAGATTAAATATTACTTTGTTAATGAACCATTAAATATAAAAGTTAATTATAGTATAACAAAATTAAGTAATGAAAATGTTGTAGTAACACTTACAGCGAATCATGAACTTAAGGAAACAGAAGGATTTAGTTTATCAGATGATAAATATAGTTTAACTAAAGTTTATATGACTAATACCAAAGAAACTATATTAGTAGAATCAGTTGATGGATTACAAAAAGATATTACCATTAATATTAGTAATATAGATAAAGAAAAACCTACTATTAAAGGGGTTATGAATAATGGAGTTTATGATAGTATAAAGTTAGAATTTAATAAGAATGTTAAAACAATAAAGGTAGTAAAAAATGGTGCTTTACAAGAATATAAAAGGGGGGATGTTATAAATTCTCCAGGAGATTATGTTATTACTATTATAGATGAAGTAGGAAATAGTAGTACTTATAATATAAGTTTAAGAAAAAATGGTGAACTAGTTAGTGTTCCTGATACTTCTAGTAACTACAGTAAATTATTTATTGTTGTAGGAGTTTTGGAAGTTATAGTTGGTATCCTATTGTTTAGTCAAGTTGGACTAAAGGGAAAAGTTAATTTAAGTTTAATTCTGTTGGTAATATTGGTTGCTAAATTTAGTAATAATAGTATGGCGGCAAGTACTACAGCTATAGATCTTAATGGTTATGAAATTAAGGATAATTATTTGCTTAATGTTGAAGCTTCTACTAGTTATTCTAATATGAAGAGTAACTTATTTGATAAAAGTGTTACTGTTAAAAGAAGTGATAGTGAACTTTCTAGTAGTAGTTATGTTGGTACTGGTGATTTATTAACTTATGGTAGTGATAATTATAGAGTTATTATAAAGGGAGACGTTACAGGAGATGGTAGTGTTGATTATAATGACTATGGAAAGTTGATATTAGTTTTACTTTCTAAGTCTAATTTTAATGAGTATGAAGCTAAGGCAGCTGATTATAATGTAGATGAAGTTATTGATATTAGTGATTTATACTATATTAATAAGAGATTAAATAGTACTTATGTTATTAAACCTAAAGGTATTAGAGTGGTTAGTGCTAATACAAAACTTAAAGCATCATCATCTACTAAAATAGTTGCTCAAGTGTATCCTGTTAATGTAAGTGATGATACATATGATTCACGTGTTGTTTATGGAAATAGTGTTAATGTTTCTAATAATACTGTTAAAGGAATTGATGCGGGAAATGCAATAGTTTTAGTTTCATCAAAGGCTAATCCAGCACTTAATACTACTTTGACATTTGAAATTGAAAGTATTCCAGTTACTGGTGTAAGTCTTTCTAAAGACAGTGCAACTATTAATATTGAAGAGAGTAATAGTATAAGTATTACACCTACCATTTCGCCAAGTAATGCAACTAATAAAAATGTAGTTTACTCATCATCTAATAGTAGTGTAGCAAAAGTTTCTTCTACCGGTAAAATTACGGGTGTCTTCCCAGGAGTTGCAGTGATTACTGTAAAGAGTGCTGAAGATAGTAGTAAAAAAGCAACTATTAAAGTATTAGTTCAAAATGATGGTAAAAACTATGTAAATGTTAATAACGCAACTAGAAGTCTTTATACACAATATGTTGTTTCGGCTCATCCATCAACGATTATTCAAGGATTTGATATTTCTAAAAATTATATATTTACTGTTCAGAATCTTTACTCAACTAGTACAGATATGAATACTAATAGTTTATTTATTAATAAACATCCAAGACCAGGAGTATCTGGAAGTGATTCTAATATGAGTTTGTATGGTTTTGGACATGGTACTAATATAGCGTTTGAATGGGCTAATTCAAAATATAATGATACGTCTGATGCTTATATGTGGTTAGCGGGAGGACATTATACTTGGAATAATGATAACTCTAAATTTAGTTTTGATGTAACAAGAGATGGAGCTTTCCCAACCAGACTTGCTTATCATGGTAATAGTACTTATACTTCTAATTCAGTTTCATTTGATACAAGAAGTAGTATTAGTAGAAATGATATTAAACTTTATAATGGTAAAAATTATAGTACAACAGCTTTAAGCTCTAAATATTATAATATATATAAATTCTATAAGACTCGCTCAAATGAACAAGTGGCAATAGATACAACTAATAACTTATTTATTATTAGGGTTACAGGAAGTTCAGGTCAAATCTTTAGTATCTATAAGTTAACAGATATTAAAAATAGTTCAGTAGACTATATAGATGGTAATATTCCTAAATTAGCAACATTTACCATACCAAAAACACCGCTTGATTTTCAGGGGTTTGATATAGCTGGAGATTATGTATATGTTTATTATGGTGAAAGCAATAGAAATGGTACACAAAATTCTCAGGGATATGTTGCTTTGTACGACTTCTTAGGTAATGAGAAATTTAATAAAAAAGTGTATTCAACATCTACTTCTATTTTTGAAGAACCAGAAGGAATTAAAGTATATAAAGAATCTGGAAAATATGTAGCTTATCTTGGTAGTAGCTTAGTTTCTGGTAGTCAAAAATATGTAAAAATATGTACGTTTAAATAGACAATTGTAATCATTGTCTATTTTCTTTTGAAAAAAGTCGTAATTTACTGTTAATTTCTGAATAAAAATGATAAACTAATATTACTTAAATAATAGATACGTGGGAAGTATTTAAAAAATTTATTTTGTGAAAAAAGTTGGTGGAAATATGTTGACAAGAATTGTAGACAATTTTATCATTAGACAGACAGACAGACAGACAGACAGACAGACAGACAGACAGACAGACAGACA
>ENA-OURS01002360-OURS01002360.1-human-gut-metagenome-genome-assembly--contig:-NODE-2360-length-13542-cov-3.035961_pt1 | contig 13542 bp, 7 predicted proteins | sample MGYA00242109_ERZ509010 | MGnify/ENA primary metagenome ERZ509010 (study PRJEB26280, sample SAMEA2338774) | human gut metagenome | biome: human gut; feature: human-associated habitat; material: faeces... | reverse complement strand
GCTTATCTGCGGTCACAGAAGAAACCTGTGACGACCGGATTTCTTATGCATATTGGAATTGATGATTTTGCAACGGTGAATGAAACACATGGCAGCAATTATGGCGATTATGTGTTAAAAAGTGTTGCAGACTGTATGAAAGAGTGCCTGTCCGGAAATCAGCGACTCTATCATCTGGTCGCAGATCAGTATGTGATCGTGGATCTTGACAGTACTTCCATGGATGATGCCATACAGCTCAAAAAAAAGATCGGTGAGAAAATAGACGAATTCATCATCTCTGAAAAATATGAAGTTGTATTTTCAGCTTCTGCAGGAGTGATCGATGCCTCGACTGTGGCAGAAGGCTACGAGGAATGCCGCAAAAAGTTTGAATTTTCCCTGAAAAAGGCAAAACGGATGGGAAAAAATAACATCTATTTTTACAGGCAGGAGGATTACGAGAAATTCCAGCGGAATGGAAGAATCATAAGTGCACTGAGAAATTCCATCGCTAACGGGTGTGAAGGCTTTGAAGTATATTATCAGCCGATCGTGGATTGTGTTTCCGGGCGTGTGATCGGTGCAGAAGCACTCATGCGGTATACCATGGTGACAGAGGAAGGTAAGGAGTGGCTGTCTCCGGTCGAGTTTATACCGCTTCTGGAAAAGACAGGACTGATCATTCCGGCGGGAAGGTTTGTGTTAAATGAGGCAGCAAAAATGTGCCGTGAGATACAGCAATATATACCGGAATTCAGTGTGAACGTGAATATTTCCTGTTATCAGATCGAGCATGGAAAGATTGCAGACAAGATACTCACTGCGGTCAGGGACAATGGACTGATGCCGGATCGCATCTGCATAGAAATGACTGAAAGCGGCTTCATGGATATGACACCGGTCTTTTGTAAATTCAGGAAAGTGCTTGAGGAAAATGGGATTCAGTTCGTGATCGATGATTTTGGAACCGGATATTCCAATCTCCACTGCATCAGTGACATGAATCCGGGCTATGTGAAAATGGATAAGGATTTCACAGCAAAGGCAATGAGCTGCGAACGGGATTACGAGCTGTTTAAAAAGATCATTGAGATGGTTCACAGCATCGGCATCCGCATCTGTGTGGAAGGAATTGAAAAAGAAGACTGGCATCTTAAGATGAAAGAACTGCAGGCGGATTATCTTCAGGGGTATTTTTTTGGAAAACCCTGTGAAAAAAAGAAGTTTATGGAAGAGTTTGTTTGCAATCCGCATAATAATGGCGTATGGTGAGATAGTACCTCTCAGGAGGTGCTATTTTACTATACAGATTTTTATAGAAATTTCATATCTGCATGAAACGGAGTATAAAGAATGAACGAAATAGAAGTTATCTGGAAGTTTTTAGATAATCTGGATGAGTACGTGTACGCAACAGACATAGAGACAGATGAGCTTGTTTATATGAACCGCAAATTGTTAGAGGTGTATGGATTACAGTCCATAGATGATGTGAAAGGGATGAAGTGCTACGAGGTGCTGCAGAAATCTTCTGTTCCCTGTGGTATGTGCAATAATGACAGGCTTTGTGCCGGAAAGTTTGTCGAGTGGCGTTATTATAATCCGGTGATCGATAAATACATGATGTTGAAAGATACCCTGGTGGAAGATCCTGTCACAAATAAAAAGTACCGGATCGAGATCAGTATAGATATCAGCGAGGAGCGTTCACAGGACAAGATGATCCAGAAGTACAGGGATATGGAGTCCTTTGTCAACGAGGCATTGAAGGATGCGCTTTCTGTCGAGTCGCCGGACGAGACGATCCGTATTATTCTGGAATATCTCGGAAAAGTGCTGAACGGAGAGAGAACATATATTTTTGAGAAGAACAGAGATGGCAGGGATGATAATACATATGAATGGACGGCGCCGGGAGTGCCACCGGAGATCGACAATCTCCAGAATCTTCCGCCGGAGATCTGTGAGAACTGGTATCACATTTTTGAGGAGGGAAAATATGTCCAGATACCGGATATTGAGGAGATGCGCCTGAGCGATCCGTTTCAATATGAAAATCTGAAGCGGCAGAAGATCCATTCCATTGTTGCCATGCCAATTTATGATGCGGAAAAAGTCATTGCTTTTTACGGAGTTGACAATCCGCCGGCATTTTCATTGGAATATACGTCGGATATGCTTCAGATCATGGGTTCTTTTCTCAAGTCCTGCATCAGACGCAGGAATCTGATGAGGCGTCTGGAAGATCTAAGCTATAAGGATGCGCTGACTCAGCTTGGAAACCGCTTTGCGATGGAAAAGTATGTGAGACAGATCGATCCGGAGCAGAGCGTTGGCGTAGTTTATTGTGACGTTACTGGTTTAAAGGGTGTGAATGACACACTGGGACATAAGGCAGGGGATGACCTGATCCTTAGAGCCGGTGCATGTCTGGAGCAAGTGTTTGGCGATTACGGCGTATTCCGTATCGGGGGAGATGAGCTGCTTGTATTGTGCGCGCAGATCGATCAGGACACGTTGGCGGAACGCATAAGGCAGTTAGAGTGTCTGACAGCTGAGAAGGACGTAAATATCGCAGTGGGAGTGATCTGGCAGGACAGGGCGGACACACATCTGGATGAACTTCTGCAGGAAGCTGAGAAGCGCATGTATGAGGATAAGGCAGAATACTATAAGAAAACAGGGATTGAGCGGAGAGGTGCAGACAAAAAAGGCTGAATCTGCTCTCACTAAATGAGAATAGATAAAAAAGTGATAATAATTTTGTCTGAAAACGGTATTTTCCTAGGCGAAATGTAAAAAATTTTAAAATAGAAATAAAATGATTGTGATTTTGCCATGAGGTACAGTATAATAAGAAATGTCGGTTAAATGTAAAAATCATGTAAAAAGTTTGTAAATAAAATTGCAGACAGGGATACGTTAGGATGTATAACGTGGTTAGGAGTACAAATGACAACATTTACTATTATTTTATCGCTGCTCAGCGGAGTGGCACTGTTCCTTTTTGGTATGTCCCTGATGGGGGACGGACTGAAGAAAGTAGCGGGTAATAAGCTGGAGCTGGTTCTTTATAAGCTGACGAACACACCGTTGAAAGGAGTGCTGCTTGGAACTGCTGTGACAGCAATCATCCAGTCCTCCTCCGCAACGACTGTTATGGTTGTCGGCTTCGTAAATTCCGGAATGATGAAGGTTGCGCAGGCAATCGGTATCATCATGGGAGCCAACATCGGAACGAGTGTGACAGGTTGGATTTTGTGTCTGTCGTACATTAACGGTTCGAACGGGATTGCACAGCTGCTGTCCACGGCGACTATCTCAGCGATCGTGGCGATCATTGGTATTATCTTTAAAATGTTTGTAAAAAAATCCGGCTTTAAAAATGTCGGTGACATTATGCTTGGGTTCTCCATCCTGATGGTGGGGATGCAGACCATGAGTGGGGCAGTTGCACCATTAAAAGATAACGAGCATTTTGTGAATGTATTGACAATGTTTAAGAATCCGGCGGCAGGTATACTGGCAGGTATTTTATTTACAGCGGTATTGCAGAGTGCATCTGCCTCAGTCGGTATCCTTCAGGCGTTGTCCATGAGTGGAACGATCACTTTTGCAGCGGCGCTTCCTATTACCATGGGTATTGGTGTCGGCGCAGCCTGTCCGGTTCTGCTCTCCTCGATCGGAACGAACAAAAATGGTAAGAGAACAGCCCTGATCTATCTGTTTAACGATCTGTTCGGCATGCTGTTCTGGTCAATTGTATTCTATTCTGTCAATGCAGTGGTGCATTTTCCATTTATGAATGCCACCATGAGCCCGGTACTGATCGCACTGTTAAACACGGTTTTCCGTGCGGCAACGATTTTAGTACTTCTTCCATTTATCAAATGGATTGAAAAAATTGTTTATCTTGTTGTAAAAGATTCGCCGGAGGACGAGGAGGATCAGGCAGACTTCGATCTGCTCGAGGAGCGTTTCCTTGCTTACCCGGATCTTGCGATCACACAGAGCCATCTTGCGATGAACGGCATGGCAAAGAAGGCAAGAAAGAATATTTTACGCGCGTTAAGCCTGTTCCTTGTGTATTCGACAGAAAAGTTTAATAAGGTACAGGAAAAGGAAACGCTGATCGATAAATATGAGGATAAGCTGGGAACCTATCTGATGCAGATGTCCACGCATGAGATGAATGGAAGCCAGGCGAAGCAGGTATCCAAGTTTTTGCATACAGTGAGTGATTTCGAACGTCTGGGCGACCATGCGGTGAATATCTCAGAGGTTGCGGCGGAGCTGAACGAGAAGAAAATTGCATTTTCGGATGAGGCACAGTATGAGCTGGATGTGCTGGAGAATGCAGTAAAAGAGTGTGTCAGTCTTGCGGTGGATGCATTCTGTGCGGATGACCTTGAGATGGCGGCAAAAGTAGAACCACTCCGCGAACTGATCGGTATCCTCTGCGATGAACTGAAACTGCGTCATATCGCAAGACTCCGCACCGGAAAATGCGAGATGAAGCAGGGATTTGCGTTTAATGATCTGCTGACGAACCTGGAACGAATCGCAGCACACTGCTCGAACATCGCAGTTGCCATGATCGAGCTTGAGGCAGCAGACTTTGATACCCATGAGTATTTAAAGAGTGTCCGCGAGTTAAAGAATGACACTTACATGGCATACTTTGATGAGTATGAAAGAAAATATGACATCAATGGTTACCGGAAGAAAAAGACAAAAGCACAGAAATAGAGATCAGTGATTACGGCTGTCGTACTGAAAGGAGAAATTCCCGGATTGTATGGCAGCTTTTTTGTTCCATTCTTTTGGAGAAATTTTCTGATGGAAAACATCATAAGCCGGGAACTTTATTCTAGTCAAAAAAGATAGAATGATGTACTATGAAAAGGAACAGAAAACGAAAATTAGAATTTGAAAAAAGTTAGGGAAAAACATGTCGCTGCAATTTATTTTCGGAAATTCAGGAAGTGGAAAATCATCCTATTTATATAGGAACATACTAAAAGAGGCGGCAGAGCATCCGGAGAAAAATTATCTGGTGCTTGTGCCGGAGCAGTTCACCATGCAGACACAGCGCGAGCTTGTGCGGCTTGAAAAGTCACATGCTATCATGAACGTGGATGTGTTAAGTTTTGCGCGCCTTGCATACCGTGTGTTTGACGAGCTTGGGAAACAGAACCTGCGCGTGTTGGAGGAGACCGGAAAGAATCTGGTGCTCCGCAAGCTTGCAGGGGAGCAGAAGAAAAACTTAAGTGTGCTGGGCGGTAACTTAAACCGGATGGGGTACATCAGTGAGGTGAAATCCCTCATTTCCGAGCTGACGCAGTATAACGTGTCACCAGAAAAATTGGATACATTTTTGGAGACGGAGGATGTCGGGGAGACATTGCGCCTGAAAATGCAGGATATCTCGGTCATGTATCACAGTTTTTCTGAATATCTGCAAGGGCAGTATATCACCTCTGAGGAAGTGTTATCGCTATTGTGCGATGCCGCAGAGGATTCGAATATTATAAAAGACAGCGTGATTGTGTTTGACGAATTTACCGGTTTTACACCGATACAGAATCAGCTTCTTAGAAAACTTTTAGTGTTATCAGAGCGTATCATTGTCTCCGTGACGATGGATGCAGGCGAGGATTTTTACCATTGCAGGGGCGAGCAGGAACTTTTTTCCATGAGTAAAAAGACGGTTTCGGTTCTGATGAAAATGGCAGAGGAACTTCATGTCACGGTGGAGGAGCCTGTTGTGTTATCCGATGGAAAAAATCACAGATATAAAAATGCTCCATCCCTGTACTTCATGGAGCAGAATCTGTTTCGACCGTATTATCATAAATGGCGGCAGAAGGAGGATGAACTGCGGATCGTGAGCCTTAAAAATCCGAGGGAAGAGCTTCACTTTGTGGCGCGTGAGATCACGAAATTTGTGCGTGAGAAACAGTACTGTTATAAGGATATCGCAGTGGTGACCGGGGACGTCAGTCTTTACGACAACTATGTGGATGAGATTTTTGCAGCGTATGATATTCCGTACTTTCTCGACCAGACGAGAACCATTCTGTTTCATCCTTTTATCGAGTTTATCCGTGCGGTGCTTGAGGTGGTGGAACTTGATTTCTCTTATGAGAGCGTGTTCCGTTTTCTGCGCTGCGGTCTGACCGATATCACAGAGCAGCAGATCGATCTGCTGGAAAACTATGTGCTTGCCAAAGGGATACGCGGCAGAAAAAAATGGGAAAAACAGTGGACGTTTGTGTTCGATGATACCGAAAAAGAGAACCTCACAGAAATGAATGAGGTGCGGGAAAAGATTTATGGCTTCTTTGCACCGTTATCGGAAGCGTTCACACAGGGAAAGACTGTGCGTGACGAGACCACTGTGTTGTATGAATTAATTGAAAAATTAGAAATAGAACAAAAATTAAAACAAAAAGAACTGGAATTTGAACGGCAGGGCAATCAGGTCAAGGCGAAAGAGTACGCCCAGATTTACAAAATTGTCATGGATCTGTTTGATAAGGTTGTGGACTTCCTGGGAGACGAAGTGCTTCCGGTCAAAGAGTATGCGGATATTTTAGACGCCGGATTTGAGGCTGCAAGAGTCGGCGTGATCCCGCCGGGAAATGATAAAGTGACGATCGGTGACATCGAGCGAACCAGATTGAACCATATCAAAATCTTATTTTTCATCGGTGTCAATGACGGTGTTGTGCCGAAAGCGGGCAATGCCGGAGGTATCATCTCGCAGTTTGAACGTGAGAAAATGGTGGCATGTCATCTGGAACTTGCACCGGGTGCGCGTGAAAAAGTGTTCATCCAGCGCTTTTATCTATATCTGAATGTGACGAAGCCATCTGATTTTTTATATGTGACTTTTTCAAAAGTGAATGCGGACGGAAAAGCACTTAGAAGGTCGTATTTTGTTGGAACGCTCTTGAAAATGTTCCCGGAGAAAACGGTGGAGGAAATCGAGGAGACAACTTCTGCGGACTGCATCATGACGCCGAAGAGCAGCATGGCGTTTTTCCTGGAGGGACTGCAGGATAATGACAGGGCATCTGATTTTTCTCAGGTAGAAAAAAGAAAATTATGGAATGCTCTCTCAAAATTCTACCTCACAGATTCCGAGTGGAAGCCGGAAACGGAAAAACTTTTAAAAACTGCCTACGAAGTGCACAGCGATGAGCCAATCAGCCACGCAGTGACGCAGGCACTTTATGGAACCGTGTTGGAGAACAGCGTCACAAGACTGGAGCGTTTTGCGGCGTGTGCCTACGCGCATTATCTGAATTACGGTTTACGCCTAAAGGAGCGTCAGCTTTTAGAGTTTGCAAGCGTGGACATGGGAAATATTTACCATGATGCGCTTGAACATTTTTCCAGACGTGTGGAAAAATCAGAGTACACCTGGTTTAACATCCCGGAGGATGTGCAGGAGACATTTATAGAGGAGAGCATGAATGACGCGATTGCCGGGTGCAAAAATGCCGGAGCGTTTGAGAACGTGAGAAATCGTTACCTGACCGGTCGGATGCGCCAGACCATCAAGCGCACGGTGTGGGCACTTACCACCCAGATCCAGAAGGGAAAATTTGTGCCGAGTGATTTTGAGGTGTCCTTTTCGCGGGCAGATAAATTGGACGCCATCCGTTTTCAGCTGAGTGATGAGGAAAAAATGAACCTGCTCGGCAGGATTGACCGTGTGGACACTTACGAGACGTCGGATAAAGTTTATGTGAAGATTATTGATTATAAATCGGGAAACACGAGTTTTTCACTCGTCAATCTGTATCACGGACTGCAATTACAGCTTGTGGTCTATATGAATGCGGCATTGGAATTAGAGGAAAAACGCCATCCGGGCAAAAAAGCGGAACCGGCGGGTATTTTCTACTATCACATTCAAAATCCGATAGTAGACGGACTTGGAAATGAGACAGAGGCAGAAATACGAAACAGCGTTTTGGAGCAGTTAAAATTAAATGGTCTGGTGAACGATGATCCGGAAATCTATGAGGCGATGGATTCAGATTTTGCCGGAAATTCTTCGGTCATCCCAATCGGAAAAAAAACGGACGGAAGCTTAAAAGCAACTTCCAAGGTTGCCAGTACTTACGATTTTTCTGTGATGTCTGATTATGTACAGGAGAAAATCAAAGAGACCGGGAAAAAAATCTTTGCCGGAGATATTTCGATTCATCCATACTCGCTGGACGGAAAAAGTGGCTGTGATTACTGTCCATACCATACCGTCTGCGGTTTTGACACCCGGATGCCGGGTTATTCCTATCATAAACTGGAAAAATTTGACAGCGCAGACGAGATATTAAAGCGTATGGAAAACGAAAAGCAGGAACAGTAAATAACAGGAGTGAGAAATATGGGAGTTTCATGGACCACAGAGCAGCAGCAGGTCATTGACTTAAGAAATCGAAATATATTGGTATCTGCGGCAGCAGGTTCTGGAAAGACCGCTGTTTTAGTAGAGCGGATCGTGAAAATCATAACAGACAAAAATCATCCGGTCGACATTGACCATCTGCTGATCGTGACGTTTACCAATGCGGCAGCGGCAGAGATGCGGGAGCGAATCGGAAATGCGATTGAGAAAGCGTTAGACGAACAGCCGGGGAATGAGCATCTGTTAAGGCAGCTGACCTTGATTCACAATGCACAGATCACGACCATCGACAGCTTCTGTCTGTATGTGGTGCGCAATCATTTTCATGAGATCGATCTGGAACCGAATTTCCGTATCGGGGATGAGGGTGAGTTAAAATTACTGCGCGAGGATGTTCTTGGCAGAGTTTTGGAGCAAAACTATGAAGAGCCTTCGGAAGCATTTTCCGATTTTGTGGAGGGCTATGCTTCGGGAAGAACCGATGCTGCATTAAATGAGATGATCCTTCAGTTATATGAGTTTTCCAGAAGTTATCCGTGGCCGGAAAAATGGCTGGATTCCTTTGTGGGGATCTACCGCATCGAAAACAGGGAGGAGTTAGACCGTGCAGAATGGCTTGCTCCGCTCACGGAAAATATCTGTTTTGTCTTAAAAGACTGTGAACAGCTCTTAAAGCAGGCGCTTGCAATCACACAGCAGGATGACGGACCGGATATGTACGAGAAAGCAGTGCAGAGTGATCTGGAAAAATACGAAAGTTTGTCAAAACTAACCTCTTTCTGTGAACTGTACGGGGCGCTTTCCGATATCAAATACGACAGACTTGCGAGCAGCAGAGGTTTTGAGGGAGATCCCGATAAATTAGAACTGGTGAAAAGCCTCAGGGAACAGGCGAAGGATGTGGTGAAAAAGATCTGCAAACAATATTTTTTCTGCTCGCCGGAGATGATGATCGAGCAGTTAGAGCGCACGGAGCCGATGTTAGAGGAGGTTGTCCGTCTCACAAAGCAGTTTGCAGATGAGTTTGCAGCCGCAAAACGCCGGAAAAATCTGGTGGATTTCCATGATGTGGAACATTTTGCATTGCAGATCCTTGTGGATGAGGAGACGGAGAAGGCGAAAAAGACTGCGGAAGAGTTCCGGGATACCTTTGAGGAGATCATGATCGACGAGTATCAGGACAGCAACGAAGTGCAGGAGACACTGCTTCGCTCCATTTCCAGAGAGGAGCGTGGGGAAAATAATATTTTCATGGTCGGGGATGTAAAGCAGAGTATCTACCGGTTCCGTCTCGCAAGACCGGAGCTTTTCATGAAAAAATACGACTCCTATTCGCTGGAAGAGAGTACCACACAGCGTATCGATCTGCACAAAAACTTCCGGAGCAGAGAGGAAGTTTTAACCTGCACAAACGATATTTTTTACAAAATCATGGTGCGGAGCCTTGGAAATGTGGAGTATGATGCGGAGGCTGCACTGTATCCGGGGGCAAGCTATCCTGTCAGCGCAGACTTCACCCCGGAGATCCTGCTTGCAGACAGCAACGACGAATTATTGGAGGACACCGAACTTACGGATAAAAAGACACTGGAAGCGAAAATTGTGGCAGAAGAAATCAAGCATCTGATGAAAACGCAGCCGGTCACGGACAAGGCAGCCGGAACACTTCGGGCGGCACGTTACTCCGATATTGTAATTTTGCTCCGCAGTCTGTCCGGCTGGGCGGATTCCCTTGTGGAAGTGTTGAACGAGAATGGAATCCCGGCGCACACGGTTTCTTCGACCGGATATTTTTCCACGGTGGAAGTACAGACGGTGCTGTCCATGCTGAGGCTTTTGGATAACCCAAGGCAGGATATCCCGATGGCGGCAGTACTCCGCTCGCCGATGGCAGGGCTTACTGATGAGGAGCTTGCGGTGTTAAGGCTTGAAGATGGCAGTGTGCCTTTTCATGAAGCGGTGCTCGAACTGGCAGAAGGACTTTATGAAGAGGACGGGCAAAAAGAAATTTCAGATTCAGAGGCAGATTCAGAGGCAGATCAGAAGCAGGGAAGAAACGCGGATGAGAAAACAGAAAATCATATAGAGACAACCGCTCACCGGAAATTGCTCAAATTTTACAAAAAATACAGGCAATTACGGCAGCTCGTCCCGGACACTCCGATCCATGAGCTGATCGAGATCATCCTGCGCGAGACCGGATACGGTCATTATGTGGCGGCAATGCCGGCAGGAAACAGAAGAACGGCGAATTTAAACATGCTTTTGGAAAAAGCCGCAGCCTACGAGAAAACGAGTTACAAGGGACTGTTTCACTTTGTGCGTTACATTGATGAACTGCAAAAATATGATGTGGATTTCGGTGAGGCAGACATGGTCGGGGAAAACGAGGACGTTGTCCGAATTATGAGTATCCATAAGAGCAAAGGTCTTGAGTTCCCAATTGTGATCGTGAGCGGTATGGGCAAAAATTTCAATAAACAGGACACACGGAGCAAAATGGTGCTTCACCCGGAACTTGGTATTGGTCTTGACTACATGGACGGAAAATTGCGTATCAAATCACCGACTATCGCAAAGAAGGCGATTGCAAAGCAGATCGATCTGGAAAATCTCGGAGAGGAACTTCGTGTGCTATACGTTGCCTTAACCCGTGCAAAAGAAAAGCTCATTCTCACCGGGACATTAAAGGATGCCCCGGAAAAACTAGAATTTTTCAGGCAGCAGGCGAATCTTTCGAAAGCAGCAGACAGACCGCTTTCCTACCTTACAAGAGAAGGGGCTTCCGGTTATCTGGACTGGATACTTCCGGCAGTGCTTTCCTATGGGGACAAATACCCGGTCCGGATCGTGGAAGCGGCAGAGCTTGTCTTAGACGAAGTGGAAAACCAGTTAGAGCAAAATGAAGATCTGACAGAGCGGATCGAAGAGATTGAAGCGGCGGACACACAGCTGGTTGGACAGTTAAAACAGCGGTTTTCGCAGCGTTATCCCTATCAGACAGACATTTTGCGGAAAAACAAATATTCCGTATCCGAATTAAAGCACCGTGCAATGCGTGAGAAATTTGAGGCGGAGCAGGAGGAGACCATTCCGGCATTTTTGGAAGAACCTGTGACGCCAACGATTCCTCTTTTTATCCAGAGAGAGGAGAGTGTGGAACAGGAAACAGCAAACCGTGGTGCGTTGAGAGGAACCGCAGTACACCGCGTCATGGAGTGCTACGATTTTACTTCAGAAAAAAGCGTACAGGAACAGATGGACGCTATGGAAAAAGAGGAGAAGATCACTGCGGATATGCGCACACTTGTGAAAGAGCGGATTGTGGCAGATTTTGTTTCCTCGGAAACAGGAAAGCGGATGGCTCTCGCACAGCGCATGGGAGCGCTTTACCGTGAGAAACCATTTGTCATGGGATTTACGGAAGAAGAGCTGGAAAACTATGGTTTCGGAGTAGGCAGTAACACAGATTCCTGTGAGAACATCTACGAAAAAACAGACAGCGATCAGGAAAAGGAAGAACAGAAAAAAGTCTGTCATGAGGAGGACTTAACCTTAATTCAGGGAATCATCGATGTATTCTGGATTGAGAAAGACGGAATCGTCCTGCTTGACTATAAGACCGACCGTGTGCAGCAGGCAAAGGAACTCATCGACCGCTATGAGACACAGTTAAAACTCTATGCGGATGCATTGGAGCGTGTCTTTGCCGCACGAAAACTCAAAGTGAAGGAAATTTTGATTTATTCCTTCTCTTTGGAACAATTGATTACTTTATAACAGGAGAACAAAATGGGACAGATCATACTTGCCTCGGCATCGCCGAGAAGAAAAGAATTGTTAGAACAGATTGGACTGGAATTTGAAATCTGCCCGGCAAAAGGAGAGGAGGTTATCTCCAAAAGTGTGCCGGAGGAGGTTGTGATGGAACTTTCCGAGCAGAAAGCAAAAGAGGTCGCAGGCATGGTAAAAGCCTACGAGAGCGGACACGAGGAACTGATGACACCGCAGGATATCTTAGTGATCGGGGCGGATACCATCGTTGCATGCGATGATATCATCCTTGGAAAACCGAAGGATGAAGCGGGTGCAAAGCGGATGCTGAAGCTTTTGTCGGGAAGAAAACATGCCGTGTATACAGGCGTTACGTTTGTGTTTTTGGACAAAAATGGACGAGCGGGCGCACATACCTTTTACGAGAAAACAGAAGTTACCATGAAACCGTTGTCGGAACTTGAGATCGACCGCTATGTGGCGACCGGAGAGCCGATGGATAAGGCTGGAGCATACGGAATCCAGGGGAAATGTGCAATCTATATCGAGGGAATCGAAGGTGACTACAATAATGTGGTCGGACTTCCTGTTGCACGTATTTATAAGGAGCTGCAAAAGCTTGGAATCGATCCCTATCTATGGTAAACTGCATATACACACAATTATAAAGGAGAACAGCGTATGAACGAATTTGATGAAGTATGTCTGGAATATTTTCTGGCACATCAGGAACAGCTTCTGCCGGAGCCGGTGGCAGAGACAATGGAAGAGGCAGAGGAATTTTTAGAGGACTGCATGGCGGTTGTCTGTAAGAATCTGTAATAACCATATTCTGTATCTACAAACCACTTCCATGTATTCAGACTATTTTGAATATCATCCAATGTTCCTACAGACAATTTTCCATCTGCGCAATAAATCTCAACAGTATCATCAATTTTTTCAATTAAGTCTAAAAGATTTTCATATTCTTTCTTGTGAGCAGCATTTGCCTTTTCATCAACAATATAATAAACAGTACTCAAAATACTCCACCTGACCTTTGTGCTTCTTTAAAAGCTCTTTCTTCGTTTCTAAGATTTTGTGCGTATCTACACCACATAGTAATCTCTGATTTCGCTTCATTCATTCTATCCCACCATGTATCATCCACTGGATAAGTATCATCATATATTAGACAAGTACCATTATATATAATACCGTTACATCCTTCTGGTGGATTAAGACAAATAATTTTTAAACGTCTTTGCCAACACCATCCAATCCATGAACGCTCATATAAAGTTACATTAAATTTAAACCCATCATGTCGAAGAACAACTTCTTTTACGTTACGTGTCAATAGTCAATCACCTCATATCTAT
>ENA-OURS01002344-OURS01002344.1-human-gut-metagenome-genome-assembly--contig:-NODE-2344-length-13604-cov-3.665732_pt1 | contig 13604 bp, 10 predicted proteins | sample MGYA00242109_ERZ509010 | MGnify/ENA primary metagenome ERZ509010 (study PRJEB26280, sample SAMEA2338774) | human gut metagenome | biome: human gut; feature: human-associated habitat; material: faeces... | reverse complement strand
GATCGCTCACGGCGAGACCGTCCGCGAGACTGCCAACATGATCTCCTTCATGGCCGACGTCATCGGCATCCGTGACGATATGTACATCGGCAAGGGCCACACCTATCAGAAGGAAGTGGCTGAGGCCGTGACCCAGGGCCACAAGGACGGCGTTCTGGAGCAGAAGCCCACCCTGGTCAACCTGCAGTGCGATATTGACCACCCCACCCAGTGCATGGCCGACATGCTGCACATCATTCACCACTTCGGCGGCGTGGAGAACCTGAAGGGCAAGAAGATCGCTATGACCTGGGCTTACAGCCCCTCCTACGGCAAGCCCCTCTCCGTGCCCCAGGGCGTCATCGGCCTGATGAGCCGTTTCGGCATGGACGTGGTGCTGGCTCACCCCGAGGGATACGAGGTCATGCCCGAGGTGGAGGAGGTCGCCAAGGCCAACGCCGCCAAGACCGGCGGTTCCTTCACCAAGACCAACTCCATGGCCGAGGCCTTCAAGGACGCTGATATCGTCTATCCAAAGAGCTGGGCTCCCTTCGCCGCTATGGAGAAGCGCACTAATCTGTACGCTGAGGGCGACGCCGACGGCATCAAGGCTCTGGAGAAGGAACTGCTGGCCCAGAACGCCGATCACAAGGATTGGTGCTGCACCGAGGAACTGATGAAGACCACCAAGGACGGTAAGGCTCTGTATCTCCACTGCCTCCCTGCCGACATCAACGATGTTTCCTGCAAGGACGGCGAGGTAGAGGCCTCCGTGTTTGACCGCTACCGCACCCCCCTGTATAAGGAAGCTTCCTACAAGCCCTATATCATCGCCGCCATGATCTTCCTGGCTAAGGTGAAGAATCCTCAGGCCACGCTGAAGGCTCTGGAGGAGCGCGGGATCGCCCGTTGGTTCCAGAAGTAAATCTTCTCAGAACACGCTGAATTTTACAGGCTTTCCGCCTGACATCCCTTTTCCATTCCGGAGGCCCGTCTGCATAGGTCAACCTGCCTGTATCTGTGCGGACGGGCTCCCTCATTTTCACCGGCGGCCATGACAGCCGTCTCAGCGGCACCCCCACAACACGGGGCATCTATTGCCGTTTTTGCTCTAAAATGTATAGATTCTAAACAAATTGAGGTGTTTTTCATGGGTAAGCGTATTGTGATCGCGCTGGGCGGCAATGCTCTGGGCAGCAATCTCCCTGAGCAGATGATCGCCGTGAAGCAGACTGCCAAGGCTATCGTCGATCTGATCGAAGAAGGACACGAGGTCATCATCGCCCACGGAAATGGCCCCCAGGTGGGCATGATCCAGAAGGCCATGGCCGAGTTGACCCGCTCCGAGCCGGAGAAGTACATTCCCTGTCCTCTGTCCGTATGCGTGGCCATGAGCCAGGGCTACATTGGTTATGACCTGCAAAACGCGCTGCGGGAAGAACTGCTGGACCGCGGCATCCAAAAGGGTGTAGCCACCGTGCTTACTCAGGTTGAGGTGGACCCGAATGATGAGGCGTTCCACAACCCCACCAAACCCATCGGTGCTTTCATGACCAAGGAAGAAGCTGACAAGATGGTAGCCGAACGCGGCTACAACGTCATCGAAGATGCCGGCCGCGGATACCGCCGGGTGGTCGCCTCTCCCAGACCTCAATCGATCATTGAGATCCAGTCCATCCGTGATATGGTAGAGGCTGGGCTGGTGGTGGTGGCCTGCGGCGGCGGCGGAATTCCCGTCTACAAGACTGAGGGGCACCATCTGAAGGGCGCCGCCGCTGTTATCGACAAGGACTTCGCCTCCTGCGTACTGGCTCAGCAGGTGGAAGCCGACACCCTTATCATCCTCACTGCCGTAGAAAAGGTTGCCATCAACTTCGGCAAGCCTGATGAAAAGTGGCTGGATTCCCTGACCCCCGACGAGGCCCGCAAGTACATCGGTGAGGGGCACTTTGCCCCCGGTTCCATGCTGCCCAAGGTGGAGGCCGCCGTGGAGTTTGCCGAAAGCGCCCCCGGTCGCTCCGCCCTCATCACTCTGCTGGAAAAGGCCAAGGACGGCGTAGCCGGCAAAACCGGCACCGCCATCCACCAGTAAACGCGTACAAAACCGAGGCTGTTGCAGCAACAGCCTCGGTTTTTATCAAAAACTGCGGGCACTTCTGTTCTATTTCGTTCCGAAATTCCTTTTGCCAAAATTTTGTGTTAATACTTGTATTTCCCTGTTTATGCGGCTATAATACAAATCAGAGATGTTGAGAGAAGCGTATGACGGGAGCGTCATGCGCTTTTATTATTACGTGTAAGGAGAGAATCATATGAAACGCCCACTTTTGCTTGCGCACCGCGGTTTTTCCGGCAATTACCCGGAGAACAGCCCTCTGGCCTTCCGGATGGCAGTGGAAAAGACCGCTGCCGACGGCTTTGAAAGCGACGTCCACATCACCAAAGACGGCAAGCTGGTGATTTTTCATGATGCCTCTGTAGAGCGCACCTCCAACGGCACCGGCTTCATCAAGAACATGACCTATGATGAGCTGCTCTCACTGGATATCGGTGCTTGGAAGTCTCCGGAATTTGCAGGTCAGCATATCTGGACCTTTGGCCAGCTGCTGGACTTCTGTAAGGAGACCAAGATGCTGCTGAACATGGAACTGAAAAACTACGAGGTGTTTTACGAGAACCTGGAGCAATGGGTAATCGACGAGATCTGCAAACGCCAGATGCAGGAGCAAGTGTTCGTTTCCTCCTTCAACCATATCTCCATGCAGCATTTCAAGGAGCTGTGCCCGGACATTGAAACCGGCCTTCTGTATGATAAGCCCTATCTGGACATGGAACATTATGTCCAGCGCTCCAATGCCGACAATATGCATCCCCGGTATATGCTTCTGCAATATCAGCCGGAGCTGATGAAACTGTTCCACGGCCGGGGCATGAAGATCAACACCTGGACGGTAAATGACGAGGAGAACATGAAAGATATGATCGCCCGGGGCGTAGACTGCATCATCTCCAACCACCCCGATGTACTGTGCCGCGTAGCGGATGATGTCTGCGACTGAAAAACACTCCTGCATTGCATTTTGCAATGCGGGAGCTCTTCTTGATCCCAGATTTATCTTTATAACGAAAAACACCTGAAATCCGAAGATTTCAGGTGTTGTTCTGCCATGTGTTGGCAAAAAAGATGTAGGCACAAATCATTGTCTCGCAGCGCTTTTGTAATTTCGAGTGCGTGAAATCAGTTAGCGGTTTTGGAAACGCTTTACCTCTGCAATTCCAGGCCTTTGTAATAAATCAAAAAATTCGTTAATCGCGTTGTGTCTTTGCATAGGGCACTTCATGCCAGATCGTTTTTTGCAAAATGTAAATGTAACAGACGCCTTTGCACGTGATAGCGCCACAAAAAATGTACATCTATCCTCATCTGGTTGATTTCTAAAATTCCAAAAAGCGGAATCCTCTAATCCAATAAAATATACAGCATTGTATTCTAATCCCTTACTTTTATGAATTGTCATGATAGGAACGGAATGATCTCCGCGAAAGTTTTCAATCGCTAAGTTCCATACTCCGTGTGCGGCTACATATTCCTCAAAAAAGAGACTTTCAAATTGGTTGATTACATTCATAAAGTAAGTACCTTGTTTATACGCCGGGAATTTCGCCTTTATATTTCCAATGCCAAAAAAATCAATAATACTATTCAAAGTACTGTGCCATTGCTCTGTATCAAGCTTTTGCTGAATATTCTTCTTAACAACGTTCACTACAGCAGACAGTTTCCTCTGCATTTCATCAAAAGTATCATTTTCCCGCATCCCGCTAATTCCCCAAAGCTCAACCAGTAACTCTTCTATAAAAGTCCATTCATTTGGGTGTTTTCTGCTGTCAGCGCATATCATGAATTTGATAAACAAATCTACTATTGGTTCTTTGATAAGATCCTGATAGCCAGTTTCAATGCGCGCCCGTACACCGTGTTTCTCCAACTCCTCAATAACCGCCGAAGCGTAGTCCTGCGGCTTTTGCTTGCAGAGAATACAAATATCGTGTGGTTCTACACCATTTGAGATTTTCAATAGTATATCCTTCGATACAGCAGCAGCCTCCAGTTGTTCATTGTCTGCAATAAAAAGTGCAATGTTCCCATCATCCTCGGCCCAGTTGCCAGAAGCACATACTTCTGTTGCCTTTTCTTTTAAAGATTCATACATTGCCTTTTGCAATGCAACTAATCTGGGTGCAGAACGATGATTCATTATCAAGCGTATACATTTCGGATTCAGTTCTCTATAAAAGTCATTAAATATCGTTTTTACTGCCCCGGCCCATACCATGATTCTCTGCTTGTTATCTCCCACAGATGTTACCTTAGTACCAGAATTCCAAAAACACTCCTTTACAAACGCATACTGAATTGCCGTTGTGTCCTGAAATTCATCAAGGAACACAAATGAATACGTCATCTGTAAGGCTTGCTTAATATACGGGTTCGTTTCAATAATATACATGGCAAGCATCATGATCATCTTAAATGTCAAAGTCGCTTTATTTCCGTTGAATCCCTTTAACAATAGTGGCCACACTTTATGCCCTAATCCATCTCCTGTTAAAGGAAGACTAATTCGTGACAGAATATCATCATATTCAGTTTTCAGCCTAGACTGCGTGAAGCCATTAGGGTTTTTGAATCCCGCACAATGAAACGCTGCATCAATTATATCGGGATCATTCACCAGATAATCGGTGGCCGGGCGAAGTTCATCAGGCAGTGCATATAGAAAGTGGTCAAGAATATTTTTGGCAAATGCATCGTATGTCATTGATACAAATCTACCTTTTATATCTGTGCCACATCGCTTTTCCACGCGTTCTTTCAAATTCTGTGCAGCATCCGTCTTGAAACTGATAGCAAGTATCTTTTGAGGCTCTCTGCACTGATTTGTCTGAAATAGAAATGCTGCTTTTTGCGCCAACAATTCCGTTTTTCCTGCGCCTGGCCCCGCAACAACCAGTACATGTCTGTCACTGCAGCGAACGGCTGTATCCGCAGCTTCCTCTAACGAGATCCCGTCGCAAGGCAACCATTTATCAGGATGCACAATTTTCATTCTTATCACCTTTTAGAATGTGATCAGCAGTTTCAATTAAACGTTGCAAAACCGGCGGTACATTTTCTTTTAACTCCTCGTCACTTAATTGAGATAGTGCTGCAATATGTGTAGACGGTTTTCCTCTGTTCAAGAAGAAATATGTGTACCATACCATGAGTTTTTGCTGTTCGGGCGAGTAGGTATGTCCATCACCGCCTTCTTCTTTTAGTGTGTTTTTTATGTCTTTTAAGATTCGAGTTTCATACTCCGAGTGTATTTCACCATCATTTTCAATTTTTGTAATACGTTCTTTCTTTCCACTCTGGGCAATATCAATACAAGGTCCTTCTCTCGTATCCAAAGTTGCCTTATACATATCTCCCATCTGTTCCAGCATCATAAAATCGATATCCAACGGTGCGGAAAAGAAAACATTATATTTTTCAAGCCATGCTATCCAAGTCTGCATTGCTGTTATAGCAGATACATTCCAGCCCGCCATTCCTTCGAACTCGGCATCAGTTAGAATCCCGCTATCAGTGGTGTTGAGTAGTACATTTCTGTCGTATCCATTTGCAATGAGCTGCTTAAGCACATATTGGATACGTCCCCAACCACCACCATCTCGTTCCCGATCCAAATCGAGCAATGTTATATATGGGATTTCCAAGTCATTCAGCAATCTCCAGAAGTGGTTGACATGCCGACCTCCAAGTGGAACTATCGATATTCCACTAACATCTGTGTTCCCATGTATGGCTTCCCAATACTTCGGCAGGATAATTTCTTCACTATCGCCCTCTCCCAGAATAACGAGTTTTGCAAAATACAGTTCCGGATAGGCTCTCACCGCTTCCTTGATATATTTATATTGATCCTGCATACGTTCTTCATCCGGCAGAGTAATGCATCTTACTTTTGATGCCAGCAACTCCCTGTCTAATCTAAAGTATCTGAGATTCTCCGGATCAATCCGCTTAACAATCGAGGGCGAATGGGATGTCATAATTGCCTGCGCATTGTTTTTTTCTGCAATATCCTTCAAATTCCCCACCAATTTCCCCAGCAGATGTGGAGCGATGTGATTTTCAGGCTCTTCAAGTGCTACAATTGTCAAAATAGGTGGTTTCCTATTAAAAGAGGTATGTTCTGGATCTGTCTCTATTTCTCTCACCATTTGCCCTTCAACATCTAATATGCTGTCAACCAGAGATATATAGAATAGGGAGCGCAACCCATCTCCCATCTGGTCTATCGTATATTCTTTTCCCGTTTCTGTCGGTTCAAAAACAACCTCTGTTTTTCTAATAGATGTTTCAATATCGGTGCTGTTGAATCTTAAGCTGGCTGTCGAATATCGCTCATCAGAATCATAGGTTTTCCATTGTTTTCCCAGCGACGTGCCAAACATGGAAACGCCTTTTTCTCCTTCAAATTGTTCATTCAATTCCTTGATTTTGGTTTTAACTCTCCCCTTTGTTTCCTCGCTCCAGTTGATGCTGCTCATGATCTGATACATCATCGTACCAGATGCATTTTTCAGCTGCTTAGAAGGATCTCTGACTGCTGGGACATAAATCACTCGAATCTTATCCAGATCCCGTCGAGACGCATTTGTTCGATTGCCCTCTTCAATTTCAGCAAACTCCGGGCAAGTAATATAACTTATCTTGCTGTCAATCGAGCCGTCAATAGTATTGCTTTTTTCCCATGTGGCCTCAAGACGGATTCGTAGATACGGCAGCCCACCAGGATTATCAACAACAAAGTGTTGAAAAAAGATAGGTATAGCATATTCTCCACCATTGCTTCCTGACTGCAATTCTTCAAATTCAAATATTGCTTCTATATAAAGACTTTGCTGTTCCATTTCATCTGGGAGTATATTTTGGGGTAGATGAAAATCACTTCTGTGTAGAATACGATCATTACTGTTTTCAGAAAACATACAATTAATGGCTGACAGTGCAGCAGTTTTTCCCGTACTGTTATTTCCAATAAATGTTGTTAGTTGATCAATTAAGATGACCTGCTCTTCTGAGCCAAAGCACCTATAATTCTTCAATTTCAGTTTAGATAGCTTCATTCTTATCTACCAACCTTAACGAATTATTCCCCATGATATATCAATTATCGAGTCCATTAATTGAAAAACCTTATGCATATGACCACCCACCTTATTTAAGTATACCTCTATTCTTTTCGTTTGTCTATATTATACAAAATCATTGAAAATGCGCCAATTGTATTTATTAACATGTTTTTTGACTACTATTTAATTTGTAAGGTAAGCTGATTAAAAACAATTCGCACCACAAGTGATTATGGAATTATTCTTAATTCACTTTTCATGCTATCCTTGATTGGTAAAGGAGGATATCACCATGAAATATTCAAATGAAGAAAAGCTATCCATCATCACGCGCTATCAGCAAGGCGAAAGAATCACCGCTCTTTCCAATGAACTTGCTATCTCTCGTAGCACCCTGTACCGTTGGCTCAAATCGTTTCCTTCGGACAGCATTGGAAAGCCGTTGAAGTTTTCCTATCAAGAATACGCATCACTCCAACGCAAAGTTGAAAAATTGCAGAATATCATCACAATTCTGAAGTCTGCCGATTGTTTGGTATCTGCCCCATTGAAAGAGCGGCTGCATGCTTTAGAGCCGTTCTATGGAAAATATGAAGTCCATACGATCTGTGAAGCATTGGATGTTGACCGAGGTACATTTTATAACCACATACTGCGCAGCAAGCGCGGCAACGCCTGGTTTGATAAACGCCGTCAAGAATACTGCCAGATCATCCGTGATGTGTTTGACGAATATAGGCAGGTGTTGGGTGCAGAGAAAATTCGAACGATTCTCATTCAGCGTGGACACCAGGTCAGTGCGGAATATATTTCACAACTCATGCGTGAGATGGGCTTGAGCAGTGTTCGATCGACAGCAAAAAAGGAATATTTAAAGCTTCGTGAGACGGAACGAAAGAAGAATATATTGCAGCAGCAATTTACTGCTGATCAGCCAAATCAGCGGTGGGTCAGCGATGTCACCTGTTTTAAACTTAGGGATCACTACTTTTATATTTGTGTAATTATTGACCTTTTCTCGCGCAAAGTGATCGCACATAAAATTTCAAAAAGGAACAGTACTCAACTTATCACCGCAGCATTCAAAATGGCGTATGAGGAACGCCAGCCACCGTCTGGTCTTATTTTTCATAGTGACCGAGGCTCGCAGTATACCTCCCATCGACTCCAGCAGCTCTTACATAAGCACAATGTAGAGCAATCATTTTCACAACCGGGTAAACCGCATACGCAGTCGCAGAATCTTTCTTCGCATCGCTGAAAAAAGAAGAGCTCTACCGAAAGGATCATCCTTCCGATAGAGCATTTCAAGCAAGTGTCGCTTCCTATATTGAGTTTTACAATACCAAACGACCTCATCGCACACTGAAGAATTTAACGCCTTGCCAGACGGAAGAAAACTTCAACAAGAACGCCAAATGAGATAGTGGGGTTCGAATCGCCTGACTTTTATGTTTTCTACTTCAATTTGAAGTGGTTTGAGTCTTTTCGTCTCAGATTTTCCGTGGTGCGTCAATCCCCAAAAACGCTGTCATGTCAAGGCTTTCAGAGTATAAAACAGCCCCACCAAATTCGCAAGTCTCATCGACTTGTTCGAATTGGGTGGGGTCATTCATCTTGGAGCGGGCTACGAGGCTCGAACTCGCTACCTCCACCTTGGCAAGGTGGCGCTCTACCAGATGAGCTAAGCCCGCGGAACAAGAAGTATTATAGCAAGACCTCCCTGTTCTGTCAAGCATTTTTTACATTTTTTTCAATAGTTTTTTCGATGTCTTTCAAAGAGCCTATCACGGCGCCTGTTCTGCTGAAGATGCCTCCGATTCCGTCGGAGCATCCGACTGCGCCGCAGCCGCCTGCTCTGCTTGATACGCCTGAATTTCTTCCTCCGTGGGCTTGAGCAGGAATTCGATGATCCCCACTGGGTCGGTTTCCGGATAGTAATGGACGATCCAGACCGCTTCCTCCCGGGCTCCCCGCTCCTGCCGCACCTGCTGAACCTCCTGCGCCACCTTCTCCCGGCTGTCTGCCTGCCAATAGCCCATGCGGACCACCAGCTCCGTCCGGCCACCGTCCAGCGCCGCTTCCAGCAAATCACCAAGCGCACTGACGCTGGAGGCGCTGACGATGGTCTGCATCTGCTCCGCCGTGCGCCGATATCCGATCTGAAGGTCCGCCTCAAAGCAGCTCCGCTGGGGCTGGCTGATATAGGTGATGTACTCCACGGCATAGGCTCCCAGCGGGGTCTCCTGCTGAACCTCCTGTGCCGCCTTTTCCAATTCCTCCAACGCAGTTTGTTCGTCCGGGAAATTATACAGCCGCAGCGACGCGGTTTCTGTGTGCTGACCGATGAGGATCAGCAGATCGTTGACCATATCCTGCCGGTTTTCCGCCCGCAGGGTAGCGGCGGCTTCACTTTCCCAGAACTTGCTGCTGTGAGGCTCTGATGTGGTATAGGAGCGCTCCAGAAGAGAGGCGCAGCCTGTCAGCAGGCCCAGCGCCAGTCCCGCCGCCGCCAGTCGATATGCCTTCATTCGCGCCCCTCCTTTTTTAAATCGCTTAATAGCCCAGATCCTGATCGATCAGGACCACTTCCATCTCCATGTTGGCTACGGCCTCCCACAAAACCACCAGGCCCCGGCAGATCCGCTCCGGGCTCTTGCAGTCATAGCAGCGATCTCCATGAACGGCGCAGGGCGTTTTCCGGCCCAGCCGCTGGGCATTCTTCGGCGCAGCAATGTTCCGCGCCCGCCAAAGGGCCTCCTCGTAGGTGGGGGCCAGCTTGTTCCGTCCCACGATGAACCAGACCTTCTTGTGGCCGTACAGGGACGATGCTACCCGGTTGCCGTTGCCGTCGATGTTGATGAGCTCGCCAGTCTCCGCCATGCCGTTGACAGAGGTGATATACATATCCGCCGTCATAGCCTCTCTGCGGGGGTCCTCCGCCGACTCCGGACGCCAGTGCCAGAACACCCGGTTGTGTCCGGACAATTTTTCGTAAAGGCCCATCTGCTCCGCCGTGACGGAGCCGCCGATGCCCACAGATACGCCGTCAATGGAGCGATCCAGATAGTCCGCGGCCTCCTCCGCCGTGGCAAACGCACTGACGCGGAACCGCTTGGATTCCAGATTTTTTTTGACCGTTGTAAAATCCGTCATGGAAACTGCCTCCTTATAATTCCTTCTGATACTCGCCGAAGCCCTCGCCCAGCACGTCATGGGCGTCGCAGACGATCAAAAATGCCGCCGGGTCCGCCTCATGGACGATCTCCTTGATCTCCACGATCTCCCGCTGGCGGAAGGCCACCATCAAAACGTGCTTTTCGCTGCCGCTGTACGCGCCGGTGGCATTGAGGATGGTCACGCCCCGGTCATAGGCCAGAATAGCGTCGGAGATCTTCTGCCAGTGATTCGAGATGATGTAGGCCACCTTGGACGCATTCAGGCCGTAGAGCACCGTGTCCATAACCTTGCTGGACACATACAGGGCCACCGCACCATAGAGAGCCGTTTCCAGCCGCTGAAAGGCGATGGCCGTCAATGCCAGTACCACACCATCCGGGATCAGTATCAGCTTGCCCATAGGAAGCCACGGAAATTTCAGCTTCAGCAGGCGGGCCACGATGTCCGTACCGCCGGTGGTAGCCCCCTGAGAAAAGACGATGCCCAGTCCCGCACCCATCATAGCGCCGCCGCAGATGGAGGCCAGCATGGGATCCATCGGGGAGAATGTATACAAAAGGGCGATACCGTCCATCGCCAGCGAGCTGACCGTCATGGAAAACAGGGACGAGGCCAGCAGATGAAAGCCGATGAACTTCCATCCGGCCAGAAACAGCGGGACATTCAGGAGGATCGTGCCGATACCTACGGAAAGAGCCGGGAACAGGACATTCAGCACTTGGGCCAGGCCGGTGATGCCGCCCATACCCACGGCGTTAGCGGCAAAAAACCAGTCGAAGGACAGTGCGAAGATCACAGAGCCCACTGTTATAATGCCATAGCTTCTCAGTTGTTTTTTCAAATGGATTTCTCCCTATCTTTATCTATTCGCCCGGAACACGGCCTTACAGCAGGCTGATCTGCTGATCCTCAGAATCCTCTTCCCTTACCAAAGCGCCGGCGGCGGGAATGGCCCGCACCCGATAGCGGGTCCGGTTGGTAATGGAGGTCTCCTCAGACAACAGCACCGTTTCCAGATGATACTTGGGCTTCAACGTCATCACCGCCACGCCCTGAGCGGAACGGGTGGTCTTGGGAGCCAACAGCGCCGTGTGGAAGATCAGACAGCGGGGCTCGTTGGAATACACAGCCAGCTCACAGTCCTCATCCAGACGGCGGATACAGGCCAGGGGCGACTTGTCGGAATAGGCGCCGGTGAGCTTCCGGCGGTTGGAGGCAGTCTGATACGCCTTCATCTCGATCCGGGCCGCCTTGCCGTTTTCATAGAAGAACAGCAGGCTTCCGGCGTAGTCCGCCCCCGGCAGCACCATGAAGATCACATTTTCTCCCGCATCCATTTTCAGCTTGGTGGGCAGGTAGTCACCCAGCACACTGGCCTTGGCGTCATCAAACTCGCCCAGCCGGGTCTTGTAGACCTGGCAGTGGTCGGTGAAGAACATGACCTCGGCGTTGGAGGTGGTCTCAAAGCTCTGGCGGAGGGCGTCTCCTTCCTTGAACTTCTGCTCGCTGTTCATCCGCAGCGAGGCGGGGGTGATCTTCTTGAAATACCCCTCACGGGACAGGAACACAGTGACGGGATACTCCTCCTTCTGTTCCTCCTCCGGGGTGTAGCTGGTGATCTCGTGGGGGTAGACGATGGAGGTGCGGCGGGGCTCACCGTATTTCTTAGCGGCGGCGTTCAGCTCCTCCACAATGACCTTCTTCACCCGCTTGGGGCTGTTCAGCAGGTCCTCCAGATCGTCGATCTCATCCCGCAGTGCGTCGGTTTCCCGGGTACGCTTGAGGATGTATTCCTTGTTGATGTTCCGCCACATATTCCGCCTGGATCTGGTCGATGCCGAAGCCGATCATCAGATTGGGGATGACCTCGGCTTCCTCCTCCGTCTCCCGGATAATGCGGATGGCCTTGTCAATATCCAGCAGGATGCGCTTCAGGCCCTTCAGCAGGTGCAGCTTTTCCTTCTTCTTGCCCAGCACGAAGAAGATCCGCCGCTTCACACTGTCGGTGCGCCATGCCGTCCATTCCTCTAAAATCTGCCGGACGCCCAGCACCTTGGGGCTGCCGGCGATCAGCACATTGAAGTTGCAGGCAAAGGCATCCTCCAGCGGCGTCAGCTTGTAGAGCTTGGCCATCAGCTTGTCCGGGTCCACGCCCCGTTTCAGATCGATGGCCAGCTTCAGGCCGGAGAGGTCGGTCTCATCCCGCATATCCGAGATCTCTTTCGCCTTGCCCGCCTTGATCAGCTCCGCCACCTTGTCCAGAATGGCCTCCACTGTGGTGGAGTAGGGGATCTCGTAAATTTCCAGCAGGTTCTGATCCTTCACATAGCGGTACTTGGCCCGCACCCGGACGCTGCCCCGACCCGTATTGTAAATGTCCCGAATGGCATCTGTGTCAAAAATCAGCTCACCGCCGGTGGGAAAATCCGGGGCCAGCAGCGTCTCCGTCAGGTCGCAGTCCGGGTTTTTCAGATAGGCCACCGCGGTATCGCAGACCTCTTTCAGGTTAAAGCCGCAGAACTGGGAGGCCATGCCCACGGCGATGCCGCTGTTGGCGGATACCAGAATATTGGGGAAGGTGGTGGGCAGCAGCGCCGGCTCCTTCATGGTGTTGTCGTAGTTGTCCACAAAGTCCACGGTGTCGCTGTCGATGTCCTTGAAGATCTCACCGCAGATGGCGGAGAGCTTCGCCTCCGTATACCGGGGGGCGGCCCAGGACATATCCCTGGAATAGGACTTACCGAAGTTGCCCTTGGAGTCCACAAATGGCGTCAGCAAAGCGCCGTAGCCCTTGGAGAGACGCACCATCGTATCGTAGATGGCGGCGTCGCCGTGGGGATTCAGACGCATGGTCTGGCCCACGATGTTGGCGGACTTCGTCCGCGCTCCTGTCAGCAGACCCATTTTATACATGGTGTAGAGCAGCTTGCGGTGGGAGGGCTTGAAGCCGTCGATCTCCGGGATGGCGCGGGAGACGATGACGCTCATGGCGTAGGGCATATAGTTGGTCTCCAGCGTGTCGGTGATGGGCTGCTCCACCACCGCCGCCCGGAGGCCCATGACGTTGGGGTTGTTGACTGGATGCCGGGATCCTTCCGGCTGCTTCTTTTTCGGCATAATAAACGTTCCTTATTTTATCCACAAAAAAGTGGTGTTTTTGCCAGATAAATTGCTGAGCAACACGGCTTTGCCGTGCAGATGTCCCCTGTATGTTCCTTGCTTCACAAAGGAGCGCGGCGTTGCCGCACGGGGGAGCATGG
>ENA-OURS01002339-OURS01002339.1-human-gut-metagenome-genome-assembly--contig:-NODE-2339-length-13620-cov-39.980759_pt1 | contig 13620 bp, 9 predicted proteins | sample MGYA00242109_ERZ509010 | MGnify/ENA primary metagenome ERZ509010 (study PRJEB26280, sample SAMEA2338774) | human gut metagenome | biome: human gut; feature: human-associated habitat; material: faeces... | reverse complement strand
CCAAGCAGCTGGATACCCTGCTGCATCCCCAGTTCGACGCCGCTGCCCTGAAGGCAGCCGAGGTCGTCGGCAAGGGTCTAGCAGCTTCTCCCGGTTCCGCCTGCGGCCAGATCGTCTTCACTGCTGAGGAAGCAGAGGAGAAGGTCAAGTCCGGCGAGATGAAGAAGGTCGTTCTGGTCCGTCTGGAGACCTCTCCTGAGGACATCGTCGGTATGCAGGTTTCTCAGGGCATCCTGACTGTCCGCGGCGGCATGACCAGCCACGCAGCCGTTGTTGCTCGTGGTATGGGCACCTGCTGCGTCTCCGGCTGCGGCAACGACAACGAGGTCAAGATCGACGAAGAGGCTAAGACCTTCGAGATCAACGGCCACAAGTTCGTCGAGGGCGATTGGATCTCCATCGACGGCTCCACCGGCAACATCTACGGCGAGCAGGTCGCAACCGTCGCCGCTACCGGCAACAAGAACTTCAACCGCTTCATGGGCTGGGCTGACGCAGCTCGTCAGCTGCTGGTCATGACCAATGCGGATAACCCGCGCGATGCACAGCAGGCAGTGGATCTGGGTGCTGAGGGCATCGGCCTGTGCCGTACCGAGCATATGTTCTTCGCGGAGGACCGCATCAAGGCTGTCCGTGAGATGATCTGCGCCCGTACCGTGGAAGAGCGCGAGGCTGCTCTGGCCAAGGTCGAGCCGTTCCAGCAGGGTGACTTCGAGGCGATGTACCGCATCATGGGTGAGCGCCCGATGACCATCCGTTATCTGGACCCGCCTCTGCACGAGTTCCTGCCCACCAAGGACGAGGACATCAAGGAGCTGGCTGCCGATATGGGCATGACCTTCGATGACCTGAAGAACGTCGTTGCTTCCCTGCACGAGTTCAACCCCATGATGGGTCACCGTGGCTGCCGTCTGGCTGTCACCTACCCGGAGATCGCCGCGATGCAGACCCGCGCTGTCATCAAGGCAGCCCTGAACGTCTCTGCTGAGACCGGCTACATGATCACCCCCCACATCATGATCCCGCTGGTCGGCGAGGTCAAGGAGCTGAAGTTCGTCAAGGACGTTGTCGTCAAGGTCGCGGACGAGCTGATCGCTGCTGCCGGCGTTGACATGAAGTATCAGGTCGGTACCATGATCGAGATCCCGCGCGCCGCTCTGACCGCCGGTGAGATCGCCAAGGAGGCTGAGTTCTTCAGCTTCGGCACCAACGACCTGACCCAGATGACCTTCGGCTTCAGCCGTGACGATGCTGCCAAGTTCCTCGGCGCATACTACGAGAACAAGATCTACGAGAGCGATCCGTTCCAGCACCTCGATCAGGTCGGCGTCGGCAAGCTGGTCAAGATGGCTGCCCACGATGGCCGCGAGACCCGCCCCGATCTGGGTCTGGGCATCTGCGGCGAGCACGGCGGCGATCCCACGAGCGTCGAGTTCTGCCACAATGTTGGTCTGGACTACGTCAGCTGCTCTCCCTTCCGTGTGCCCATCGCCCGCCTCGCTGCGGCTCAGGCTGCTATCAAGAACCCCCGCAAGTAATTGCGTGAGGGCTTGAGAAAGCACCAATAAAGTATATGACCGCCCCGGTTTCCGTAACAGGAAGCCGGGGCGGTTTTTTGCGCTCACGGAGGGGCAGATGAAAAACGCGGTATGAATATATACAATATAAAAACGAATATATGCTAAAATTTCGGGAAAATACTTGTATTTTAATTAAAATGGGTGTATTATAACACCTGCCGACGAAATGCCGACAATCAACAAGAGAGGGATCGATATTATTATGTCTTTGAAGAAGAAAATTGCTGCGGCTTTCATCGCCTGTGCGATGACGCTTGCCGTGGTTCCTTCCGCCTTCGCCTGCACGGCACTCTATGTCGGCAGCGACCTCACCGAGGATGGCACCACCATGTTTGGCCGGATCGAGGATCTGGGCACCAACGATTACAACAAGCTGTTCAACATCAGCCCCGCCGGGAAGCACACCGCGGGCGAGGTGTACGAGGGCTGCTACGGCTTTACCTACACCTTCACCCACGACAGCTACCGCTACACCGCCCGCCGGGACGACAACGGTCTGGGTGTCTGCCCGGACTGCGACAGCACCCACGAGCACACCCCCTATGAGGAGGCTGGCACCAACGAGAAGGGCGTCATGGTCTCTGCCACCGAGTCTCTCTACGGAACCGACGCCGTGCTGAGCGTAGACCCCTATGTGGACAACGGCATTGAGGAAGCCGAGATCACCACGGTGCTGCTGAGCGAAGCTTCCACGGCCCGCGAGGGTGTTGCCCTGCTGACCTCCATCTACGACAACGCCGGTGCAGCCGGCGGCTCCGGCGTGTTCATTGCCGACCAGAACGAGACATGGTTCGTGGAGAACCTGACGGGCCACACCTACCTTGCCCTGAAGCTCTCCTCCAGCGTGGTCTTCATGCAGCCCAACATCGCCGCTATGGGCAAGATCGATCTGGATGACACCGACAACGTGGTGGCCTCCGCCAACCTGATCTCCGTGGCCCAGAAGGCCGGTACCTTTGTGGGCGACGCCGCTGCCAATGTCATCGATCTGGATGCCTCCTACAACGGCGACATCGCATCGGACCGCATGGCAGCCGGCCTGAACTACCTGTACGGCACCGACACCTTTACGAAGGGCAACTACAGCGAGACCGACTTTGCTATCAGCAACGTCGGCGAGAACGGTGCCATCGTCCCGGTCTACTCCAACATCCAGCTGACCAAGAAGTTCTCGGTGGAGGATTCCATCCACTTCTTTCAGACCGAGCCCATCGGCAAGACGGGCAATGTGGAGACTCATCTGTTCCAGGTGAGCGCCACCGGCGATCTGAACACCGCCATTACCGAGTGGACCGCTTTTGACGACGATGTGTACAACGCCTTCGTCCCTTACTATCCGATGCTGACCACCGACACCGCAGATGTCTACAAGGTCTCGGTCCATAAGGTCACCCGTTCCGACGAGCAGCCCACCGAGGGCGTCTGGTATCAGGATGCCAAGGGCCGCTACTACACCTACCCGGACGACTGGACCGACTCCTTCTACGGCGTGCGTGACGCCCTCTCCAACCTGCTGACCTACGGCAGCAATGGCAATCAGGTCACCGCAAAGGATCGGACAGCAGCCAAGGCCAGCTATGCCGCGCTCCAGCAGGAGATTATGGCCGACTACGCCGATATGAAGGCCGCCGTTGCCGCCGCCGACACGCTGGAGGCCAAGCAGGCTGCCGCCACCAACGCCAGCAATGCCATGAGCAAGAAGGTGTACAACACCACCCTGAAGATGTATAACAAGCTCCATGCCAAGACGGCCGCCCGGGCATGGGTCAGCTCCCTGCTGCACTGAGGCTTTGCAGCGCCTGAGGCGTTTCCCATAAAACCGCAGCGCCCCCGGTTTCCATGACAGGAAGCCGGGGGCGTTTTGTGTATGACTGCTCCTCGCAAACGCCGCCCATTCGTTCTATATGACAAGGCAAAACTGCCGGAATTCTATTTGCAGGAAGAAAATTTGGAGAAGATCATTGCGGAGATGGGGTAAGACACACTGGAAATTCACAAATAGCGTATCATCGCTGCCCCCAACGCTCTGTGATTTTGGCACCCGCTCAGGCTGCCATCAAGCCCCCGCAAGGTTTTGCGTGAGGGCTTGAGAAAGCACCAATAAAGTATGTGACCGCCCCGGTTTCTGTGATAGGAAGCCGGGGCGGTTTTTTTATACAAAAAAAGAAACCGTTTTTTGTAGCTTTGATGAATTTGCGCAGAGCCGTTGACAGCAGAAGGGCAGAAGCGTATCTTTGGAACAGAAGACAGAACAGGGCTATAAATAGCAGATTTCTTTACCTTGCGAGGACACTTTCGTTTTGATGAGGCACGACCCGGTGTGCCGTTTTTTCGTTTGCGGAGGTAAAATGCTGAAAGTACTGATTATAGTACACATTATCTGTTATGCTCGGTACATGGAAGGCACACACACCGGAAAAGGAGCAAAAATGCGAAGGACGTTGAATAAAACAAGGCTTTTGGCTGGAAAAACAGATCCGGAGAATACTAGCCTGTGGCTGCCGCTCTGGATGCACCTGTGGGATACGGCGGGCATCATGGAACGGCTGGTCCGGCAATGGCTCCCGGAAAGCGTAAAACGGGCCATGGGCTTTGAGTGCGAGGATGCGTTGCTCGCGCATGCCCGGTTTTTGGGTGGAATCCATGATATAGGCAAGGCTACGGTAGCCTTTCAGGCAAATATCCTGCGCACCCTGCCGGAGGCGCGGCAGCGGCTGGAAACGTTGACGCCGCTAGACTGTCCTGAACAGAACCGCCGGGAGTCGCCGCATGCCCGGGCGGGCGAGGCAATCCTGCTGTGGGATGATTGTCCCGGAGGGATCGCCTCCATTGTGGGGGCACACCACGGCAAGCCACAGAGCTGCGCGGCGGTCGATGATCAGTTAGAGGGGTGGGAGAGCAACTACTACCCCAAGGGACAGAAAAAGGTCTGGGAGGACTTCTGGACAGAACTGCTCATGACTGTTTTGCAGGACTGTGGCTTTGACGACATGGCGGAGTTGGATGATCTGAATCCGCAGGAGGAAGTGCTTCTGACCGGACTTCTGATCATGGCAGACTGGATCGCCAGCAATACGGAATACTTTCCCCTGATCCCGGTAGAGGAGTTGGGCAGCATGGAGGATTACCCGGCGCGGGTGGACAGGGCGTGGGAAAAGCTGGCGCTGCCCTTCCCGTGGGAGGCACAGCCGGACATCGCAGACCCGCAAGAGTTTGCGGTGCGGTTCGGCTTTGCGCCCAATGCGGTGCAGAGGGCTGTTCTGGAGGCTGTGGATACCGCAGCGGAACCGGGCATCCTGATTTTGGAAGCACAGATGGGCGTGGGCAAAACCGAGGCGGCGCTGGCCGCTGCGGAGGTCATGGCCAGCCGGTTCGGGCTGGGTGGTGTCTTTTTCGGGCTGCCCACACAGGCCACGGCAAACGGCATCTTTCCCCGGCTGCTTGGCTGGGCAGACACACAGTCTGAGGAGACGCTGCCGCAGGCTATAAAGCTGGCACACGGCATGGCAGAACTGAACGAGTGCTATCTGCGGCTGCAGGGGCGCGGGGTGCAGTTGGAGGAGGACGCGCAGGAAGCGCATCAGGTGCAGGTACACCAGTGGTTTCGGGGAAACAAGCAGGCACTGCTGGCAAACTTTGTGATTGGCACAGTGGATCAGCTGCTGCTGGCGGCACTTGCCCAGAAGCACGTTATGCTGCGGCATCTGGGGCTTGCGGGCAAGGTGGTCATTATTGACGAGTGCCACGCCTACGATACCTACATGAACTGCTATCTGGACCGCGCACTGGAATGGCTGGGCTGGTACAAGGTGCCGGTCATCCTGCTGTCAGCCACCCTGCCTGCCCGGCGGCGCGCGGAACTGGTCGAGGCTTACCAGCAGAAAAAGGCTGTCCCGGACGCCCCATGGAAAACCAGCTGCGGCTATCCGCTGTTGACATGGACGGACGGCGCAGAGGTAAAGCAGACGGCCATCCCACCAGACGCACCCGTTAAAACGGTGCAGCTGACCACGCTCACAGAGCCGGAGCTGCCCGCGCTGCTGCGCCGGAAGCTGGCAGAGGGCGGCTGCGCGGGGGTGATCGTCAATACGGTCAAAAAAGCGCAGAAGATCGCGCAGCTGCTGCGGGAAAGCTTGCCGGACAAAGAGGTGCAGCTGTTCCACGCGCAGTTCCTGATGCCGGACCGCGCAGCGCGGGAAAACCAGCTGATGGCACGCATTGGCAAGGGCTCTGCACCGGAGCGCCGGAACGACCTGATCGTGGTGGGCACGCAGGTGATGGAGCAGTCGCTGGACATTGATCTGGACGTTCTTGTTACAGAGCTTTGCCCCATGGATCTGCTGTTGCAGCGCATCGGACGGTTGCACCGTCACCGCCGCAGCCGCCCCGCCCCGTTGCAGCAGGCCTACTGCGCGGTGCTGGACACCGGGGAAGATGCCTTTGATGCGGGCAGCGAGGCGGTATATGGACAGTGGCTGCTCTGGCGCACCCGGAAGTTTCTGCCCCGGAGCATCCGGCTGCCGGAGGAAATCTCTCCGCTGGTGCAGCAGGTCTACGGCTGGGAGCGGGAAGCTCCCGGTGGAGCGCAGGGGGAGGAAATGCGCTGCGTATATGAGCAGACGCAGGAGAAAAAGAAAGCGCGCGCCGAGGTGTACCTTGTGCCGCAGCCGGAAACGCACCGGCTGGCGCAGCTGAATACGCTGGACGACTGGATGCAGAACGAGGGTGCCCGCTCCGACCCGGCGGCGCGGGCAGCAGTGCGGGACGGCGACCCCTCGGTAGAGGTGCTTATAATGCAGTGCCGGGCAGACGGCAGCATCCACTTTCTGCCGTGGCAGGAGGGTGGCAGCGCCGTAGCTGCCGACAGCCCGCCCCCGCCGGAAACGGCACTGAAGATTGCCCGGCAGAAGCTGCGGCTCCCGGCGGTGTTCGGCAAAGCGTGGAAGGTGGATAGGGTCATCCGGGAGTTGGAAGCGGATAACCGTAGCCGCCTTGCGGCGTGGCAGCTGTCGCCGCTGCTGCACGGAGAACTGATCCTGTTGCTGGATGAAAACCTGACTGCCCGGCTTGCGGGCATGGAACTTTGTTATGACCGTGAAAACGGCTTATATTACCAAAAGGAGGAGACGGATGAAGGAAATTGAATTCAACCTGCTGACCGAACCGTGGATACGGGTGCGGCTGCGGGACAACACAGTGCGGGAAGTGTCCCTGACCGAGGCGCTGGTGTCGGCGCAGGATTATGTGGACCTTGCGGGCGAGATGCCCACCCAGAACGCCGCCGTGCTGCGGCTACTGCTGGCGGTGCTGTTCACCGTGTTCTCCCGGGTGGATGCAAAGGGAAAACCTCAACCGCTGGCACAGAGCGATGATGCACTGGAACGCTGGAGCGAGCTGTGGCAGCTTGGGCATTTCCCGGCAGAGCCTGTCCGGGACTATCTGGAGCAGTGGAAGGACCGTTTCTGGCTGTTCCACCCGACACACCCCTTCTGGCAGGTGCCGACCCTTAGCAATGGCATTGCGTTTGACGGAAAAAAGTTGAACGGGGAACGAGCGGAAAGCGGTAATAAAACACCGCTATTTCAGAACATTTCAAAAGCAGAATGTGCGGTACTCACCTATGCACAGGCAGCTCGATGGCTGATTTATCAAAATGGATACGATGAACGCGGCGGCCGCCCGAAGGCTGGCAATAAGCCAAGGCATGGTGTTGGTTGGCTGGGGCAGATTGGGTTTGTGGCTGTTAAGGGGAAAAATCTGTACGAAACGCTGCTGCGGAATATGGCATTTTCGACAGAGCAGGATGCTCTACAGGAAAAGCAAATGCCTTGCTGGGAGCGGGAGCACGCCAGAACGGAACAGAGCGTTGAGATTGTGATGCCGAAAAATCAGGCAGAACTTTTGACCCTGCAATCCAGACGCATTTTGCTGATACGCTCGGAAGAAATGCCCGGTGTAGTCGGGTATGAGGTGTTGGGCGGAGACTATTGGGACAGCGAAAATGCGTTTGGCGAGCAAATGACTCTTTGGCGCAGAACATCGAAGGAAAATGAAAAGGTGACCTATGAACCGCAACAGCATGAGATGGGAAAGCAGCTGTGGCGAGAACTTCCCGCCATGCTGGACCCGGAGGGCCGTAAACCGGGTGTTCTGATATGGAATCAGAAGCTGCAAAGTCTGCGAATCCTGAGCAAAAAAGAACAAATCGTGATTAGTGTGGTCGGAATACGATATGACGATCAGGGAGCATCTGTTAAGGATGTGTATACTGACCAGTTGGAAATGCAACTTGCAACGTTAAACGATCTTGGCCGAAAATGGACGGTGCGTATAAACCGGGAAGTACAGCGCTGTGAAGAAACTGCCAAAAACATTGGCACACTGTGCGTGGAACTGAAGCTTGCCGGGGGATTGGACTACAATAAGGTGAAAGGGTTCAAGGATAAGCAAAAGGTAACGGAGGACGCCCGTGCACAATTCTACTTTGCAGTGGATCAGCCTTTCCGGCAGTGGCTGCAGGCGATCGACCCGGAGCAGGACGACCCGGATGAGGCAGCGCTGCGCTGGCAGGCGCAGGCGCGAAGCATCGCGGAAAAACTGGGAAAACAGATGGTGATGGAGGCCGGAAATGCCGCCCTGAAGGGACACCGCATTGTGGTGGATAAGGATAAAAAGACCGAGCGCACCATCCTGTATACCTCGCCAAAGGCCTATAACTGTTTTCGCGCAAAGCTTTGGGAGATCTATCCCAAAACAGAATCATAAAGGGGGAATTGTATGAAAACACAGGACGTCAAACTATATGCGGCGCAGCAGCTGCACAGGCTTCAGGCTCTGCCGGACAACCAGCGGCGGGCAGAACTGGCAAAGCTGCGGCGGGGCATCGGCCACGCGCCCGGCGAGCTGCCGGAGCTGTGGGGGAGTTTTTTGCTGGAAATGCCGGAAAGCTTTCAGGGCCGTAGTGCTCCCTCGGCGGCAGAGTGGGCGGTCTACCTCGCCCTGACCCTGTATGCTATGCATCAGCAGGGGAATGACCGCCCTATGAACTGCCCCGGCAACACGCTGGGGCGTGCGGTGCGGCAGCTGGCAGAGCGGAACAGTGCCGGACAGGACTGGACCGAGGCCAGTGTGCTCCGGCGGTTCAATGCGCTGGCTACCGCAGAAGAAATCATCGAGATCAGCCACCATCTGCGGGGCATGATCCAGCTGCTGAGCGCGGCAAAGGATGGCGGCATCCCGCTGGATTATCCGCAGCTTGCGGCAGACCTGTATGAATTGCAATGCGCTGACCCGCGATACGCGCAGACCCCCGCCAATGTCCGTCTGCGGTGGGGACAGGACCTGTACCGCGACCCGAAGCCTGCACCGGATGAGAAAGAAAAGGAGAACTGACTTATGAACAAGCGCCTGTATGTTGATTTCCACATTTTGCAGACCGTCCCGCCCAGCTGCATCAACCGGGACGATACCGGCAGCCCCAAAACGGCTGTGTACGGCGGTGTGCTCCGCGCCAGAGTTTCCTCACAGGCATGGAAGCATGCCATGCGCGCAGCCTTTGCGGAGAATGCTCAGATGGATGTGGGCAAGCGCACCAAAAAGGCAGCAGAACTGGTGAAGGAGCAGATCCTTGCACTGGCCCCGGAACTGGATGTAGACAAGCTGGCAAAGAAAGCGCTGGAGAATGCGGGCATCAAGAGCGACGACAAGGGCACCAAGGCTCTGTTCTTCATGAGCACTGCACAGGCAAAGGCATTGGCAGAACTGGCTGTGGAGGGCTCTGCGGATAAAAAGCAGTATCGGGATGCTCTGAAAGCAGCCCCCTCAATGGACATGGCGCTGTTTGGCCGCATGGTAGCAGATGACCCTTCTCTGAACTATGACGCTGCTGCGCAGGTGGCGCACAGTATCTCCACCCATGCCGTGCAGAACGAGTACGATTACTTTACCGCCGTGGATGACTGTCAAGTAGAGGACAACGCCGGTGCAGGCCATCTGGGCACGGTGGAGTACAACTCCTCCACCCTGTACCGCTATGCCACAGTGAACGTGATGGAGCTGGCCGGGCAGCTGGGTGCAGCGCAGGCCGCGGAAACGGTGCGGGCCTTTGGCGAGGCGTTCCTCTTCTCCATGCCCACCGGCAAGCAGAACACCTTTGCAAACCGCACTCTGCCGGATGCGGTATATGTGACCCTGCGGGAGGATCAGCCGGTGAACCTGTGCGGCGCATTCGAGCGGGCCGTGCCCCGCAGTGCGCAGGGGTATGCCGCGCCTTCCAAGGCGGCACTGGCACAGTATGCGCAGCAGATGTACAGCAGCTTTGCCGAGGCCCCGGCGCAAAGCTTTACCGTGGGCAGCGGGCTGGAGGAACTGGCTCCGGCGCAGACGGCAAAGGCTATGCTGGACGCACTGGAAAAGGCTGTCCGGGATGCACTTGCCGGAAATGAGGTGGGGTAATGGCAACGCTGTTGCTTCGGCTGGCAGCGCCTTTGCAGGCGTGGGGCGCGGACTCCAAATTTGAGACCCGCAAGACGGGCCGGGAACCCACCAAGAGCGGTGTGATCGGTCTGCTGGCGGCAGCTCTTGGGCTGCGGCGGGACGAGCGCGAAGCACTGCTCCGATTGACCGGGCTGCGGTTCGGCGTCCGCGTGGAGCGGGAAGGGCAGCTGCTGGTGGACTACCACACGGCAAAGACGCAGGATGAAAAGACCTCTTATGTGACCTACCGCCATTATTTGCAGGACGCCGTGTTTCTGGCCGGTATTGAAAGCGAGGATGCCGCCCTTTTGCAGCAGCTGCAGCAGGCGCTGCTACACCCGGCGTTTCCGCTGTATCTCGGCCGCCGCTGCTGCCCGCCTACCCTGCCGCTCTGTCTGGGAGTACGCCCGGGCAGCTTGCAGGAGGTGCTGCAAGCGGAACCGCCCCTGTGTCAGGGACGGCAGAGCCGGATCTTGTTGGACGCCGACCCGCTGGAGCCGGGCACAGCTCCGCAGCGGGATGTGCCGGTGAGCTTTGACCCGCATCATCGGCAGTACGGCTACCGCTCGGTACGGGAGCTTTGGCAGAAAGTGCTGGACAGCCCGGAGACTACGGAGCACGATCCGTTCCGGGAATTGTAAAAAGGGGGCGAGAGAATGTATTTATCACGGGTAGAACTCAATCTCACCCGCCGCAGCACCATGGCTGCGCTGGCGGCACCGCAAAAATTGCATGGCGCAGTGGAAAGCGCTTTTGCAGGGGAGCGCCGCCGCAGACTGTGGCGGTTGGATCGTCTGGGAGAGCGGTTGTATCTGCTGCTGCTCAGCGAAGATGCGCCGGAGCTGTCCGGCGTGGTGGAGCAGTTTGGCACCGGAGCGGCTGCGGAGACCCGCAGCTACGACCCGCTTTTGCAGCGGGTGGAGCCGGGCAGCTGCTGGCAGTTTCGGCTGACTGCAAACCCCACAAAAAGCTGCAAAGACCCCCAAAACCCCGCAGCGCGGGGAACTGTAGCCGCACATTGCACGACACAGTACCAGAAGCAGTGGCTGTTGGAGCGCGCCGCAAAGCACGGCTTTGCCCTGCGGGAGGAGGAATTTACCGTGACCCGGGTGCAGTGGCAGCACTTTGCCAAGCACGGCACCCGGCCGGTGACCCTGTTGGCAGTGACCTATGAGGGCATTTTGCAGGTGACCGATGCAGAGCAGTTCCGGGCACTGCTGTGTCAGGGTATGGGGCGCGGCAAGGCCTATGGCCTTGGACTGATGACCGTTATGCGCGGAGGAAACTGAGATGGACGAGATGCCGGGCATGATCCGGCCGGACCTGCAGGCGCTGCCGCAGGTGAAAGACCGGATGACCTTTCTGTATCTGGAACATTGCACCCTTGGCCGACAGGACGGCGCAATCACCGTTACAGACGAAAAAGGGATCGTTCAGATCCCGGCGGCGGGCATCTCGGTGCTGCTGCTGGGGCCGGGTACACGGGTGACCCACCGTGCCATGGAACTTATGGGTGACACGGGCGTGGGTGCTGTCTGGGTAGGTGAGCACGGTGTGCGGTATTACGCCCATGGCCGTCCCCTGACCACCCACTCGCAGCTGTTGCTGCGGCAGGCAGAGCTTGTCAGCAACACCCGCAAGCACCTAGATGTGGTACGCAAGATGTATCAGCTCCGTTTCCCGGACGAAGATATCTCCCGGCTGACTATGCAGCAGCTGCGGGGACGCGAGGGCAGCCGTGTGCGGCAGGTATACCGCAAAGCTTCCAAGGATACCGGTGTTCCGTGGAGCGGCCGACTGTACCGCCCGGAGGATTTTGCATCGGGAGATGCCGTCAATCAGGCGCTTTCTGCCGGGCACGCCTGTTTGTACGGTCTGGCGCACGCGGTGATCGTGGCATTGGGCTGCGCCCCGGGTCTTGGCTTTGTTCATGTGGGGCACGAGTGCTCCTTTGTGTACGATATTGCCGACCTGTACAAGGCCGAGGTGACCATTCCCATCGCCTTTGAAGTGGCGGCACAGGCTCCGGACGACCTGTCGGCCGTAGTGCGCCGCCGGGTGCGGGATGCCATGGTAGAGCATCATATTCTGGAGCGCATGGTGCACGATATCCGGTATCTGCTCCTGAATACGGATGAGCGGGAACAGGAGCCGGAAGCTGTTTATCTGTGGGACAACAAAGTGGGCACTGTGGCCAACGGCATCAATTATTTTGAAGAAGAGGGTGATGAAACATCGTAGTTCTCACCATGACGAACTGCCCGCCAAAACTGCGCGGGGATCTGTCCAAATGGTTGTGCGAGATCAACACGGGCGTTTATGTGGGCAATGTGAGCAGCCGCGTGCGGGATGCCTTGTGGGAGCGGGTGTGTCAGAACCTGAAAAACGGACAGGCAACACTGGTGTTCACCACGGCGGGAGAGCAGCGGATGGATTTTCGCACCCACAATACCGCATGGGAAACCGTGGACTTTGACGGGATCAAACTGATGCGACGACCGCTGCCGCAGACCGAACAAAACCAAATCGACCTGAAACCCGGGTTCAGCAAAGCGGCACAGCAGCAAATGGTGCGGAAAGCGGGCAGAACAAAGCCGAGCACAGGCGATTACACCGTGATCGATCTGGAAACCACCGGCCTGAAAGCCGCGTCCGATTCCATCATCGAATATGGAGCGCTGCGGGTCCGGGACGGTGTACCGGTGGAGGAGCTGACCATGCTGGTCTGCGTGGAAGAAAACGTTCCGGCAGAGATCACAGCCCTGACAGGACTCAGCGCTGCGGAATTGCAGCAGGGAACAGAACCACGGGAAGCGCTGAATAGTTTTTTGTTGTTTATTGGCAAAGACCCACTGGTGGGACATAATATTACCTTTGATCTGGAGTTTCTGCGCATGACCTGCAAACGATATGGCTTTCCGGCACCGACCAACCGCCAGATCGACCTTGCACAACTTGCCCGCCGAAACCTTACAAGGATCGCAAATTATAAGCTGGTGACGCTGGCACAGCATTTTCAGCTGGTAGAAAAAGTGGAGCATCGCGCCCTGCCGGACTGCCGTCTGATACAACAGGTTTATTGCAAACTGAAGGAAACAGCGGTACAATAGCAACAGGAGGCACGGTGCTACGGGATCTTTTTAGTCTTTTCCCCGCATACGCGGGGGTGATCCCTGACCGGGGGTCTCCATGCGGCGAATGGTCGGCTTTTCCCCGCATACGCGGGGGTGATCCCCCAGAACGCCACAGAGAGCAGCCTTACCGCCACTTTTCCCCGCATACGCGGGGGTGATCCCAAACAACGGAATACACAGTGCCACAAATCGTACTTTTCCCCGCATACGCGGGGGTGATCCTGTCTTGGTCTCTTTTGAATCGGCTTCGGCTGACTTTTCCCCGCATACGCGGGGGTGATCCTGGACAGCTTGCCGTTTGTCAAGAGTAAATGCACTTTTCCCCGCATACGCGGGGGTGATCCTCAACGAATTGCGACAGGCATTTCAAGTCCAAACTTTTCCCCGCATACGCGGGGGTGATCCCACCGGCGAACGGCTATTGCAAAACA